>Ga0315286_10000978_pt1 | contig 25370 bp, 29 predicted proteins | sample YL17G10_0_MG_FD_205038 | JGI IMG/M metagenome (GOLD analysis project Ga0315286, IMG submission 205038) | Sediment microbial communities from Yellowstone Lake, YNP, Wyoming, USA - YL17G10_0 | ecosystem: Environmental > Aquatic > Freshwater > Lake > Sediment | place: USA: Wyoming | collected...
ATGGCCGAAGAACTGCTTACTGCAATTACTTACGCGGGAACTGCCACCGGAACGCTGTTGGCTTTCTCCATAAACATCCAAGCGCCGATAAACGTTCCGCGCGCGAGAATAGCTCCCGCGACCGAGCAAACGCCGAAAGCGGGTTAGACCGTAAAGCTAAGGTAGCCCTGCTTTGCCTGGTTGGCCGGAATGGTCTGCAACACGTTTACCGTGTCGGCTCCCAAGCCGCCCAGCTTGCTTGCAAAAGCTTGAGTAGCTTCTTTTCTTCCCTGCACCACTATTTCGGCGGAGCCTGCGCCCAAACTATTAATAGCTCCTTTCAGTGCAAGAGCCCGAGCTGCGTTGGCGCACGCGGCTTTGAAGCGCGGCGAGTCAACGTCTCCTTGAACCATTATCCTGCATTCGACGACTTCGCCCATAAAAAACCACTTCCTTTTTCCTTGCTAGGACTTAGGGAAAATACTATTTTAAATCGACGGCGTTCGATGCCCGCGTTTACGGACTGTGTACCGCCGTTTGTATGGAGAGGCTAGTCCGCCGGCGCTTTTCGGAAGACTATCACGTCTCCGAGCGTTTCTTCCCGCGAGTTCTGCTTAAGCAGGCGCGCAAACTTGTCTACCGCCGTTTTTTCTTCATGGAAGAGCTTGTTGAGCAGGCGTTCCTGGTTGCCCAGGCGGTCTCCGCCGTACCTCTCGCGCACTACTAGGAGTCCTCCAGGTTTGAGGACGCGGTGCACTTCGTGAATCAATTTGCCTGGACGGGTCGTAAGCGGGTCGTTCAGGACGTCGTGCAGGTGAACCCGGTCGACGCTCTCGTTTCTGAGCGGCAGGTTCCGGCCGTCTGCCGTTACCGCCTGAGCGGCGTCGGACCCTAGAGCCTTGATTAATCTCTTTCCGCTGGCGATCAGGCCAACGCGCGTCTGGACCTGCCGGTGTACGGTCAGAGGGTCGGTTCGGAAGTTTTTCGTGCCATAGGCTGTTTCGGGATTGTTTTCTATGCCGAGGTAAAACTCTTTTTCAGGCGAAAGGATTTTGCGGGGCCAAGCCAGGGGCAGGCCGCCGTGGCCTATTTCGAGCACGATTTCCCGATTTTCGCGGCGCATGTGCTACGCTAAGGGAGTTAAATAAATTAAAAGAGAGCGGAAGGCGAAAACCGCCTTCCGAAAACTTAGTTTAGCCGAACAGGGCCGACAGTCCTTCCGCGGCGGCTGCTTCCTTTTGTTCTTCGGACGGGCCTTCTTCCTTCTTCTTTTCTTCTTTCTTGGCCTCGCCTGCTGCCGGAGCAGCTGCTGCAAAGACGGCTTTCTTCTTTTCCTCGTCGATGTTCACTCCTTCGAGCGAGGTCACGAGGCCTTTTACTTTGGCGTCGTTGACGCTCACGCCTGCTGCGGAGAGAACTTTCTTGACGTTCTCTTCGTTAATCGGCTGCTTTGCGGCGTTCAACAACATTGCTGCATAAACGTATTCCATTATCTGTTCACCTTCTTTTTTTCAACCAATGATTTTTTTGAGAAAAACAAAAGAATTTATTGTGCTGCCGGAGCTTCGGGAGCGGGCGGAGTCTGCGCTTCGGCGGGCGCTTCCGCGACTTTCTCGTCTTTCTTTACTTTCTCCGCGATTACGAGGGCTTCGAGCTCTGCTTTCACGAGCGCGGGTGAAATGAATTCGGGCGCGAAGTATTGCGTCGCGATTGCAATGGCGGTTGCTTCGCTGTACGCCGTGCGTATAGCGTCTAAGTAGTATTGTTCGTCGACGTTCAAGACGTCCGACGTGTAGATTAGGCCTTGGTCGTAAACGGCTTTTACTTCCACGCCTACTTCAAATGGCTGGACCCCGAGTTTGATCAGCGCTTTTGCAACTGGCTCGGAAATCGGTTCTCCTTTCTTCGCGACAAGCGAGTCTTTTCCAATTACTACCTTGGGTCCTTGGATTCTTGCGTCGATTTTGGCTTGCTTGAGTTCAGTGAGTACGGGGCCGGGGGCGAGGTTGGTTTCGCCTGCGGGCACGATTATGTCTGTCGGAGCGAGTTGGCCTGGCTTGGCGAAGGTCTTCGACTTGTTTTGCTTGAATGCCTTGAAGAGCTTGAAGGGATCGAGTTTTGAGAGAATGATGATTTCGGCGCCGCCCATGTACTGCTTCAGGTCTTTTAGCTCGGGTCTTGTGGCGTCCATTGCCTTCTGCAGCAGGGTTTTTCTGGCGATCCGGAGGATTGCTTGGCCGCGGACTTTCTTCTTGATTGAGTTGTACTGGCTTGACTTTAGGCCGGCTATGCTGGCGACTGCGACGACGGGGTATTCCGCGAACTCTTTCTGGAGTTTCGCGACCGTCTCTTGTTTTTGTTGCTTGGTTAGCACTATAATCACACTTTGGCTGGCTTGCCCATGGTCGTCTTGATGTATACGCTGGCGACGTTTGGTTCGGACGCTTTCTTGAGAATGGCTTCAACTACGGCCATTGCGTTTTCGACCAGCTGTTCTTTTGGCATGTTTTCCTTGCCGATGATGCAGTGCAGGCAGGGCAGCATTTTTCCTTTCACTTTAAGCGTAATGCTTGCGCGGGTTTTTGCAACGAGTTCTGCCAAGTTCATTCCCGGCAGAATAGGCTTGGGCAGTTTTCCTTTAGTGCCCAGTACTTGACCTAATTGTTTTCCGATTACCGCCATTAGCTGGGGGGCTGCAAGCAGGGAGTATTCCATCAACTCGGCTTGCTTTTTCTTGTCTGAAGCGAAAACGGGGATGTCAGCGGAGCCAAAAACTGCGTCCGCAACTTTCTTTGCGTCCACCGCAAGCTGTCCTTCCGCGAAAACCGCGACCTTGACTTGCTTTGCCGCGTGCGGCAGTACCACATCGACGTTGACCCTGTTTTCGGGTTTCTTAAAGTCCAAGTCCCTGAAGTTGATTGCAATGTCTACGCTTTGCGTGAACTTGCGTTCGCTCTTGTTGGCGAGCGCCTGCTCAACTGCCTTGTCAATGCTTTTCTTGTCCAATGCCATTTCAAACCAGCTTTACGCTGAATAATGGGCTTTCCACAAACGCCTTCGTCTCGAAGGCATTCCCTCCTGCTTTGAAAGCAGTATAGCGGGAAAACCAGTGACAATAATTCGGCGAAACAGAATTAAAAGAGTTGCGGTCTAGCTTTGATCTCGCCGTATGCAGGTTTCGTTGACGACCTGAGCTTATTTAAGTTAAGAAGTTATCCAAACATTCTAACGGAGGGATTTCATGAATCTAATGCGTACGACCGCACTTGTCGCCGTCGTGCTTTTGTTGCAGGTTGTTTGCGTAAGCGCACTGTCCGCCGACGAGGCGAGACTGACGTGGCTTGACGCAAAAGGCCATACTGCTCAAGCTATCATAACGCACGAGGATGCGAAGCTGCAGCGCGCTGCGAACAATACTCCTGAAAACAGGCAGGCTGTAGTAGACACGGGAAAGGTGCTGCAGTACGCGATGCTTGACGAGGCGCAAGCGTGGCTTACTTGGAAAAACCTATCTGTGCAGGAAGACCCCCTTGTTTCAGACGAGCTGAAACAAACAATATCGGCCGACGTGCAGACTAACTTTGATAAAATTACTGAGTTGCGCGGGGAAGTCGACAACGTCACGAACGAATTCGAGTTGGGCGTCGTTTCTCTGAAGATGATTGGCAAGTACGTGGAACTTCTCACGGACGTTGCAAGAAACGTTGGCTTGATTTGGGCGCACACTGCAACCGTATACGCCGACAGGATTGATGACTTCCAGGCAAGACTGCGGACTACTGCCCAAAGCGTTAATGCAAGCCAGGATGTATTAGCCAAGCTTGACGCGGCAACGTCCGAAGTGCAGACGGCCAGGACAAACATAGGCCGTGCCGAAGCGGCTTACAATCTCGTCGTGCTTCCAGGTAATCCCTTCCTAAAGTTCGCTGAAGGAAACAGTTACTTGAGGGCGGCGCAGGCAAATATGCTTGTGGCCGTCGCGGACTTGAATCAAGCGTACGTGATGATCACGACGCAAGCAGGTGTTTAAAATGAACAAAACTTATTTGATCGCGGCAGTAATGCTGGCCGGTCTTTTGATTGCCGGATGCACTGCACAACAACCAGCCGGAAGCGCCACCCCGACGCCCAGCAGTTCGGTAGCCGCGTCCGCAACGCCTACCGCCGTTCCAACGGCGGCTGCTTCTGTTTCGTCGGGCGACCTTGACGCGCTCAGGCAGGGAATCGAAAGCCAGCAGTACGAAGACCTGAACGCTTCCTGACATTGCTCCAAAGGTGCGCGAGCACTGCCGCCACGACATTTTGAAGGTGACTTTTTGGCAGAACTGCTTTACTTGAACGACTCTTACTTGAAGGAGTTTGACGCAACCGTCGTTGCCGTCGAGGGAAATGCGGTTGAACTCGACCGTACTGCCTTCTATCCCGAGGGCGGCGGCCAGCCTTCCGACGAAGGAACCCTCGCCGCCGACGGCGCAGTTCACAGAGTTGTTCACGTCTTCAAGAAAGACGGGCGAGTGTGGCATGAACTCGATTCAGCGCAGGGAATAAGCGTCGGCCAAAAAGTCCGCGGAACACTGGACTGGAAAAGGAGGTATGCTCTAATGCGCCACCACTCCGCGGCCCACTTGCTGTCGAGCATAATCTGCGTAAACACCGGCGCGCAAGTAACTGGAAACAAGAAGTACGTCGACCGTGCCCGCGTTGACTTCGACCTGCCTATGTTGGACAAAGCAGCGGTCGCCGACTGGGAAAAAGAAGCCAATGAAATGGTTGAGAAAGGAATTTCTGTTGAAATCAAGTTTGTTTCGCCGGAGGAACTCGAGAAGGACGAGCGGCTGTGCAAGCTGCGCAAGGGACTTCCCCCCGGCTTGACTTCGATTCGCGTCGTCGACATGGGTTTTGATGCAATCGCGTGCGCAGGCACTCACGTGCGCAACACCCGTGAAATCGGTAAGATAAAAGTCACTAAGATAGAGAGCAAGGGAAAAGAACAAAAAAGAATAGAGTTCGTGCTCGAGCCTACTTGAGAACCGAGTCGAAAGCGCCGGAGTCGATTTCCTTCGTTACTTGCTTGGGGTTCTTGCCTTCAACGGTCGCGCCGAGGCTCAAGCAGGTTCCGACTACTTCTTTTGCGCGGGCTTTCAAGCTCTTTGAAAGTGAAGAAGATTCTTTCATGTTCGCAATTTTTACAACTTGCGTCATCGACAGGTTTCCAATGGTTTTCTTGCCTTTGGCTCCCGCTTCTTCCTTCACGGGCTCTTTTAGTCCTAGCTCGGATTTTATCAAAGCGCTTGCGGGGGGAGTTCCGACTTCGATTTCAAAGCTCTTGTCGTCCTTGTCGACGATTACTTTGATGGGGACCGACATTCCCGCGAAAGCCTTCGTCTTTTCGTTCAGCGCCGCGATTATTTGCCCGATGTTCGCTCCCGTCGGCGCAAGAGACGGCCCGAGCGGGGGGGCTGGAGTTGCTTTTCCTCCTTCGATGAGCGCTGAAACAGTTACTTTAGCCATTTGAAAATACCACCAGAAAACGGTAGAAATCCAGAATACCTTTTGGCTGCGAGCGATTATTAATGTTTTGCGGACTGCGCTGGCTGCTTTTTTATTGCCCTGCGTTGAAACAACGTCATGCGCAGGGGGCAGCAGACCGAAACGCTTGTTCTGATTGCGGCAGTAGCGGTAATGGCTATCGCTTTCTTTTGGTTCGTGACCCAGTCGACTTCGATTCAACCGCCCGCGCACTCCGTTTCGCCGACGCCGAGGGCCGTCCTCAACGCGTCTCCGACTCCTTTTCCGTCAAAACAAGTGATTGAAACCAACGGCGGTGAAGTGGAGGCCTCCCAGTCGACGTACTACTCGGATAGCTCGGTTTACGACGACTTTTCAGTAAGCAATGTCGGCGACGAGCCCGTTGAAATCGGCATTTCTTCGGCGGTGTCGTCCTCGCTGGCTCAAGAGCCGTCGCAAGTTAACTTTTTAGAAAACAACACGGCTAATTCAACCCTTGTTTCCACGAGGCCCGCTGCGGTCTACTCGAATGCCCGCCTGCCGCCGCGTTCCACGGCCACCCGAAAAACAACGGTGCACAATGCATCGGCGTCAGCTGGGGGCGTTGCGCACGTCGTTACGCCTCCCTTGTCGGAAGAAGAAAGAGAGCAAGTTGCGCCGGTAGTTCAGCAAATGGCGTCTTCGAATGTGTCAGTAGGCTCGCAACCCGCGGAAGTCGTGGAACGGATTTTGAACGACGAGAGCAAGCCCTTAGAAAAAAGAGTCGAGGAAGCCCACGAGTACTTGTCAGACGTCGAACAGGCGTTGAGCAACGACCAATCCGTTCCGTCATTCGATTTCCTCGGACAGCTGCGGGACAGCGTAAGCGTCACAGTATCGGATTCTTTTCCTTACGCGTCTGCCGAAGTTCAACTGCTTCCAACGGCCTTCGGCCAACCGCTGGTGAGGCTGGAGGGATTTGGTTCCTCGGCTTCGCTCGAGGAAGGAATCGCGTGGAACACCCGGTTCGCCAGGATTTCATTCGACTTTTCCAGTGAACTGCGGGACGGCCGCCTGCCTTTCGACTCCAAGACGGGCTCGCTGGAAGTAATGCTCGCCGAGGCAATGCAACGCAAGTCGGTTGAAGTGCAAATAAGCGTCGTGCACGACGCGCAAGCACGCGTTGAAGTCACCGACCCTGCGATTGTCTTGGAGGGAGACTCGATTGAAGCTGATTCGACGGACTTTCTTGACGTCAGGCCCACGCAGGAAGGCGACGGCCAGCCGGTTCCGCAGTCTGAAGTCGGCGCCGAGCCCGAGGGCAACGCGTCGGAAGGCCGGTCCATCGCGGTTTCGGGTGCTACGCTGCGCTTCGTCGTGCTGCCCGACGTTCACGTAGGCTGCGAGCACGGCTTGGGCACCGTGGGCCGCAAGGCAATCGAAGCAATACTGCGCATTCGGCCGCAGTTAGTGCTGCAGACGGGCGACTTGATTTCCGCAACCGCGTCCTCAACTGCAGATTGCGTGCAAACAATGCGCGCCGACGCGCGCTCCAGCGTAGTGCAGCCAATTGTTTCCGCGGGAATCGATTTCTTTTATGCCGCAGGCAACCACGACGTAGTGGGAGCCGCGAAACAGGGGTACGGCGCGTTTGCAGCAAGCCTCCCCGGGCCGGTGGTTTCAGGGCCGCACGGAAAGGCCGCCTATTATTCTTTTGACGTAGGCGACTCTCATTTCGCCGCTCTCTACGCCCCTGGAACAAAATCTATTTCAGGAGAGCAGCTCGAGTGGCTGCGCTCGGATTTTGCCGCCGCCAGAGAACGGGGCGCCAAGCACTTCTTTACTTTCGCTCACTCGCCACTCGTTTCGCCCGCAGGCTACGCCGGAGCGTCGCACACTCTTTCTCCCGAGCAGGACCTGCTCGCTTCTTCAGGCGAGCTTGTTGACCTGCTTCGCGAGTACGACGTTACTCACTTCGGAGGTCACATCCACGTCTTCGCCGACCGCGAGTCAAACGGCGTGAGGGACGTTATTGCCGGAATGGTCGGCGGGGGCAAGAGTCGCTTGGCCTCGCTTCCAACGTACCAGCCGTTTACTTTTACGGAGGTTGACGTTGGCGCAAGCGGAGTTACTGTCAGGAGAGTAGAGTGGCCCGGCTTCGCTTTCGACGCCGGCAAAGTACAGGAGGCGGTTGGCGAAGGGCCTTCGACTCAATTCGATTTCTCCGACGCGGCGTGCCCCGTGAGCGGAGTGGTTTCAACGCAGTTTGCGCCGCCCGCGCACCTGGGAACCGCGTTTGTCGTTGCTTCTGGAACCGGCGTCGTCGCGCCGTTCGACGGAACGGTTGCGTTCGCCGGCCAGGCTGGCAACTGCGGCAAGTCAGTCGAGTTGTTTCACGGCTTTGACGCAGAGGGAAGAGGAGTGTACACCGGCTATTGCTTCCTATCTGAAACGTCGGTGCAGGCCGGCGCGCGCGTTTCAAAGGGTATGCAAATAGGCCGCAGTGGAACTGAGTTGTACGTTAAACTGCATTTCTTCAGCGAGGGACAAGGAATTGCTTCGGCCGCGGATGCAGTAGACTTGTCGAAAAACAATTTCGTGGACCCGCTGCAGTACTTCGGTTCTTGTCAAGCAGGCTGAGCGCTTACTGCGGCAGTACTTTGACTGCGTTTGCTTTAATCGTAACCGGAATGGGTACCGCGACTTCTACGAGCTCTATAGTGACGTCTTCTTTTTCGATGCGAACTACTTTCGCTCGCTCGCCTTTGAACGGTCCGCTGGTTACTTCGACCAGGTCTCCCTTGTTTAACACGATTTCCTGGGGCTTGCTTTCGAGGAGTTCCTTAATTTCGCTTACTGGCATCGTCCTGTGAAGAGTTCCCTTGACGTGCGGGACGTTTGCAATGATTTGCTTGGCCGCAATGTCGTCGTCGCTTTCGGCCATCAGGTAGCCCCTCAGGCGTGGCGAGACGATTACTGCCTTTATTGGCGCGCTTGACTTCACTATTTTCTTGTAGAGCAAGTCGGCTACTATGCTTTCTTGTCCTGCAGTGACTCTGTAAGTGTACAGCATTTGGTAAACACCTTCTTAGCTTCCGCGCAAGTAGTACGAGACCATGGAGATGGCGAATCCGATTATTCCAATAACGGCCATGCCCAAGGCGGTGCTGAACGCAATGTGCCTGTATTCCTGCGGGCTGGGTTTGTGCGTGACGTTGAGCACGCGTTCGCTCTGCTTGATGAAGTCAAGCACTGGCTGGAAAAAACTTGGTTTCGGTTCCTCCATTTTTGCATTCACCTTAAATGAATTCGACTTCTTCGAGGCTCTGCTCCGATTCTTTTAGCTGGGCGGGCCCGGTTTCTTTTATTCCCGCCAGCACGCAGAGAACGCGTACGCTCCTCTTTTCCAGGGAATTGTCGATGGTCGCTCCCCAGATGATGTGCGCGTCCTTGTGAATTTTTGCGGCAATCGCGCTTACCGCGGACTCCGCTTCTCCGAGAGTCAGGTCGTCGGCTCCGGTTACGTTTATCAGCGCTCGGTCGGCTGTCTTGCAGTCGATATCCAACAACGGGGAAGCAAGCGCTTTTTCGGCCGCCTGTATGACGCGGTCTTTTCCTTCGGTTCCGCTTACTTCGCCGAGCCCGATTACCGCCGTTCCGCCGCGTTCGAGAATGGTTCTCATGTCGGCGAAGTCGAGGTTGACCAACCCTGGTTTTGTGATCAATTCGGCTATTCCTTTCACTGCGTTTGCGAGAACGCTGTCCGCGACTTTGAATGCCGCGTTGAGCGGCAAGTCCGGAACGAAGTAAAGCAGTTTGTCGTTTGAAATCGCGATCGTAGTGTCAGCTTGCTTGCGCAGTTTTTCCAGGCCCGCTTCGGCGTTTGCCATTCGTTTCTTGCCTTCCGAGGTAAACGGCATGGTGACAATGGCGATTACTATTGCGCCGGCTTCCTTGGCTGCTTTAGCGATTATGTGAGCGCTTCCCGTGCCCGTGCCGCCGCCCATTCCCGCGGTTACGAAAACCAAGTCCGAGTTGTCGACCATTTGTTTAATTTCCTGCTCGGATTCCTGCGCGGCAGCTTCGCCTACTTCAGGGTTGCTTCCCGCGCCGAGTCCCTTGGTTTTTTTCTTGCCGATCAACAGTTTCTTGTGCGCCTTTACCCGCAAGAGGTGCTGGGCGTCCGTGTTTGTCGCGACGAGGGTTGCGCCGGTTACCCCTATTTCCTGCATGCGGTTTATCGTATTGCTTCCGCTTCCTCCGGTTCCCATCACCAGAATGCGGGGCGCGCTTTGCTTCAGGAACTCCATGAGCATCTGGTCTTCCTGGCTCAAGCCTGCTCCTGCCGCCTGGATTATGGCGTTCTTGTTTCCGAACATTTTTTCAAAATCAGCGTCTATCATTAAAACCACGTTCTACTCGCGAGTATGTTCTCCGATAGGGGTTTAACGATTAACTAACTGTCGGACAACATTAATAATCGTTTTGTTGGCTCAGTGCTCGTGCATGCCGCGCTTGACGCTTTTCCTGGCTGCGTTGCGCTCCCACTCGAACTCGGCTTCTTTCTTGACTATTTTCTCGAGTTCGTCCAGCGACTCTCTCGTCGCGAGGTGGAGGTCCCAGTTTTGCCTGTGTTCGTCGATGTTCGGCGGCTGGCGCGAAGAAAACACTTTTCCTTTCACGGTCAGCCTGCTTTTGACTTCGAAGCGTTTTTTCTTTCCTTCGACGTTGGACTTGACGTGCAGCGTAAGCACGTCTTCCGGCGACAATTCGATTGTCTTGCTTAGTTTCTGCAGGAAGACGTTGCACTCGTCGAAAAGCGATTGCTTCATCACTTTTTCTTCGTCGGCGAGGCCCATGATTTGAATCGGCGCTGGTTTTTGAACCAGGCACGCGGTCATGACGTCTTTTGCCGCAAGCATTCCGATTGGCTTGTTTTCCTTGGCCACCACCAAACCCATTATTCTTCTGTCGATCATTTGCCTGATTGCGTTGGCTAGCGAATCGTTTTCATTGACGGTGGCGACGTCGGTAGTCATTATGCTGCGCACTGGCTCGCTTCCGACGCGTTCGAGCGAGGTCGGTTCGAAAGTGCTTTGGCGCGCGTTTTTGGCCAAGTGCGCGCTTACTTTCACGGCCAGGTCGTAGGTGGAAACTATTCCGCTCATTCTTCCTTTTTCATCGAGTACCACTACGCGGAACACGCCGGTGTCTTTCAGCAGCTTGCGCGTCTGGCCGATTGTGGTTGTTTCGTTTACGTTTACTACGCGGCGGCGCATGAAGTCCGACACTTTCTTCCCTTTTATGACGTCCGACGCGGCAACCGCCTTTAGCGCTCCCCAGCGCGTGACTACCCCGATTACCTGGTTGTTCTTTAGGACTGGCAGGACTTTCGAGTCGCTGTTCAGAAAGTACGCGATTACTTCCTCGTCCGAAGTGCTTGGTTCGACTGTTTGCGGGTGCGCGACTAGTTTTCCTACTTTGACCGACGGCTCACCCGTGAAATCGCGCAGCACGCGGTCGTCAACCATTCCAGCGTAAGCGCCGTTGTTTTCAACTACGGCAAAGTGAAGAATGTTCGGTTCTTTTGCCGCGAGCGAAATGGCTTTCGCGACGTCGGTTCCTGCTTCGACTACGGTAGTTTCTTCCATCAAGTCAGATACGGCCATTGGCAACCAGTCCTCCCAAACCAGAGTTAGTCTAATGAATTTAATAAACTCTTTTTCCTTGCTTTCGTTATGGCGGTCCAGGCGAAAACCAAGAAAATCTACGACGACATCAGGACCCTTCGCATTCAAGGCGCGGATGAAGCCGCTGCAGCCGCTTTGGAAGCGCTCAGAATAGAGGGCCTCGCCTCTAAGGCGAGGAACAGGAAAGACTTTTTCTCCGACCTGCGTGCAAGCGCGTTGTATTTGAAGACGGTTCGGCCCACCGAACCGGAGTTGAGGAACGCACTGCGCCTCGTTTTCACTGCAGTGCACAAGAGCCCGTCCGACGACGTGCCTGAATTGAAGAAGAACCTTGACCGGCAGGTTGAAAAGTATGAAGAAAACCTGAAGAAAGTCCGCGGTAAAATCGCGGAGTACGGCGCGAGGCTCGTGCCCGACGGCGGAACTGTTTTAGTCCACTGCCACAGCGGCTCGGTTGTCGCAGTTCTGAAGAAGGCTTTTGACGAGGAAATTGATTTCAAGGTCTTCGCGTGCGAAACGCGTCCCTTGTACCAAGGCAGGAAAACGGCTCGGCAGCTTTCGGAATACGGAATTCCGACTACGCTCGTAGTGGACTCGGCCGCGCGGCTTGTTCTAACCCGGTTCATGCGCGACTCCGACGTGGTACTAGTGGGCGCCGACGCAATCACTTCCGAAGGCGACTTGGTCAACAAGATAGGCACGTCGCAAGTGGCTTTGTCGGCGTTCGAGCACGAAAAACACGTTTACTCCTGCGCCGGAACGCACAAGTTCGATCCCTTGACGCTGTGGGGAAGCGGAGAGCCGATAGAAGAAAGGGATTCGTCCGAAGTGGCGGTTCCGGGTGACTTCAAGCTCAAAAAGTTTCCGAAAGCCCTTCATGTCTTCAACCCCGCGTTTGACGTGACTGAAGCAAAGTACGTCAACGCCTTCGTCACCGAACTCGGAGTTCTTCCGCCGCAGAGCCTCGTGATGGCGGTTTGGAAGGAACTGGGCTTGTCGGAAAAACAATTGATTTAACGTGAATTAAATGGATTTCAAGGTGCACGTCATAGACGTCGAAGCCGGCCTGAACGTAGTCGTGCTGGACGACGACGACGCGAAAATGCTGGACGTCGGAGTCAGCGACCGCGTTAAAATAAAGTTCGGAAAAAACGAGGCCGTCGCACTAGTCGACTTGGCGCGCAAGGGCAAGCACGGCGAAGCAGTGTTGTTCAGCGACACCGCCGCCAAAATAGGCGTTTCGGAAGAAGACACGATTTCCGTCGAAGCGGTCCAAAGGCCGGCTAGCTTGGACTACGTGCGCAAGAAACTCGACGGAGGCATTTTGGCCGACGCGGAAGTCAAGGCGATAATAACCGATTTGATGAACGAAGAGCTCTCGGCAGCCGAGTTGGCGGCTTTCATTGCCGGCGTTTACACGCGGGGAATGAACACAGAGGAAGTCGCTGCGTTGACCAACGCGATTTACGAAACGGGCGACAAGCTGGAGTTCAAGAACGGTCCCGTTGTGAGCGAGCACTCTATCGGGGGCGTGGCCGGCGACCGGGTAAGCATGATAATCGTTCCGACAATGGCTTCGCTGGGAATAAAGATTCCAAAAACCTGTACGCGGGCGATAAGCAGCGCGTCGGGAACGGCGGACACTCTGGAAGTTCTTTGTCCAGTTTCACTTTCAATGGACCAAATAAAGGAAGTCGTGACGAAGACGAACGGCTGCCTCGTGTGGGGCGGTGCAGTCAACATGGCGGTTGCCGACGACAAGCTAATTAAAATCCGCCACCCCCTCCGCTTGGATCCCGAAGAACTTTTGTTGTCAAGCATTCTGGCCAAGAAAAAAGCCGAGGGAGCTAAGACGGTGTTGCTTGACATTCCGTGCGGAAGGGGCTCGAAAGTCGAGAACATCGAAAAAGCAAGGGAGTTGGCGCACAAGTTCCAGACTATGGGCTCCCACCTGGAAATGCAGGTGGACTGCATCATAAGCGACGGCACCGAACCAGTAATGAACTACATTGGCCCCGCGCTTGAAGCGAGGGAAGTTCTCCGCACGCTTGAAGGCGCGAGCAGCGGACTGCTGGCGGAAAAAGCTTGCCTCATGTCCGGGGTTTTGCTGCACATGGTGCGGGGAATAAGCAAGGAAGAAGGATACCGAATTGCCCGCTACGAACTTTCGTCGGGAAAAGCGCTGGCGAAATTCAAGGAAATAATAGAGGCGCAAGGCGGCGACCCGAAAATCAAGTCGGAAGACATAAAGCCGGGCAAGTTTTCGTCCGTAGTCAAAGCAACTGCCGAGGGACGCGTGCACCACATTGACAACAAAGCCATTTCGCGCGTCTGCCGCGCCGCGGGCGCGCCGGCCGACAAGGGAGCGGGAATGGTTCTAAAAGTCTCGGTCGGCCAGCAGATAAAGGAAGGCGCCGAACTCTACGAACTTTATTCTTCTTCGAAGGAAAAACTCGATTTCGCGCTGCAGCAGGCAAAGCACTTCGAAGTAGTTGAAGTAGAGCAAATAATTCTCGACATCATTTGAGGAGGGAATTGCGTTGATTGAAGTAAGGATTCACGGCAGGGGAGGACAGGGCGCCGTAACAACTGCGGAGTTGTTGGCTCAAGCGGCTTTCTTCGGAGGAAAGTATGCACAAGCCTTTCCTTCCTTCGGAGTAGAACGCAGCGGCTCGCCCGTCGAGTCGTATTGCCGGATTGACGACAAGCCGATTCGTCTTCACCAGCACATTTACAACCCCGATTTCCTCATTGTCTTGGACGACTCGCTTTTTTCCGTAATCGACGTTTGCAAGGGCATTAAGCCGCCCGGCGGCTCTGCGGACGACTCGCTTTACTCCGATTCCAACGTGTGCCTTCAGCTGAGCGTAGCCGGAGCGGTGCTCGTCGCGTCCAAGAAGCAGGCATCCGAGTTCCAGCAGCACGTCAAAGGCAAGGTTTACGTTGTCGACGCTTACGGCATTGCAGAAAAAATCATTGGCAAGCCCTTGGTAAACACTGCAATGCTCGGCGCGTTCGCTAAGGTCACGGGAGTGATCACGCTCGAAAACCTGGAGAAGGCGTTTGTAGCAAAGTTTTCGCCCGAAGTAGCGAAGAAAAACGCCGAAGCTGCCCGGGCTTGCTTCGAGCAAGTGAGAGTCTAGCGAACCAGCGCGGCAATTCCCGTGAGAACAAGGAATACCGCGAGTATTACTGGAACAAGCAGCACTGCGAGAACTGATTTTCCCCACCCGAATCCATGCGTTTGCTTTACTGCCAGACTACGCAAGTACAAACAGTACAATGCAATGCAGGCGACTGCAACCGCGAAAATAGCCGGCCCGAAAACGGGAATGAACAAGAGAATTACGGCAACAGTGAAAGCAATTACCGCGAGTATGGGGTATGTCGTCGTAATCAATGCATTCAAGTAAAAGTGTTTCGAGAAGTCTCCTTTTCCTCCGAGCAGCTTGGCGCAAACGAACAAAACCGCGGTAAGCACTACGTCGTGCACTATCATTGCGACCGCCAAGCAGATGGAAAGCGCAATTATTGAAAACAGGGCCGCGGCGACGCCGACTCCCGCCAGCAGGAAAGCAAGCGGAAAGAACGCGGTTGCAACCGCGCCCACTACTGCGACTGCTGCTGCAGCAAGTAATCCCATTACTACGCCGATGATTGCGCCGAAGGCAGCGAGCCTCGCGATTCCCCCGACCAAACCGCCGTTCTCGCGCCGCATCGTAGCAGCGGGACTGAAGACGACGTCAAAATAACCTGTTTCGGATGCCATGACGAAAATCACCGCGACGCTTAATTAAAGCCTTTTCCCAAATAACTCGCGGTGTTCAAAATGGCTGAACTCTCTAAAATAGTTTCATTCCTGGACAGTACGCTTCGCGTGAAAAAAATTGAGGACCACTCGATTAACGGATTGCAGTTCGAAGGAACGCACGACGTGAGGAAAGTCGCTTGCGCGGTTGACGCTTGCGCCACTTCCTTCAGGAAAGCGGCCGATGCCGGAGCGCAAATGGTTTTAGTTCACCACGGAATGCTGTGGGACAACCGGCCAATCGCGCCGTTCAGGGGCAGTCTGAAGAAAATGCTGGGCGTGCTGTTCGAAAACGATTTGAGCGTCTACGCCGCGCACTTGCCTCTCGACTTGCACGCGAAGTACGGAAACAACGCCCTGCGTTGCTGCCTACTCGGACTGCGCAAGCAAAGGCGGTGGGGAGATTACAACGGGGTAAAGCTGGGTTACTGGGGAGAGTTGCCGCGGGAAGAAAACGTTGCGGCAATAGCGCGAAAGCTTTCTTTGAACCTATGCGCTTCGCCGAAGATTCTAGCTTACGGAAAACAACGCGCCAAGAAGATTGGCGTCGTCTCGGGCGGAGGCGGCTACGCCGTGCAGGAAGCGGTTGAGCTGGGCTTGGACTTGCTCATAACCGGCGAGATTAAGCAGCACGAGGCAGTAGTGGCGCGCGACGAGGGTCTCTCCGTGATAGCCGCGGGGCATTACGCGACCGAAACGCTTGGCGTAAAAGCGGCGGCCGGCTTGCTGCAGAAGAATTTCGGCGTAAAAATAGTTTTCGTCGACGCGCCGACCGGCGTTTGAAACTACATTTTGTGCAGTCTTGCAATCCTGTCTTCGAGCGGAGGGTGCGTGCTCAACAGCCTTGAAGCCGAAACGTTCTTGAAGGGGTTGGCGATGTACAGCGTCGCCGTTGCTTCTGACGCAGTCTTGAGCTGGTTTGTGTCGTGCCCTATTTTTTCGAGTGCGCTTGCCAATCCTGCGGGGTGGCGCGTGAGAAGCGCGCCTGTTGCGTCTGCGAGGTACTCTCTTTTTCTCGACAAAGCGAGTTGTAGAAGTTTCACTGCAATTGGCGCCAGAATGGCGAACAAGATTCCTACAATCATTATTACTGCGCCGGCATTGCCGCGGTCTTCGTCTCTTCGTCCTGTGGCTCCGAAAAGCATTCCGCGAAACAGCAGGTCGCCGAGAATGGCTACGAATCCTACCATTACTACTGCCAGCGTTGCGAGGCGGATGTCGTAGTTTTTGACGTGGCTCATTTCGTGTGCTATTACGCCCTCGAGTTCGACTCTGTTTAGTTTCCTGAGTGCTCCGGTGGTTACTGCTATTGAAGAGTTTTTGGGGTTTCTTCCGGTCGCGAAGGCGTTTATTGCCTCGTCTTCAATGACGTAGACTTTCGGCTTCGGGAGGCCGGCGGCTATTGACAGTCCTTCAACGGTGTTCAATAGGAACAAGTGTTCTTTTTCGTCCGCGGGCCTTGCGTGGCTCATTGATAGTACTACTTTGTCGCCCCAGTAGTAGCCGCCGAGGGCCATTATTATCGCGAGCACGCCTGCAAAGCCTATTGAGAAACTGCCGAATCCCGCGAAAAAATAGCCGGCCAGCCAAACCACTGCGCCCACGAGTAGGAAGAAAAAGAGGACTATCAAGTAGGACTTCCATTTGTTGGAACTGATTTGGTTGTATAACTCGGTCAAGGAAGCGCTCCCTCTTTTACGGTTGGCTTAGAAGCTTACTTTAACGGCCTTCTTTTCCGATTCAGTTGCCTGGAAGTACTCGCGTTGCTTGTAGGCAAGCATTCCCGCCACTACGTTGGTTGGAATTTGTTGAATTGCTTGGTTGAATTCCATTGTGCTGTCGTTGTAGAATTGCCTTGCGTAAGCGATTTTCGACTCGGTTCCGCTGAGTTCTTCCTGAAGCTGCTTGAAGTTCTCGCTCGCGCGCAGCGCGGGGTAGTTTTCGGCGACCGCAAACAGGGTTTTGAGGGTTGAAGTCAACTGGTTTGCCGCAGCGCCTTTTTCGGCAACGGTTTTCGCGCCCAGCAACGCCGAGCGTGCTTTAGTAACGTTTTCGAACACGTTTTTCTCGTGTTTGGCGTATCCCTTGACGGTTTCGACGAGGTTGGGAATCAAGTCCGCTCTTCGCTTGAGTTGGACGTCGATCTGGCTCCACGCGTTGTCGACGCGCGTCTTCATCGTAATCAAGCCGTTGTAAATGAGGATGAACGCGATTACGAACAGTACTACTATTACTATTATTCCAATTATTATCAAGTCCAACGGAACCACCTTCTACTGCTATTAGCCGCAAGTTGCTTTTAAGATTTAGTATTCGACGCGCGCAATGCGTGCTTCGAACGCGGCTACCGGAACCATTATTCCGAAGTCGGACAATACGGCCGGGTGGACTTCGCCTGCTTCGCCAACGTGGCTTGCGCCGGAATCCAGGTGTGCCGCTCTGCCTTTGATGTATCGGGGGGACTCGAGTTGCTTTAGTTCAACGCGGGTTTCCAGCCGGTTGAGGACTTCCGAGGCAAGTGAAGCGATTTCAGAGAGGCTGGCGTTCGCGTGCGCCGAAACCGCGCAAACGTGGATTTCAGTGGACGTCTTTACGTCGGCTTTATCGTTTTTCTTCACCACTTCGCCTACTTCGAAAATCTTTTGCGGGTACGGCGCGTGAGTATTCTTTGAAAGAACTTCCAAAAGGTTTGGTAACAGCGTGGAACGCAGGCAGTCGTAGTCTGTACTAACCGGGTTCTTTATTCGGACCAGTTCGGTTGGTTCGCGGGCTTTCAGGGCCTTGGGCTGGTTCGTTAATACGTAAGTGCTTGCTTCCACGAAGCCCGCTCCGGTAAGCAGTTCCGCCGCGTAGTTTGACTGGCGGGTGAGCGCGCTGGTTTCTCCTTTGGTGAACACGCTGGGCGCCTTGGGTTCGAACTTGTTGTAGCCGTATCCCAAAGCGATTTCTTCAATCAAGTCAATGGGGTGCAGGAAGTCGGCGCGGTAACGCGGAATCTCGCAGGCAACGTAGTCTCCTTCAACCATTGCTCCAATGCGTTGTTTGAGGAGGCAGTCCGCGGCTTGCTTGGGCGACAGTTTTACTCCCAGCGCCTTGTTTGCCTCTGCTGCGCTTACGTGCATTACTGTCGGCTTGGTTTCGGGAGTGGTTTTCTTGCCTTCCGCGTACTTTATTGCAACGCTCTTTACTTTCGAGCCGCGGTCGGCGAAGTTGTGGCACATTATGTTCAACGCCGTGTTGCACGCGTTGAAGTCGGTTCCGGTGATGTCGAGGAGCACGTTGTTAGTGTTTTCAGTGACTTGAGTCAGTACTCCGTTTATGATTGGAGGGAAAGAAAGCACTTGGTCTGCCGAATCCATTATTATTGGGTAAGCAGAGGCTTGGGCTAGCGTGTAGGCGTACTCGATTCCTTTCTCGTGCTTGCGGAGAATTTCCTCGAGATTCATTTGAAAGTCTTTTCCGAGCGGAATGAAGTAAACCGAGTTGGGCCGCACTGCCTTGTAGGTGAACGGCGGCTTTAGTTGCGCGGGGTCGTGTACGCCTATTGCAACTTTCTTCCTGCGTCTTCCCAGCGTCAAGTGAAGTTTTTCCTGTAACTGCATTAGTTCGGCAATGTCATCGTCGTCGAAGCTCACGCCTTCAACGAGGGCGGAAACCAGGTAAGGCCTCACGGAGGCGACGCTTTTGTCCACCGTGAACTCGAGTTTGCTTGGAGTGAGCTTGAGTTCGGGCAGTCCTTTCTCGGTTTCAGTGAATCCTTTGAGCGCGCGGACTACTCCCTCGGAACTAAGCAAGTCGGGCCGGTCGCCGGTTACTTCTACTTTCAACTCGTCTTCGGTTGCTCCGTCGAAACTGCATTTCACCAGCGGCAGCAAGTCGGCTAGTTTTTCGTCGGAGAGTTTCTTGCCGTACAGGCGTTGAAAGAGTTTTTTGCGTAAAGTAAGTGAAACCATTGTTACAGCACCGCAACTCTTTTCTTCAGGAACTCGACGTCCTGCGAATTCAAGTCCCGGATGTCGGACAAGCCGAGTTTGATCATTGCAAGCCGGTCTATTCCCAGTCCCCACGCGAGGACCGGCACTTGCACGCCCAGTGCTTCAAGCATTTCGGGCCTGAACATTCCGGCTCCGCCGACTTCGGTCCAGCCTTTTTCAGCTAGTTTGACGTGCATTTCAACGCTGGGTTCGGTGAACGGGAAGTAAGTGGGATAGAATCTTGCGTCGTCTGCCCCGAAGATTTCGATTGCAAACATTTTCAGGTAGCCCAGCAGTTCCCTGAAAGTCATGTTCTCATCCGCGACGATTCCTTCGCACTGGTTGAATTCAATGAAGTGCTTCCAGTCTATTTCGTCGGGCCGAAACACTTTGCCGATGCAGAACAGTCTTGCCGGCGGCTTCAGCTTCTTCGCCAGGTTGCGTGCGCTCACCGGAGTAGTATGCGACCGGCACACGAGCCTGTGCGCGGTTTCCGCATTCCACTCGTACTGCCAGCCTGTACTTCCCGCAATTCCTTCCTCGTGTGCCTTGCGTACTCTGGCTAAAAGTGCTTTGTCTTCGACTGTTCCCCGCGAGGGGTCTGCCAAGTGGAAGATGTCGTGGATTTCGCGAGCGGGATGTTCCTGCGCCATGAACAGCGCGTCCATGTTCCAGAACTCGGTTTCAACTAGCGGTCCGTGGACTTCCTTGAAGCCCAGGCCCACCAGTTGTTCCCTGATTTGGTGCAGGAAGCGCTTGTAGTGCTGGCGGACTCCAATTGAAACGGGTACTGTGACTGTTGAAACGTCGTATTCCTTGAACTGTGCTTGCTTCCAGGCGCCGGTCTTAAGCATTTCGGGAGTCAGCTGAGTTACCTTGCCCACGGACGGGGCTTGCGAGAGTGCTTTGACGCCTGCGGAAGTTATTTTGAAGTCGACTTTTTTCTCGGACTTTGCTTGGACGAGCTTTCGCGAAACCAGTTCGCCGACTGTTTCTTTTGAGAATAAAGAGGATTCTCTTGCGCCGTGCTCGGCCAGTTCCTCGAGCGACTCGTCGACTGCGCTTGGTTCTTCCTTCAGCGCTTCTGCCTTGCCTTCCCTGACTGCAATCCAGTTGCGTTGCTTGGCCCACTTCAACGCAATCGGCTTCTCGGCGGGGGACAAGTCCGCTGCTTCAAAGGCTTTTTCCAGCGAAACTGCGCCGTGCTTGCGGAGGGCTTGTGCAAGCCTTTTTTCCGGCGTTCCTTTTTTCGCGTAGGCCTTGCCTTCCGCGGTTAGTTCGACCACCGAGCTTTCGCTCTTGCGTGCTTCAACGAGTCCCTGTGACTCGAGGCCTGCCGCGAGGCTCATCAGCGCGCCGTAGTCTATTTTGGCGGCGTGCGCTACCTCTGCCGCGGAGAGAAAGTTTTTTGATTGCGCGAGCGCCTTGAGCACTTTTGATTCCGATTCGTTCATTCAGCATCAGGTTTTGTAACCGAATTTGCGGACTAGTTCGCGTCTTTCCGTCCTGTCGGCGTCGTTTTCCGTTCCAAGAGGGGTTTCTCCGTCGACGACGCCAATTATTCCCTTGCCTTGAGGCGTTTCCGCAACCAGCAACTGCAAGGCGTTGGCGGTAGCCGCGTATACCGCAGTGACTTCGCTGACTGCCTTTATTCGGTTGAGCACGTTTACCGGAAAAGCGTTTTTCATGAATACGATGAACGAATGGCCAGCGCCGATTTCTTTCGCTGCCTGCTCCGCTGCCTTGGTTAGTTCGTCGTCGTTGCCTTCGCTTCGGATCAAGCGCTTGCCGCTTGCTTCGCAGAAGGCGACCCCGAATTTTATTGACGGCGACGCTTCCGCGAGGGTTTCGTGCAAGTCTTGCGCGGTTTTTATGAAGTTGCAGCCGCCGACTATCACGTTGGCTTCCGACGGAATTTTTACTTGAATTACCTTGATTTCCATTGCGAGCACCGGGTGCAAGTGGTTTTGTGCGCCAACGTATTTAAAGTTCGTTTTGCTTAGTGCTCTCGTATGGACTTGGTTGTAAAGCCGGGCACGCGCAACAAGACGGGTTCGTGGAGGTCTTTCCGTCCGGTAGTGGACTTGAGCAAGTGCACGAAGTGTGGAATCTGTGAAACCTTTTGCCCGGACTACACTATTGAAGTAACGGCCGAGGGAGCCAAAGTGGACTACGATTACTGCAAGGGCTGCTTGATCTGCGTAAAGGAATGCCCGTTCAAAGCGATTTCGTCCCAAAGCGAGAAGTGAGGCGCTTGCGAACAACCCTCGCATTTCTCTTGTTCTTCTCCTGCCTTGCCTCCGCTTCCACTGTTTCAGTAGTTTCTCCAGTCAACCAAACGATTTCGTCGACCGAGTCCAACATCGTAATGGACTTGGGTTCTTTCACGGCGGGAACCGAGATTCACGTCAGTTTCCTGCGGTCCGCCGGCGAGGGAAAAAACTGGGACTACGCCCTTCCGCTGGAAGCGTTCAAGCCAAGTGGATGGACTACGAGGCAGGGCACGCAGGACTCGCTGCTGGTAGTCTACTTCAACGCGCCTTACTACTCCAACGGCACTTACTTGCTTAAAGTAACGCTGACTGACTCGGACGAAAGCGTTCCTCCGCAAACGGTTTCCTTCAGGGCCGGCTTTGTTGCAACCGGCGCTCCGCTTCCAATCGTTTCCCAGGGGGTCGTGCCTTCGGCCGCGCCCGCGGAGCCCATTAACTGGGACATGATTTTCCTTGTACTCATAGTGCTATGCATTCCTGCCATTCTTGCCGCCACGCTGTACTACACCGCGCCCGCGCGCAGGAGGCTAAAGGCCGAGGAAGAACGCCGCCGCAAGGAGATGACGGAGGGGACGACTAGGAAAATGCAGGCGGCGCAGCCAATGAAAGTGCCCACCAAAAGAGTAATCTTTGTCGAACAAGAGAAGTCAACGCAATCGCAGAGGGTTCCTGAACAGAAATTCGCTTTGAAAATGGTTTCCTCGACTGCCGAAAAAAGCGGGGAAATACAGATTCCAATGCGCCGGGTCATCGCCGAAGCGCCTGAGAAAAAAACGGCGGCCAAGGAAGTCATGCAAGTGGTTTCTCTCGAGCCGCTTAAGTCCTCCACGCAGGACGTGATCACAGACATTGACGCGGTCCTCAAGGAACTAAAGCCCAAGTACGACTGGAAAAAGCCCGGCGAAAAACAAGCATTAAAAACGGGGAAAACCCAATAACTGCCTTGAGCTGTTTTTCATGGCTATTCAAATCACGTCCGGGTCTAAGGCAATTGCTCACACTGCCGCAAACTGCGGCATAGACGTAGTCGCAGCCTACCCCATTACCCCTTCCACCGTGATTCCGGAAGAGCTTTCGCGAATTCGCCTCCAGCACGGCTTCGAATTCATTGCAGTCGAGTCAGAACTGTCTGCAATGAGCGCGGTAATCGGGGCAAGCGCGGCCGGAGCAAGAGCGTTCACCGCAACTTCCTCTCAAGGACTGTTGTTGATGACCGAGGCGCTGTACAACGCTTCCGGACTAAGGCTTCCAGTTGTAATGGTTGTCGCAAACCGCGCAATCGGAGGGCCGTTGAACATCTGGAACGACTGGAGCGACTCGATTTCGCAAAGGGACTGCGGCTGGATTCAATTGTACTGCAAGAACAAGCAAGAGGCAGTCGACACCCTCGTTTACGCCTTTCGCATAGCGGAAGAAACGTCCACTCCGATAATGGTTTGCTTCGAAGGATTTTACTTGACTCACGAAGTCTCGCCCGTCGACGTCCCTTCCAAGGAAGAAGCGCTTTCGTTCCTTCCCGCGTTCAAGCCAAAGCACGCGCTTGACGTTTCCAACCCCGAGTTGTTCGGCGCCTTCGCAGGTCCAGCCGTTTTTCAAGATTACAAACAAGGCCAAAACACTGATTTTCTCGGTGTTTTTCCAGCGATCGAAAAGGCTTCCGCGGACTTCGAGAAAAAATTCGGACGCACGCAGTTCGCGTTATCAGAACAACTGTTCATGGATGACGCCGAGTGGGTCGTGCTCACCATGTCAAGCCTCGCTGAAACAACTGAAGTAGTAGTCGAAAAAATGAGGAAGCAGGGAGTTAAAGTGGGCTTGCTGCGCTTGAAGTGCTTCCGCCCGTTTCCGAAGAAGCTCGTCGCAAAAGCGCTTGCGGGCAAGAAAGGAGTCATTGTTCTCGAGAAAGACGCGGCGCAGTCCTCTGAAGGAGCGCTTGCGCACGACGTCAAGGAAGCGTTGTTTGAAGAAAAAGCCGGTTTGCCTGTGTTGTCTTGCGTGTGCGGCTTGGGAGGAAAAGACGTTCCAACGACCGCAATCGAGTCGGCGGTACGCAAGCTGATTCAAGGAGAATCCGGAGCACTCTGGGTTTAAGGTAGTGTTCAAATGGGCAAAATCGAACCGAAACCAATGTTCTTGAAGGGTCACGGCGCGTGCAGCGGCTGCGGCTCCGCAATAGCAATACACATGATTCTGCGGGGATTGGGCGACGACGCAGTCGTTTCCCTCGCAACCGGCTGCATGGAAGTAGTTTCAACCGGCTACCCCGACAATGCGTGGAACGTCCCCGTAATCCACAGCTTGTTCGAAAACGTTCCCGCCGTCGCGTCGGGCGTCTCTCGTGCGCTGAAGAAACTAGGCAAAAAAGGAGTCGCAGTCGGAATCGGCGGAGACGGCGCGTCGTACGACATCGGCTTCGGCGCGCTGAGCGGCGCAATGGAACGCAACGAAGACATGATTTACGTTTGCTACGACAACGAAGCTTACGAAAACACTGGAATACAACGCTCCGGCGCGACGCCCAAGTACGCCGCGACCACGACGTCGCCGCAGGAAGTGGGCGGAAAAAGCGAGTGGAAAAAGAACTTGTCTTTCATCGGCGCAGCGCACGGCATTCCCTATGCCGCGACGGCTTCGATTGCCTATCCCGCCGACTTGCAGAAAAAACTGCAGAAGGCAAGGACGATCAAAGGATTCAAGCTCATTACTGTCTTTGCAGGTTGCCAGCTGGGCTGGCGCCACGACCCTTCGCTTTCCGTGGAAGTCGCGCGCAAGGCAGTCGCAAGCGGAATGTGGAACCTCTACGAAATCGAGAACGGCGTGTTCAAGAGGACGTTCAAGCCAAAACAGCTGGAGCCGGTCGAGAACTATTTAACGCTCCAGGGCAGGTTCAAGCACTTGAAGCCCGAGCAAACCGCCGAGATTCAGGAGCACGTGAAAAAGACGCAGGCGGAACTCGACAAACTCGAGGCAAGCGGCGTGAACTTGTCGCAGCTTCTTTGAGAACTATTTCCTGCGTGCCAGCACTTCGTTCAACGCAATCTTGAACCACGTAGTATATTTTTCCGGATTTGCGGCAACGTCTTTCCTGAGTTCTTCGACTCCAATCCACTTGAAGCCGTCGGCTTCCTCAGGATTGGGTTCGATTTTTTCTTCGTACTTTCCGATCAGAATGTGGTCGAACTCGTGTTCCGTCAGGCCGTGGTCCAGTTTTACTTTGTAGATGAAGCTGAATTCTTCCTTCAGCGGACAGTCGAAGCCCATTTCTTCCTTCAACCGCCTGTGCGCCGCGGCGTCAACGGCTTCGCCTTGGCGCGGGTGGCTGCAGCACGCGTTGGTCCACAAGCCGCCTGAGTGGTATTTCGTCTTCGCGCGCTGCTGCAAAAGCATTTGGCCTTTCGAGTTGAAGACGAAAATAGAGAACGCCCGATGCAGCTTCGCTTCTTCGTGGGCCTTCATTTTCTCTTCCAAGCCAACTTCGCGGTCTTTGTCGTCAACCAGCACCACTTGTTCGGCCATTGAACTCACTTGAAATAAGGGAAGGCTCACGCGCTTTAAATGCGCGCCGGGGTAAAAAATTTAAAGAAGAAATTAAGTGGAGCGGAGCAGGTAGCCCTGCGTTCCTCCTGCGTTGGAGGTTCCCACGTACACTTTGCCGCCGTGTTCCTCAACTTTAGGCATCGCGCCCAGAGCGGAATATATTTTTTTCCACGTGGCGCCGCCGTCGCCGCTCTGGTATACGTCGTATCCTCCTGCGCCGGTTGATGTTGCCAGGTACTCTTTAGCCATAGCTTTTCCGAGAGTTACCGAGCTGGGAGCGGAGGCGAAGGTTAGCGTGTCTTGCCAGCTGTTCATGTTGCTGGTGTTCTGGCCGACGAATTGCAGATAAGAGTATGCTCCGATGACGTGGGTTTCGTCGTGTTTTACGAAATTTGCTCTGCCGTTTCCTCGCGGATCAGCTATTCTATAAGGGGTGCATCCTACTCTGTATCCTCGAATGCATTCCGTGTCCCCGAATCCGGTACTCTCTAGTCCCGCGTATATTTGGTCGCCGAGTACCACGAAGCTGGTTATGCGCCGTGCATCCCAAGTTTCGTATATATCCCATACTGCGTCGGTTCCCCACGTGTCGGGATTGTAGTAAACGCGTGCTTTCGTCCCG
>Ga0315286_10000980_pt1 | contig 25325 bp, 15 predicted proteins | sample YL17G10_0_MG_FD_205038 | JGI IMG/M metagenome (GOLD analysis project Ga0315286, IMG submission 205038) | Sediment microbial communities from Yellowstone Lake, YNP, Wyoming, USA - YL17G10_0 | ecosystem: Environmental > Aquatic > Freshwater > Lake > Sediment | place: USA: Wyoming | collected...
CGTTCAGATTCCGGGAATTGTTCAGGAATCTGGCGGGGGCTTCAAGCTGTCGCATCTAAATTCCCGGAATCGTTCAAGGTGAGTCTCGTTCGGATTTCGGGAGATGTTCATCACTTGCCTTTCGGGCGGCCTTTTGTTAATTTTTCACGTCAGGTTGACTTCCACAATAACCCTTCATGTCGCGCTTCACGCCGGAAGAAATACGCAGCAAGTTTGCCAATTCGACGGACTTCAACGAGCTATTCGACGCGTTCGAGGATGCCATTGAACAGCGTATCGAGGATGTGGTTCTGTATCGTCTTCTGTTCTGGAATAGTTCGCTGGCCCCGGATGAGCTTTGCCTCTTCGGAGAGAAACTCGCCAAGGAATTTCCCAATCTGGCGTTTGATACGTACATGTGGCTGGCGAGTGTGTTTGAGGTAACATACTCCTCCTACGATAATTTTGAGTTGGCGATGAAGTACTACCACAAAGCCGCGAAAGCGCACCCCCATGAAGAATCTCCTTATCTTGATGCGGCGGACTGCTACGATCCGGATTTGAACATCCCTCCCGCGGATAGCTTGATCAGTTTCCTCAAAGGAGGCCTCAAGCAGGTGGAAAACAAGAAGAACATCCTGCTGCGGCTGTCCTACCTCTACCAGGTGAGCGGCAACCAGGAACAGGCCGACTATTACCGATCGCTGGCTGATGACCTCGGGCGCAGCAAAAACTGAGGATCGGTCGCATCCAACTGCGCTTCGTCGATATCTTCTTCTGCTCACGGCCACACTGTTCTGGGGCGGTGCAGCGTCGATTGCGAAAATCCTCTTCATGAACAATTACGAAACACTTATCATTATCCAAACCCGGTCCACGCTCTCGTTTCTTCTGCTGGTTCTCTTTTTTTCGGTTCGCGATCGGACAGTCTTTCGGGTTCCACGTCGAATGCTGTACAAGTTTGCGATCGTCGGTGTCGTGGGCATCGCACTGACAAACTACACCTATTACTACACAATCCGGGAGTCGAGCGTCGCAACAGCCATCCTGATTCAGAACACGGCTCCCGTCCTCGTAATGCTCTATTCAGTACTTGTGAGCAAGGAAGAAGCAGTGAATGGATTGAAGATCCTTTCACTGGCACTGGCTCTCATCGGCTGCTATGTCGCCGTTACCGGAGGAGCATCGTTGGGGATTTCGATTCCGACTTTGGCATTGATCTCGGGCATCGCATCCTCCGTTTGCTTTGCATTCATTCTGATTGCAAGCAAAAAAGTCCTCAAGGATTATTCCGTTTGGACAACGCTGATCTATCTGTTTGGATTTGCGGCCCTATTCTGGCTGTTCATCAATCCTCCCTGGGCCATTCTCTCCCACGGGTACTCTGTGCGTGACTGGGGAATTTTTCTTGCCTTTGCAGTCGTTTCCATATTGATACCGCATTCGCTCTTCATGACGAGCATGAAGTATCTTCAACCGACGAACGCCGGTATTACCAGTATCATGGAGCCCGTTTTCGCGATTCTGATTGCGTATCTTGTTCTGGGAGAGAAGCTCACGATGGTGCAGACAGCTGGAGCGTGCGGTGTGGTCGCGGCAATACTTCTCCTCAAGATTGCACCAACAATGCTTCGAGTCGTTTCGCCTGCCAAAGCATCCGAGAAGTCATGAGGAGCGAACGGCGTCTCGCAAAGCTTGAATCCGTCATACGCCACCGCCAGCCCGATCTGACGGTCATCATGGAAAATATTCATGATCCCCATAACGTCAGTGCAGTGCTCCGGTCGTGCGATGCGGCAGGGGTCATGGAAATCCAGCTCGTATATAACGATGAGAAGTTTCCCAAGCTGGGGAAGAAGAGTTCGGCGAGCGCAAAAAAATGGGTTGAGCAGCGGCAATTCAAGAATGTTGGCGAATGCTATAAACAACTGCACAAAGAAGGATTCATCGTCTACGCAACGCATCTTGGGAGAGGGGCAACGTCGTTGTATGACCTGGATCTCACCGGAAAAGTGGCCCTTGCCTTCGGTAATGAACACCGCGGGGTGTCGGAGGAGTCTGCGGAACTCGCAGACGCGAATTTCATGATTCCGATGGCGGGGATGATTCAAAGTCTCAACGTCTCGGTGGCCTGTGCCGTCACGATCTTCGAAGCAGTACGCCAACGGATTGCCGCGCACCGGTATGATGCTTCGTCATTCGACGAAAAAGAAGTGAAGAAAATGCTGAAGAAGTGGGCGATGAAGTAACGGAGTTTGCGGCGTCATCTTGAGTTCTACTGATCGCGCTCATCACGAACGGAATCTGAAACCATGGAACCACGGACCCAAACGGTCGGATTTATCAAACAGCTTGAAGCGTACTCCAAGCGAGTGCTGAAGTATCCCAGGGAAGTGGCGTGGCTTCTTGATTTGGCCGACGAGCGCAAACTTTCACAGGTGTTCGAGGATGCGATCTTTCATGCCAAGTTCACCACCAAGACGCACGAAGTCATGAAGCGGATTGGTGCGACAGGGGATGGATTCGACAAGCTCTCCTCGGAGTTTCAAGCGAGCATGGAAAAAGTCTCAACGTTGCTCAGAACCTTCGTCAAAGAATCGCCGGAAGACGTGAAGCAGCATTTCACCAGGATGTTCTTTGGTCTCGACCACCAGAGTTTTGGAAATCTCTTGAATCTTCTTGCAGACCTGAGTTGGGTCAAAAACTGGCAAGTGGATGGCAAGGCATTCCCGTGGACCGGCGGGACCATCGTCCAGCCTCGCCGTACGGAAACGACGCAGCCATCAGAAACCATCCGGCGGTCAAGTCGCCACGACGATCTGTCGAGAATTTCGAAAGCCTCGCGACTCGGTCTCGTGCTCATGGTCCTCTTTCTCATCATTGATCCGCCGGTTTCCATCTTTGGCTGGGTCCTGGGAATCCTGATCGGAGCATTGCTGCTGTACAATTCACTCGCGACTGTTCAACTGAGTTCCAAACTGAAAGAATGATACCCATGAATCGACGAAGAAGTTCTATCGCTCTTTTTGCCCTCTTGTTTCTTCCCGCCTCTTTGAGTTACGCGGTACAGCCGAAAATCAAGCTTGGGATTGAAGTTCTGCGCGACAGGGGATTTGATCTCCTCAAGGATCGGCACGTTGGATTGGTCACCAATCCGACGGGCGTCGCCTCTGACCTTCAACAGACCGCCGACATTCTGGCAAATGCCAATGGTGTGAAGCTTGTAGCGCTCTATGCCCCGGAACATGGGGTCCGAGGAGATGTCGAGGCCGGAAAATACGTTGAAAACTATATCGACAGGCGGACAGGAATACCGGTCTATTCCCTCTATGGCAGAACTCGCAAGCCGACAAAGGAAATGTTGAAAGGGATCGATGTTCTCGTGTATGATATTCAGGATATCGGAGTTCGGTCATATACCTACATCTCGACGATGGGAGTCGTGATGGAAGCGGCGGCAGAAAACGGAATACCGTTTGTCGTTCTAGATCGTCCCAACCCCCTTACCGGCAACAGGGTTGAAGGTACGATGCTTGAACCATGGTACAAATCATTTGTCGGCGCCTATCCGATCCCGTATGTCTACGGCATGACGGCTGGGGAATTGGCACAGATGATCAACGGAGAACTGTGGCTCAATGGAGGATCGAAGTGCAATCTGACGGTCGTTCCAATGGAAGGTTGGAAACGTTCGATGTGGTGGGATGAGACCGGCCTGGAGTGGGTTCCAACCTCACCGAATATTCCTCATGCGACCACGACCATGTTCTACGTCATGACCGGTCTTCTGGGAGAACTCGGGACGGCTAATCAAGGAATCGGCTACACACTTCCATTTGAACTTGTTGGCGCACCGTGGGCTGACGGCGTGGTATTGTCGAGATATCTGAACTCTCGCGGGCTGACCGGTATGTACTTCCGGCCCACCTCGTATCGGCCGACAACGGCAGACACCATGAGTATTCGATACGAAGGAGTGCAGTTGCACGTCATGGAACGTGACAAAGTCAATTTCACGGCGGTGGCCTACGCCGTTTTGGAGGCGTTGCTTCGACTCTTTCCCGAGTACAATATTTTCCTTCGGGCCAAACCGGAACGTCTTGAGATGTTCGACAAGGTCAACGGAACGTATGAAGTACGCCGTCAATTGATGAACGGCGTCACCACCGAAGAATTGCTCCACTCGGTCGATCAGCAACGGTCCATGTTCATGATCAAGCGGGAAAAATATCTGATGTATGAATAACTGATGTTACGCAGAGGGTATGGTTTGGATCGTTTCTATGTCGCTCCTACGGAGCTTGAATACAGGTGGATCATTCGTTCTACAAATATTTCGTCCCTGCCTGCCGCAGGCGGGAGCGAAATATCTGTAGCAACGCACAAGCATCAATGTTCAAGCCCCAGCCGGTCCGCCGGAGTTGTAACGTAGGCGGAAGGGGCGACATGATACAGGTTTTTGTCCTTCTGCGTAACGTGAGTGAGTAAGCCAGGAAATCGCGATCGCCTGGAAAGGACGGTCCGCACGGCTCAGCGCATGGATCGGATGCATCGGTGAGCTGCAAGAGTCGCAAATTGTGGTTCCATCAGCTCGGACCAACTGCGGACATCATCGATTCAGCGATTGGCGCGGGAGCTCTACCGTGCATTCTCATGAATCCTGGAGGGATGGCGGCAATTGTTGGCACAGGGATTTCGCGTCCGATCGAGGATGTTATCATTTCTGCAATCACTGAACTCTCTCCGCTCGATCGTGAGACAATCGATCAAGTATTGCGAAGCGCTTGATCTTCCCCCCTTCTTCCCTTCCGACAGAGTGTGACGCAGGCTATTGCTTAAGTCGTCATTATCGGCTAATTTCTTGCGTAGTTTTTCACTCTGATCTCCCTTAGTTGTTCATGTTTCTTTCTCTGCGGGTGGTGTGATAATGATCGCCACAGAGGGAAGAGAACATTTCTCTTCGACCCGATTCGACCTTGTTGACGACGATCCAAACCATCACCGAGGCAACTTAGATCAATCATCGAGGCTCCCATGATTCGAAAACTCTCCATCATTCTTCTTTTCGAAACGGCAACGGTTTTTGCCCAGGTGTCCGGTGACTACAAAACGGATGCAAACACAATACTGCTGGATCATTTTGCGGGGAGCACCGTAGCCAGCATCCTTGCCTTTAACCAGAATGGTCAGGCTTGTGGATCTGCCTTGCCGTCAGCTACTCCAAGCTACTCATTTGGCCAGGGACGTGTCGGCCTGAGCCAAGCCCTGATGCTCAATCCCCCCTCAAGTTTCCCCCTCGGGTCGGGTACATATCTCCAGTATTCAGGAGGACAGCTCTTGAGTCAAGCAAACGGCACGATAGAATTCTGGATCTATCTGACCTCGTACGGCAAAGGACTGGGTCTCGTTGAACAGGGACCGTTCTATGGCTCGTGTGCTGGATGGACCTTTGGGCTGAGTGTGGATTCTGCGGGACGGCTTGCTGCGGGTGCATGGGCGGCCTTCGATATGAACACCGGGGTCAGCGTCGTGCCTCTCAACGCATGGACACACATTGCTGCAACGTGGGGAAGCGCGGGAGCGAAACTCTACGTCAATGGCGTCCAGGTGGGAAACAACACGAACACGGGGATGCCGGCCAGCGGATTTGGAGGCTCGGTGCTCATGAATATTGGAACCCCCTCCGGCAATAGTGCCCGACTCGATGAACTTCGGATATCCAATATTGCGCGACTGCCGCAAGCGTTTAACCTTCAACTTCCTCCGAAAAGTCTTACTGCGAGTCCCTCGGGATCCAGCATCAGCCTTTCGTGGCAGAATGGTGGCGGTGCCGTGCCAATCATGCGGTATAGAATCTATCGTGGCACGGACTCGACAACGCAGGTCCTTGTCGATTCGACGACGCTCAATGCCTATACGAACACCGGATTATCGGTGGCAACCAAATACTTCTACCGTGTGAGCCCGATCGATTCAACCGGATTCGAAGGTGCAAAAAGCTATGCCGCGAGTGCAACGACTGCGACAGCGACTCTTCCGCCGACCATCACTTCCTTTGCTCCAAGCTCCGGACCGACCGGTACGAGCGTGACGATCACAGGCTCAAATTTCAACACCATAGCCTCCAACAACCTCGTATTTGTTGGAAGAGTGAGGGCATCGGTAACTTCTGCGAGCGCGAGTTCCTTGATCGTGACGGTTCCGGTCGGCGCGATCTATGAGCCGATCATAGTGACAGATACAACCACGGACTTGTCAGCCTATTCGAAAAGCCCGTTTGTCGTCACCTTCCCGACGGCAAGGGTTATTGATGCAACATCCTTCGCTTCCAAGGTTGACTTCGCGACAGGCACGGGGCCATACGGAATGGACGCCGGCGATTTGGATGGCGATGGAAAAATCGATCTGGTTCTTACAAACTTCAACAGCAACCTGGTTTCGATCTTTAGGAATACCAGCACGTCCGGGTCCATAGCCGTGGGCTCCTTTGCCGCAAAGGTCGACTTCGCAACAGGAACGAATCCCGGTCGTGTTGCTCTTGGCGACGTGGATGGCGACGGCAAGCTGGACCTCGTCTTGACCAACAATAGCAGTAATACCATTTCGGTCTTCAGGAATATCAGTACTCCTGGCTCCATTACGACAAGCTCGTTCGCCGCAAAGGTCGACTTCGCAACAGGAACAACTCCGGTCAGCGTTGCAATAGGCGATATTGACGGAGACGGCAAACCAGATCTGGTCGTGGCAAACAGCGGCAGCTACACAGTTTCGGTGTTCCGAAACCTTACCACCGCCGGCCCCATAACAGTCAGCTCCTTTGCTACAAAGGTTGACTTTGCAGCGGGGACCGTTCCACAGTTTATCGACATGGCCGATCTTGACGGAGATGGCAAGCCTGACCTCGTCGCGGTGAATGCGGGAAGCAATAATATTTCCGTTCTGAGAAACACGAGCAGCTCGGGTTCCATTACAGTCGGTTCGTTCGCGGCAAAGGTCGACTTTGCCATTGGAACATATCCTTTTGGTCTTGCCCTTGGTGATATTGACGGAGACGGAAAACCGGATATCGTCGTTACCAATAATGGGAGCAACAGCACTTCGATACTAAGGAATACAACCAGTCCAGGTTCAATAACAACAGGTTCATTCGCTGCAAAAGTTGACTTCGCAACAGGAACGTATCCGACTGGTGTTGCCTTGGGTGACATCGATGGAGATGGAAAGCCTGACATCGTGGCCGTCAACAGTGGTGGTGGAACAGGCACTACCGTCAGCGCCTTCAGAAACACCAGCACTGCTGGCTCCATTGGAGCAGGCTCACTCGCCTCAGGCGTCACCTTCACGACGGGAACGTATCCAAATGGCGCGGTGATTGCCGACTTCGACGGAGATGGAAAACCGGACATAGCCGCAACAAATTTTACCAGCAATACAATTTCAGTGCTACGGAACACCGTTCCTGTGACTTCTGTGATAACGTTCCGTGTAAGCATGAGCGTGAAAATGCGCGAACAGACGTTCAGACCGGATTTGGGAGATATTGTCACGGTGCCCGGAAGCTTCAACTCGTGGAATAATGCAGCGGATACACTTCGTGATGCAGATCGTGACAGCATCTATACGAAATCGATTGTACTAGCACAGGGAAGGATTGAATACAAATACTACAAGACAACCCGCGGGGGATTGGATTGGGAAGGGGATTTCCTGGACTCTGCGACGGTGAGCAACAGAGTGTTCTACGTTCCGGGCAACAATGCGTCGACTCGCCTGGTTTTCTTCGACAATGACTCGGTCGACAATTCACCGAGTCCTCCAGTAGCTCCCACCGGGCTTGCAGCTAGTGCGATATCTTCTTCGCAGATCAACTTGAGCTGGACCGCAAGTGTGTCGGGGAGCCCCACGTACTATCGCATCATGCGATCACTGACATCGGGGAGCGGATTCGTCAAGATTGATTCTGTCAGTGGCTCGGTAACGGCCTATTTCAACACTGGTTTGGGTGCGAGCACGACCTATTACTACGTCGTGTATGCGGTTAATGCGGCTGGTGTCTCCCCGGCGTCGAACCAGGCCAGCGCAACGACACCGGCAGCCGGTGTAGCGCCATCAGCTCCGACGAGCCTCACAGCGACGGCTATGTCTTCATCGCAGATCAACCTGAGCTGGACGGCAAGCACAACCGGGAGTCCGACGTACTACCGTATCATGCGGTCGCTGACATCTGGAAGTGGGTTCAGCAAGATCGATTCTGTGGCCGGTTCTCAGACCACGTACAGCAACACAGGATTGATTGCAGGTACGACTTACTACTATATCGTCTATGCTGTCAACTCTGTTGGAGTCTCGCCGGCATCAAATCAGGCCAGCGCAACGTCTGGTGTGGCGGCACCGGGCATACCAACGCCGAGCAGCCCGGCATCGGGGGCGACGAATCAAGCAACGACCTTGATGTTGACATGGAGTGCGGGAGCGGGAACAGCAGCAACCTCGTATGATCTGAGGGTGTCGCCGAATCCAAGCTTCCTACCGCTGGCTTTTGTCGATTCCAATATTACATCCGGCACGACGCGAACCGTGACGGGATTGGCCAACAACACGCAATATTATTGGAAGGTTCGGGCACGCAATGCCGGAGGAGTGAGTAGCTACTCAACCACCTTCGGCTTCACCACGATTGCCACTGCCACGGTGACAATTTCCACACCCATTACGTTTCCGGATAATCCGACCGTCTCGACCGAATACAAGCTGATCAGTTTCCCGATGAGTACCAGTGGAGTAGTACTCGGCCCATTGATACCTGGGAACACGCCGGATGACTGGATCATGTTCAGAGACAACGGAGCGGCGACAAACTTCTATACGCGTCTTACCTCTTCCTCTACGTTGTCCAGCGGAGAAGGATACTGGCTCATCAAGCGGGGATTCTACACTCCTTCCTATACGGGCGCCCAGATGGCCGTAGGTACTGACGGAAACGTGGTGATCAATCTTCATACCGGATGGAACATCATTGGAGTTCCGTTCAATGCCTCAGTCCAGTGGTCGGTGGTGAAGGCAGCCAACACTATTCCGACATCCGTGCTTTATTCCTACAATGCAGTAGCGACCTATGCCCAGGTCACGCAGATGGACCCCTTCAAAGGATACTATTTTGACAACCGGACGGCGAACCTGAGCCAACTGAAGATACCTTACCCGTTCCCGGCATCCGTCATACCGCCATCGATTGAGACCACCTATGATTGGAAGATGCAGTTGACCTTTGAGTCGGATATCAACAAGGATGTTGAAAACATCATAGGCGTAGCGACTGGAGCCAGGAACGGGTATGACGACCTGGACACGCGTAAGCCGCCGTTGTTCCTGGACCAGGGATTTTTGTATTTCTCGCGACCCGAATGGGACGAAGAGTTTAGCAGGTTCAATGGAGATATCAGAGCGGAAATGGGAGAGGGTCAGGTGTGGGAGTTTGAGGTATCCAACCCGCGCAAGTCGATGGGAACCGTACGACTTATCGGTGTCAACACGGTTCCGGCGGATTACGAGATCAAGCTGATCAACCTGGACAATACCACTCCGATTGATGTGCGGGCACAAGAGGCATACACATTCCAATCAGTGAAGGAGAAGACGAAGTTCAAGCTCATCGTAGGCAAGAGGGCCTATGTGGAAGACGAAGTGAAAAAGTATATTCCCTCTCAGTTTGCGTTGTATCAGAACTACCCCAATCCGTTCAATCCGAGCACAACGGTCAGCTTTGCATTGCCGAAGGACGCGACAGTGAGACTGGAAGTGGTGAACATCTTGGGGCAGCTTGTGGCAGTGATAGCTCAGGGAAAATATGCAGCGGGATTGCATAGCATGGTTTGGGATGCTTCCAACGGCAGGCAAGGCATCATCCCGAGCGGCGTCTACTTCAGCAGGCTTACAGTAGACGGTGCCTTGATCCAATCTCGCAAAATGATTCTAACCAAGTGAGGATAAAGCCATGATCATGAAGAAGATGCACAGATTTCGTCGGATGATCCTTATTCTGCTGGCAGTGCCACTTGCACTTTTTCTCATCCACGTGCCTTTGGAAGCCCAGGAGAAAGCTGAAGTACGAAACGTCAACTTGGAAATTCGGGAAGATATCGCTATAATCACATACGACCTTATCGCTTCATTCAACGAAACGTACGAAGTTACTGCCGCTCTGGTGAAAGAAGGCGACGCGAGTTTCCGAATCCCCGTAGCAAGCGCAACGGGAGATATTGGACGAGGGAAGTATGCGGGCCTCAAGCGTGAGATACGTTGGGAATGGAGAAAAGACCTGCCGAAAGACTTCACGGGTGGTACGGAATACTCTATCGAAATCACGCCTAAACTTGTTGTTTCGGGCGGTGGTTCATGGCTGTACTATGTCCTGGGAGGAGCACTTGTCGCAGGAGGTATAATCGCATTTGCGGGGAAGAAATCCGGCGATGATGGGACGGGTAGTTCTCCGTTGCCGTCGTCCCCGCCCGGCAGACCGTTTTAGTGTTCAAAGCAGATTTGCAGGAGAGCAATCGTATGAAAACCATTCTATCGTTCGTGTTACTCGTTGTTGTCACATTTCCTGTCGATTCAAGAGCACAGGAGAGGGCAAAAAGCAATTCTTTCATTTTGCCCGGTCCGCAGAAACAGGTCAAGCCTGCTGAGCTCAAAGTCGATTTGAGTTTCAAAGATCCTTCGGGCAATGGAATCCTTGATGCTGAAGAAACTGCTCAAATGACCGTGACAGTGACAAATATCGGCGAAGCAGTGGCCAAAGACGTCCGGTTGAATTTGTCCAACGCCGGGAAATTGGAAGGAGTCACATACGTCAAAGAGTACGCGCTCGGCAACATCAATGCGGGAGAAAAGAAAGGGGCGGACGTTGCTTTGATGGGAGCAAAAACGTTGGTTGCTCAGAAAGGAGCGATCAGCATCGAAGTAACGGAAGCAACGACACGGAAAACATATTCATCGGTGCTGGCGCTCGAGACCAAAGAAGCAAAACCGCTGCAGACCCTGAAGACAGACCAAATCAAGCCCACGGAGGCCAGGCAAGAGCAGGTTGATCAGCCCGTTGTGACCGAGAAAGAACTGCAGATCATTCGCGCCCTCAGGGACAGACTGAATTCGAATCCAAAAGACAATCCCGCCCGCCTGCAACTGACGACACTCTTGTTCAACTACAAGATGTACGCTGACGTTGTCGTTGAAGGTGAAAAGGCGCTCGTACCATTTCCCGATAGAATCAGTCTCTTTCAACAGGTAGGAGAAAGCTATCGACAGTTGCGGAAATTTCCGGAAGCACAGAAGACACTCGCCAAGGGTTACAGTCTGATGAAGATGCAATTCCCAGAATTGTCGGCGTCGTATGCACTTACACTCCTGCGTCTTGGGAAGACCCAAGAGGCGACCGCGATTCTACGCAGAGCTGCTCAACAAGACCCAACGTTCATAAGCAGGAGGATCGCGTCGGGTGAGGCAGAATACAAGAGAAACGATATGGAGTTTGCGGTCGATGAGTACTACGCAGTACTGATACTCGACAGATCACGGCTCTCTGCGGAGCAGACTCTGTTCGTCAGATTCAACGTAGATTTCCAGAGTTACCTGGACTCCAACGATTTGTCGTCGGCAACGACGGCATTCATCGATAACGTTAAGAAGAAATTAGGCGATAGATTGGACTATGATGAGCTAAGTGCCGTGTTCGCCTGCATGATTACGGCCAAGCAAATTGACCAGGCAAGAAATCTCTACAACGAAACAATCAAATTGCGCTCGGAGACCGTCCATCAGGACACGCTCGACAAGAAGTTTCTCTCGATGGCGTACAATCTTTCGAACGATTGCCCGGATATTCTGAAGAAAGTCCGTATCGCGTTCATCCGCTCCATGAAGAGCATGTATGATCTGAACGACGATGAAGTGAAGCCGATTTATTCCCTTCACGATTTCATTCTGCAGCAAGGGCTGGTGACTTCGGCGTCCGAGGTTTCCGCGACTCTGACCAACAGCAGCAACACCCGACAACTCCGGTATGTCTATCTTGCCGACACCTTTTTGCGCTTCAAGAAGACCGATGATGCGGTCGGTACGTTTAGTCTCATGCAGAATAAAAAGGGTCTGGACAAATTCGGCTATGCTCCCGACCTGGCCAGCATGTACGGCAAACTACTGAAGGATCAGAAGACCACGGAAGCACGGGAGCTCATGACCCAGGTCAGCTCCATCAATGAAAGTGATATCAATGCTTCCTACGCGAAACTTGCTGAGATCTTCACAAAAGCAGGCGACGCAGACAAAGCAGTCACGATTCTTCAGAAACTTCTCGTGAACGACCCGACCAACGTGTCTCTGAGCATAAAGTTGGGTGAGGCCTATTTCGCCAAAGGCTCGTACGATGACATCATCGGTACATTTGCGAATGTCAAAACAAAAGAAGGGCGCAAATATCTCGCACAGGCGTATGAAAAGAAATACCTGATGAGCGAAGCGAACAGAACATGGGACGAGTATCGAAAGCTCACCAGCGACCCGAAAGAAATCTCAGAGGCAAAAAAGCACATCGACGACAATCTCATCATGATGATGAATCCCGATTATGCCAGGCTTCGAGCCGAGGCGAACAGGCCGAAAATTGTAACGCCAGTTTCGACCGAGAAATTCAGCATTGTGCTCGATTCACCGAAAGACGGTTTCCAAACCGCGGCAACGACGGTGGAACTGACTGGAAAAATTCTTGGTGCCGTGACTCTGCAGGATGTGAAGATCAACGGCAAGTCTGTGGGAACGCCCCGCGGCATGAAGGCGGCCGAGCCGCAGGCGCAGCAGCAGGGTGGAACGGAATCGGTGCCATCGGGGCTGCCATTCACGTATGTGACGACCCTGACGCAAGGGAAAAACCAGATCAAGATCGAAGCAATCGCAGCCAACGGGGATACTGCAGAGAAACAAGTTACCGTGCTGATGAATGCGCCGGTCGCCGCAAAGCCGATGTCGATCGAAGAAGCTGACGGAATTCGGCAGACGAAAGCGTATGCCGTCATTATCGGGATTGCGGAATACCAGGATCCAGGTATCAAGCGCTTGAACTATACGGTGGACGATGCCACAGAACTGGCGAAGGTTCTCACGGATTCGAACTATGGTGGCTTCAAGAAGGAAAACGTCACCGTTTTGGTGAACAAGGATGCCACCACCAAGAATATCAAGAAGGCGATTGGTACGGAACTCAAGAGAGCTCCCGAAGACGGTCTTGCCATTGTGTTCTTTGCCGGCCATGGGGCACCGGAAGGCGAAAAGACGTATTGGCTGACCTATGACACCGAGCCGCAAGACTTGTACGCTTCCGCTTTGAGCAATGATGAAGTGGCGGATATGTTGGGGCGCATCAGCACCAAACGGGTCGTTACACTCATCGACGCTTGCTATAGCGGCGCATCGATCACTGCGTCGAAAGGAACGCGTGCAGTTCTGGTCGATGATCCGTTTAAGGCATTTGAGGGGACTGGCCGCATCGCGATCACGTCGTCGGATGGGCGTGAACAATCCATCGAAGATCCAAAGATCAAGCACGGCATTTTTACCTATCGACTTATCGAGGCAATCAAGGGAAAGGCCGACTACAATACCGACGGCATTGTGATGGCAGATGAGATCGCAAAGTATATCAAGGAGACTGTCACGGCAGATGCCCGCCAATTGAGCCACAAACAAGTCCCCAAAGTTATTTCGGACTACACCGGGTATATTCCCGTTTCGCGTAACCCAGAAAATGTCTTGAAGAACTCCCGGTTGGCTCAAATACAAGTGTTCGAGAAACTGTTCTATGAAGACAAGATCAGCGCATCCACCTACAAGAAGATCAAGGAAATCGTCAATGGCAACGACGATAAACAGAAGAGAAAGATCGTCGATTACTTCAACAAGGATCTCGAACTGGAAGATCTCATCAAATTCGTCAATCGATAAATTCTCGGATTGAACAAACATCGGTAGTTCCAAATCCTGATCAGGCACGTGTCTGGTCAGGATTTTTTTTATCCATGGCTTTCGCGTTGGGGGATTGCTTTTCACTTCTTCCTTTGCGATTTTCCCTACCACGGCAGGAGGGCGGCCCTTCTGCTGCTGATCGCAAAACATGATCCGATCCAGGCCCAATCCAGATTCTGATGCCCATTTGAACCACCATGAACAACTGTTAAACATCATTCACCGGGAGGTATACGCATGGCAGCAACCAAACCAACGAAGGATGCAGCACTGAGCGGAGAAGTGTTCTATCCTTCCCCCGAAGTAATTGCACAGGCAAATGTGCCCGATCCAGAAGCCTTCCGTAAGGAGGCACAGGATGACCTTGAAGGTTATTGGGCCCGTCGTGCGAATGAATTGGAATGGTACAAGAAATGGGACAAAGTGCTCGACGATTCGAACAAACCATTCTACAAATGGTTTGTCGGCGGCAAGATCAATATCGTCCACAATGCCATTGACCGGCACGTGAAAACATGGCGCAGAAACAAGCTGGCGCTGATTTGGGAAGGAGAAAAAGGGGAGGTAAGGACTTTCTCGTATCATGCACTTGCGCGCGAAGTGTGCAAGTTTGCCAATGTCCTGAAAAGCATGGGAATCACCAAAGGCGATCGCGTCACGATCTATATGCCGCGAATTCCGGAAACAGTCATCGCGATGCTCGCAACCGTCAAGATCGGTGCAGTCCATTCCGTCGTGTACGGAGGTTTTTCCGTCGAAGCGTTGCATGGCCGGATCGAAGACAGTGAATCGAAAGTGATCATTACGGCCGACGGCGGCAACATGAACGGCAAGATTGTCGAGCTCAAGAAGATCGTCGATGAAGCGTTGAAGCGGACAGCCGCGCCGGAAAACGTGGTTGTCATCAAACATACGGGGCTTCCGGTGAGCATGGAGGCCGGTCGGGACTACTGGTATCATGAATTGATGAATCTGCCTCTGACACGCAACAGCAATCGATGCGAAACGGAGGTCATGGATGCCGAGGATCCGCTCTACATTCTCTACACGTCCGGGACGACCGGAAAACCCAAGGCAGTCGTGCACACGCATGGCGGCTATCAGGTCGGTGTCTATGCGACATTCAAGGATGTCTTCGACATCAAAGAAGAGGACCGCTGGTGGTGCACGGCTGATCCCGGATGGGTGACTGGTCATTCCTATATCGTCTATGCACCGCTCATTGCGGGTGCGACGTCTGTGATGTATGAAGGAGCGCCGACGTTTCCATATCCCGACCGATGGTGGGGTATCGTGGAAAAATATGGAGTGACGGTTCTGTATACCACGCCCACAGCTATTCGCGGTCTCATGAGATTTGGGCCAGCATGGCCCAACCGCCACGATCTTTCCTCGCTGCGGCTCCTCGGCTCGGTTGGCGAGCCAATCAATCCTGAAGCGTGGCGGTGGTATCACAAAAACATCGGCAGGGGTAAGTGTCCAATCATGGATACATGGTGGCAAACGGAGACAGGTGCGTTCATGATCACTCCGATGCCTGCTTCACCGCTGAAACCCGGGTCAGGGACGAAGCCGTATCCTGGTGTTGAAGTGGATGTTTTCGGCGAAGATGGAAAGCCAGCAAAAGCGGGCGAAGAAGGATTTCTGGTTATCAAGACACCGTGGCCTTCTATGCTCCGGACGATCTATAAGGATCCTGAACGTTACGTGAGCACCTACTGGAGCAAATATCCCGGTGTCTATCTCGCGGGGGATTCCGCCAGGAAAGATGAAGATGGATTTTTTTGGATTATTGGCCGCGTTGACGACGTGATCAAGGTGAGCGGTTATCGGCTTGGAACTGCTGAACTCGAGTCAGCGCTTGTAAGCCATCATTCTGTCGCAGAAGCCGCTGTCATTGGTTTGCCGCATGAGATCAAAGGAGTTGCGATTCATGCTTATGTCATCTTGAAGGCCGGAATCGAAGCCACTGAGGACCTTATGGAAGAGCTCAAGAAGCACGTCGGGCACGAAGTCGGTCCCATCGCCCGACCAGAGAAGATTGAGTTTGTCGCATCACTTCCCAAAACTCGCAGCGGCAAGATCATGCGTCGTGTCCTTAAATCGCGAGCGCTCGGCATCCATGAAGGGGATCTGACAACGCTCGAAGAGTAGCTCGCGAGACTACCGATTCAGCTCTCTTGTTTTCCGAAGGTTTCTGAAACAGGCAGGCACTGTCCTGCAAAGGAAACCTTCTTCTTTTTGGCATGTTTGCATTTGTGTGTTCACTTTCGTATTTTTTACAAACCACGAGTCTCCTCACCTAAAGAGTCACCTCAGATCCATGGAGCCAGCTGTTGCTGCGCCTGATGGTTCGAAAAACCAAGCACAATTCTCTGTACAGCTGTCTCCGAGCGCGAATCACTCAAATCAAACTTCGGATGAATCCAGGCGGCAGAACGATGCGAAAGAATACAGCCGACTCAAAATCATTCTCGCAATCTTCGGTACGGCTCTATTCTATCTCTTGACGATCGCCATTGTTGCCGGTGGCCTCTCGCGGTCAGTGGAAGACTTCGTCGGTCAGCTCACATCGAATGCCTACATTGCACTCCTTCTTTTTGCATCGATCCTTGGTTTGGCGAACCTGATCGTGACGTTTCCGTTGAGTTTCTACTCAGGCTACTATCTTGAGCATAAGTATCAATTATCCAATCAATCGTTCATGCGGTGGATGTGGGAAGGACTCAAGGGGATGATGGTCAGCATCCCGATTGGGATTCCAATTCTGCTTGCCTTCTATTTCTGTTTGAAAACCTTCGGATCCATGTGGTGGTTGCCTGTGGGTACCGTCATGTTTGCACTGTCCGTCGTCCTTGCGCGCCTTGCACCAGTTCTGATCTTTCCGCTGTTCTACAAGTTCATGCCATTGGAAGACGGTCCGATGAAGACCAGGATCCTTTCAATCTGTGGTAAAGTTGGCGTCGCGGTTGAGGGAATTTTTACGTTCGACTTGAGCAAGAACACAAAAAAGGCAAACGCAGCCTTCACCGGCATCGGGAAGTCGAAACGAATCATCCTGGGGGATACACTTGTCCAGAACTTCACCGAAGAAGAGGTTGAAACGGTTTTTGCGCATGAGCTCGGCCATTACAAAATGAAACATATCTGGCTGATGATGGGCTTCGGAACGCTCAGTTCGTTTCTCGGTCTTTTCCTGACAGCCTGGCTCTACGAACTCAGCTTGCCATGGTTTGGATTCGTTCGGCTCGACCAGATTGCCGCCCTGCCGTTGCTCACGCTCTGGCTCGGCATCTATTCGTTGATCGCTACCCCGCTCGGCAATCATTGTTCGAGACGACATGAGTATGCGGCCGATCGCTATGCCGTTGAGATCACGCGCAAGGGAGAGACCTTTGTCAATGCACTGACAAAGCTGGCACGCATCAATCTCGCGGACACAGCGCCACATGCATTGATCGAGTTTCTGTTTCACAGCCATCCCTCGATCGAAAAACGAATTCAGGCAGTTCGTGAAATGAGGACGTAACGAAGGGCCGTAAGCTATGATCATCTCAACGCTCAGAGTACTGTTGGTTCTTCTTGTTACAGTATGTTTTAGCATACTGGCGCTGATCGCAGCGCCATTTGACCGGAGAGGATCTGCGTTTCACGCCCTCAGCAGACCTTGGGCACGAACGGTGTTACGGATTTGCAGGGTGAAGGTCCATGCGGAAGGACTCGAAAACATTGTGGCAGGAACGACCTACGTGTATGTCTCGAATCATGCCAGCATGTTCGACATTCCGGCGGTCATGGTCGGAATCCACACTGACATCCGGATCGTCTACAAGAAAGAACTTGCGTACATGCCCATTTGGGGATGGGCACTGGCTGCCGGTCCGTTCATCTCGATCGATCGGTTCAGTGCCAAGGATGCCATGAAAAGTCTTGAGAAAGCTGCGGAGAAAATGAAACATGGAGCTTCGGTGCTGCTATTCGCCGAAGGAACACGGACAAGAACCGGCAAGCTCCAACCGTTCAAGCGGGGAGCATTTACGCTGGCTGCAAAATCGGGAATACCTATTGTGCCGCTCACGATCAACAATAGCTTCAAGATCATGCCAAAGGGTTCGCTTCGGATTCGTCCCATCGACATCTCGATCATTGTTGACAAACCAATTTCAACCGTGGGAGCTGATACCAAGTCCGCGGAATTGGAGCTGATGGAATCAGTACGACGGTCCATCGAAAAACTCTACATCGATCAAGGGTAGTCCATGAGCGTCATCGGCGTTATACCTGCACGGTATTCTTCCCAGAGACTCCCCGCCAAACCACTCGTCGACTTGCTGGGAAAGACGATGGTGCAAAGGGTCTACGAGCAGGCAATGAAGGCCCAACGCCTCGATCAAGTCGTCGTCGCGACAGACGATGAACGTATTGCAAAGGTTGTACGCAGCTTCGACGGGAAGGTGGTTATGACGTCTCCGGATATCAAGAGCGGAAGCGACCGTGTGGCTGCCGTAGCTCAGCAAACGGACGGCGACATCTATATGAACATCCAGGGTGATGAACCGCTGATTGCGCCGGAGATGATCGATCAGGCGGCACGCGTGCTGCTGGAGGACCCTGCGGCGATTGTGGGAACGCTTGCAAAACAAATCGAATCTTCAGCCGATTTGATGAATCCGGGTGTGGTGAAAGTTGTTTTGGACAAAGATTCGTACGCACTCTTTTTTTCCCGTTCGACGATCCCGCACGTCCGGGATGAACTTGATCCGGCGCGATGGCTCGGTCGTCATTCGTTCCTCAAGCATATAGGTCTCTACGTTTTTCGCAAGGATTTCTTGGTACGATTCTCCGCGATGGCGGAATCAAGTCTGGAACGATCGGAGAAGCTTGAACAGCTCAGAATTCTGGAGAACGGGTATCGAATCAAAGTTGGGTTGACAGAGCATGACAGTATCCCCATCGATACACAGGCAGATGTCGACCGCGTCCGGGAGATATTGAGAGTCCAACAAAACAACAATCCTTAGCCCAGACGGAAGCGAATCCATGGCAAAACACCACACCAAATTTGTGTTCGTGACCGGCGGAGTCGTATCGTCTTTGGGAAAAGGAATTGCTGCGTCGTCATTGGGGATGCAGCTCAAAGCCCGCGGACTTCGGGTGACAATCCAGAAATTCGATCCGTACATCAATGTCGATCCCGGTACGATGAATCCTTTTCAGCACGGTGAGGTGTACGTAACCGACGATGGCGCGGAGACCGATCTCGACTTGGGGCATTATGAACGGTTCCTGGACGAGAATATGTCACGCCAAAACAATGCGACGACGGGACAAGTTTACTACGAGGTGATTGCCAAAGAACGCCGCGGCGACTATCTGGGAGCGACGGTCCAGGTTATCCCACACATCACGGACGAAATCAAGCGACGAATCTGGAGTCTTGCAAAATCCGGAAAGTATGATGTGATCATAACGGAAGTTGGCGGTACGGTTGGAGACATCGAAGGGCTTCCCTTCCTCGAAGCTGTCCGCCAGTTTACGCTCAACGTCGGCCATCGGAACACCATCAATATTCACGTCACACTCCTTCCCTATATTCGTTCAGCGGGAGAAGTGAAAACGAAGCCGACCCAGCATAGCGTCAAGACCTTGTTGGAAATTGGTTTGCAGCCTGATATTCTCATATGTCGGTCTGAGAAATCACTGACGAAGGACTTACGCGAGAAGATCGCGTTGTTCTGTAATCTGGAAACGGGCGCCGTCATCGAAGGGAAAGACGTCGAATCGATCTATGAAGTTCCCCTCGTCTTTGAGAAAGAACGTCTGGCCGAAATTGTCTTGGAGAAACTCAACCTCAAGTGTGGCACACCCGATCTGCGAAGGTGGACAAAGTTTGTAAGCCGAGTCAAGTATCCCGGGGGACGGGTCAACATCGCGGTCTGCGGCAAGTACACGGACCTGTTTGATGCGTACAAGAGCATTAACGAATCATTCGTCCACGCCGGTGCCGACAATGATGTTGCGGTCGACATCCATTGGGTGAATGCGGAAAACATTACGCACAATGGTGCAGAGAAATATCTGAAAGACATGGACGGCTTGCTCGTGCCTGGCGGTTTCGGTGAGCGTGGCGTTGACGGAAAAATTGAAGCAATTCGGTATGCCCGCGAGAACAAAATTCCGTTCTTTGGAATCTGTCTCGGGCTGCAGTGTGCCATCATTGAGTTTGCTCGAAATGTCTGTGGTCTGAAAGGAGCCCACAGCGGAGAATTTAAGAAGACTAAGTATAACGTCATCGACCTGATGCAGGAACAAAAAGGGATCAAGAACATGGGGGGCACCATGCGCCTGGGGGCATTCCCGTGCATCATCTCGAAGGGAACCAAAGCATACAAGGCGTACAAGAAAGAGTTGGTCTCGGAACGCCACCGGCATCGGTACGAAGTGAATAACAAATTCAAGAAGAAATTGGCGGAACAGGGAATGATTTTCAGTGGCGTATCTCCGGACGGCAATCTTGTTGAAATCATTGAGTTGGCGGATCATCCCTGGTTTGTTGCAGGCCAGTTTCATCCGGAACTCAAGTCGAGACCCGTTGCTCCGCATCCCCTGTTCCGGGATTTTGTGAGCGCCATGAAAGAATGCGCAAAACGGCGCGGAACAAAAATGCTGCAACCATAGACGAGTGAGCTGCCTTCTGTCATGAGACACAAAGGAAACACCATGAGATACTCGATGAATCCGTTTACCTTGCTCCTGATTGGAGCAGTTGGCCTCTTTCTGTACTCATGTTCAACGACGAAGGAACTCGCTGACAGAAAATCATCGGCGAAGGAATTCTTTGATCCGGTGCAAACTCTGCCGAAACTTCCATCGGCCGGAGGGCGTGAGTCGGGGAACCCAGATACTTCTGTCAATTCACGGGAAAGGAGGGAGAGTGCGGAATTTGAGGCACTCGTCCGTGAGCAAAACCTAAAGCTCAGAATGATCGTTGATCAAGTCAAGTCGGCAGATGATCAGACGGCTGACAAACGAAGTGCGTTCGATGAGCTTGATCGAAACATTCTCGCGGTCGAAGCGAAACGGGCGTCCTCACTAGACCGCGAAATCATCGATCTGCTGAAAGAGCAGAATTCCCATCTCATGGAAGTGCTGGATCAATTGAGGGTGCTCTTGCTGAAAAGGCCCGAGGTGAGGCAAGAGGGTATGGCGGCGACACTTCAAAGTAGATCCGCCCCCCAAACCCATCAGTTGCAAAAAAATGCCACAAGGAGTGTATACAGCCGGGCGATCAAGATGTACCGAGAGCGTCAGTTTGAACAAGCCATCCATGCATTGCAGCAGCTCGAAAAGGGTGAGATCGACGAGAATCTGGCGGACAACAGCAGGTTACGGACGGACGCGAGCTACTTCCATCTCCAACGTTACAAAGAAGCGATTCCACCCTTTCAGTTGCTTCTGAGCGATCTGTGGAGCGAGAAACGAGAGGGGACGTACATCATTGTGCAGCTCAATCCGGTCTGCGATCTGACGTATCTAACTCACGTGAAGCTGCTGATGCTGCTGTAGTAGTCCCCCTTGTGATGTATTTCGCCAAGAGCCTCTTCCGCATCGCGATGGCTTGGCCGTTCCGTTTACGCGCGAAATAGACCCCTGAGGGAAGCTGAATTCCATGCTCATCCGCGCTATTCCAGGAATTGATGTCCGTTCCCGGCGTCTGATACCCTTCGACGAGTCTTCGCACTTCGCGGCCGCCATATCGAATACGCTCAATCGAACCGTGGTTCCCTTTCTCTATTGACAACTAATCTTCGTCGAAGGATCGAGTGGATTCGGATAGTTTTGGCCTAGCTCGAAATCGGATGTTGATGCTACCGAACTGAACGATTCCCACAAAATCTCCAGCTCTTGTATCGCCATTGCCACTCGTGTCGCCTGAGGATCCGCTGCAACGACGTCGACAAAGTCGACGATGGTCAACGATGGGTTCCCGTTCTTCTTCGCAAATGAAAGTACAGCAACGCATCCCTCTGCCGGGGCGAGGAATCAGTCCTTCCTGATCTTGTGAGCTCCTTCGAGAAGCTCGGACGAAAACCCATTATTTGCCACCCCCGAAGGGGTCCCTTTGGGAAAAAGCACCAAGCCACGAAGGAAAAAATCTGAATTCTCTCAGTCTTTCGTGGTCCTTTGCGTCTTCGTGCCTTGGTGGCAGGACTCCTCGGCCGCGTCTCTATACTACATCCAACGAACTCCGAACGACAAATGGCATTCCGGCGATCGCTTGATCATTCTCCAGCCGAAACTCCAAAGAGGGGGATCCACTTTGGACAATCGAAAGTCTCGACTCAGCGGCAAGAACGGTTGATGTGACGATCAGTGTCATCGCGCATCTCGATGTCCAAACTTCTATTTTCATCAAACTGCCGTTCTTCATTCTGTCTGTGCTCGGTATATGCGCGACGGTGGCTCTCTTCCTGTTCCATGATAGGGTGAAATCGGAATTGCTAAGCGTAACGAGATCTTCGTTTCCGAATCCCTACGTGTCCTTCGGGGAATGAACTACTACCGGGATCGGAGGTTCCTTGACTGAAGCGTTCCCCTGGGGTGAGAGGATGGACATCACATTCAGCAGAACAACCAGCGCGGCATCAGGCGGAATCGTTTGTCGGAATCTTATTCCTTGTTCCTTCGGTGATGGGAGAATCACGTGCTGCAAAATAGTCTAACGTATCACTATCATGGTATCAAGAGGGCTCGCGAACGTGGACCGGGAATTTGAATTTCTTTAGCGCAATGAGTATCTTCTGAGCACGAAGTACGAGATACACAGTGTCACTTCATTCCTTTCATTTCATTGAAGGAACCACTCATGAGAATCATCACCTTCCTCACCGTCACGTCCCTAACGATTATCAACCTTCAAGCTCAGCAAGCAGACAGGGTATTCACCAATGCCAAGATTTGGACTGTCGATCCGAGAAACGCGGAGGCTGAAGCACTGGCTATTGCCGGGGGGAGAATCCTTGCCGTTGGATCCAATGCCGAGGTGAAGAAGTTCATTGGAAGCAAGACGAAGGTCGTGGATGTTGAGGGAAAACTCATGCTTCCCGGATTCATTGACAATCATACCCATTTCATGAGTGGCGGTTTTCAACTTCAGAACGTTGACCTCCGATATTCCAAAGACGAAGCGGACTTTGCGCGCCTTGTCAAGGAGCGTGCTGAAAAGAAGCCCGGACAATGGATCACGGGAGGCGACTGGGATCATGACAACTGGGCCGGAGGTAAGTTACCAACCAAGGAGCTCATTGACCAATACACTCCCACGACACCGGTCTTCGTTAATCGATATGACGGCCACATGGCCCTGGCGAACAGTCACGTCCTCAAGCTTGCGAAGATCACAAAGGAGACTCCCAATCCACCAGGCGGCACGATCGTCAAAGATCCGAAAACCGGCGAACCGACCGGAGTACTCAAAGACGAGGCAATGAGTGTGGTGTATGGTTTGATTCCCGATCCAGGTGAAACTGAAATGATGGAAGCGGCCAAACTTGCTCTTGCAGAGGCTCGCAAATACGGTCTGACAAGCATCCAGGATGTATCCTCGGCTGCGGACGTCAAGGTCTATCAGAATCTACGCAAGAAGAATGCCCTCACTTCGCGGATGTACTGTCGACTGCCCATATCATTGACAGATGGATATATTAAGAACGGCATGAAGGCTCACACCGGAGACGAGTGGATCCGCGTGGGAGCCCTGAAAGCATTTGCCGATGGTTCGCTTGGATCGTCAACGGCGCTCTTCTTTGAGAAATTTATCTCGGAGAATACATTTGGCCTTGCGATGGATGTCGTTCTCGATGGACGGCTGGAACGATGGTCGCTCGCCGCGGACAAAGCAGGAATGCAGCTTTCGATTCACGCGATTGGCGACAGTGCGAACAGCATTGTCCTGGATATGTTCGAACGAATTGTCAAGGAGAATCCACGATGGGATCGCCGGTTCCGCATTGAGCACGCACAGCATATTCATCCCAAGGACTTTCTCAGGTTCGCGGCTCTGGGTGTCATCGCCTCCGTGCAGCCCTATCATGCCATCGATGACGGACGTTGGGCTGAGAAACGGATCGGCCATGAACGATGCAAAACGACCTATCCGTTCCGTACGTTCCTGGACAATGGCGTGAAGATGTCGTTTGGAAGCGACTGGACCGTCGGTCCCCTCAGTCCGTTGCTCGGTATCCACGCGGCCGTCACCAGACAAACCACCGATGGGGCGAATCCAAATGGCTGGTTCCCGGAACAGAAGATTACGGTGAGAGAGGCCATCGAGTGCTACACGATCAACAATGCATATGCAGCCTTCGAAGAAAAGGAGAAGGGGAGTCTCTCACCGGGTAAACTGGCAGACTTCGTCATACTCTCGGAAGATATTCTCACAATGGATCTTTTGAAGATCAAGAACGTTGAGGTCGAGACAACCGTTGTCGGGGGACGAACGGTCTACCAGAAATCAAAAAGCAAGTAGCGATCGTAACCGCCATCTCCTGCGATGTGCAGATTAATCATTCATCCGTGACGAGTTCGGAAAGATTGTGACCTCCCAGCCGCCTCACAAGTCCATTCAATCAAAAACTGAGAGCATTTCCCCGCTGCAGTTCATCAAGGGAGTCGGACCAAAGCGGGCGGCCGCACTTGTTGAGATCGGGATCCATTCTCCACGCCAACTTCTCTCGTACTTTCCACGCGACTACCTGGACCGAAGCAAGATCATCCGTATCGCCGATATCAGGCACCATGTCGGCAACGGTGGCGCGGTGACGGTGTTTGCCGAAGTCTTTCGAACAGAAGCGCGCCGGGCACGTCGCACGAACAGAGTCATCTTTCTGCTCACTGTCAAAGATGAGAGCGGATATCTTACATGCGTGTGGTTTGAAGGTTTTCAATGGTACAAAGATGCCTTCGAACAAGGAGAATTCCTCGCGCTTTCCGCCGTCCCCACGCTTGACAAACTTGGACGGCCCCAGTTCGTTCATCCTCAGTTTGACCGGCTCGCAAGTGCGGAAGAAGATGAGCCTGATTGGGGGAAACTGTTCAACACCGGCGCGATTATCCCGAAATATCGGTCGGGAGCCTACCTTGAAAAGGTGGGCCTCGATAGCAGAGGATTCCGCAGGATCATTCGAAATGTGATCAAGTCAAGCCTCGCCGATGTGGAAGAAACCTTGTCTGCGGAGATTCTTGCACGCAACGGTTTTGTGGAACTCCCGTTTGCCGTCCGCCATATTCACTTTCCATCCAGTCCTGAGAATCTATCTCTGGCCCTGAGACGG
>Ga0315286_10000981_pt1 | contig 25313 bp, 18 predicted proteins | sample YL17G10_0_MG_FD_205038 | JGI IMG/M metagenome (GOLD analysis project Ga0315286, IMG submission 205038) | Sediment microbial communities from Yellowstone Lake, YNP, Wyoming, USA - YL17G10_0 | ecosystem: Environmental > Aquatic > Freshwater > Lake > Sediment | place: USA: Wyoming | collected...
AAAGTTTTTATCGACGGACGGCCAATTTTTGATAACGGCGATATGCAGTCCCCCCCGGTTGCGGAAACCGACCTCCGGCTGGCGGGGGGGAGCCATGCCCTTCGGATTGAATATGTCCATGCCGGCGGAGACGCGTTTTTCGATTTCCGATGGCGGGAGATGGATACGGCTAAAGCGTTCATGCCCAAGCTTCATTTCTATCCGAAACCCGCAGGGTGGGGGACCGTCATCCTCGACGCGGTCTTGCCCTATTTAAAGAAAATCGCGGGGCTGGTGGCCGCCGTCGCCGGATTTCCTCTCTTCGTTTTGGGCGCAGGAATCCTCAGGCCCCGCTGGCGTCTGACCTCTGTTCTTGCGGTCGCGGTCTTTTTCGCCGTCGCCGGAATCTCCGCGACAACCATCATCGGTAAAAGATCGACGGCCGTCTATGGCTGCGATTCCTATGCTTATCTCCAGGGCGCGGAGCTCATGGCCCGCAACGGTTTTTTCCGGACGGAATATACCGATCCGCTTGTCCCCGAGATCTCCGCGGGCCTATCGCCCTCCGCCGATGAATCCAAGGAAATCTTTTTTCTCAGCCCTCACGGCTATTATGTCCAGACCCTCGACAAGGGCCTTGTCTACAATGTTTTTCCGCCGGGGATGTCCATGATTCTTTATCCGCTGGTCAAAATCGGGGGCAGGCCGGCGGCGTTTTATTTGCTTCCGGTTTTAAACGTGATCCTTGTTCTTCTCTTGTTTTATTTGGGCGCAAAATCGACGAATATCCTGTTCGGGATATGCCTGAGCGCCGTGACGATGTTCAATGTCCATGTTTTCAACAACACTGTCCTGATTATGAGCGATGTTCCGTCCCTGGCGCTCATCGGGCTGAGCGCTTACGGCCTCTATCGAAGCATCGGGACACGAAGGTTTTTCTGGCCGGCTCTGGCCGGAGCGAGTTTCGGCTTGTCCATCGCCGTTCGCTATTCGAATCTCGCCGGAGCGCTTCCGCTGGCCTACCTCTTCTGGTTAAACGTCAGGGAGCGCCGCTCCTGGAAGTCGTTTCTCGGAATCGGGGCGGGCTTTGGGACGGCGGCAGCGCTTTTTGGCTTTCTGCCCCTGGCTATATACACGAACCGTCTTTTCGGAACCGTGTCCCGGATGGTCTACGAGCCGACCACGCAGAGCCGGATGGCTCTCGAGAATTTTACGGATGGAGCCTCATTCTTTCTCAGGAGCCTGCTCCAGACGTTTGGGATTCCCGTCCTCGCCTTGATAGCGGCCGGATTGGTAGCAACTATGGTGAAGCCGCAGCTCCGGGCTGCCGGAATCGTATGCATTCTGGGATTCCTGGGCTTTTTCGGGTTTTATTCGCTGCAGAGCATTCTCAACGACCGGTACCTCCTGCCGGCGTATCTATTCCTCGGCCTTCTCTTTGCTTTCGGTGCTGCGGAGATCTTCCGGAGTCTGCGCCGATCCGCCCTTCTGACCCTGGCTTTTGCGGCGTTTGTCGCGATTTATCCTTTCGCCCATTCGAAAGCCCGCTATGTCCCGGGCAACCGGACCGCCGACGGTATCTCGACGGCTCTCCTAAAAAGAACCGGCCCGAAGTCGGTCGTCTTTTGCGATCAGCTGAGCGGTCCGGTTCGCTTCTATGCCGGCCTGCCCGGATACCGCTTCACGTGGACTAATGCCGAGACGCTAATAAAGACAATCGGCATCCTCCGCACCAGCGGCTATGAAGTCTATTTTCTTCTCGACAGCGATGAATCGAAAATCGGTTTCCAAATGCTTCTCGAGAATGATCCGGCGATACGAGACGCGGCGAGAGCGGAATCGCCATTGAAAGGAATTCCACTCTATCGCCTTGCGGCCGCAAATCCTGCTGTCGCCGCTGCCGGCGGGATGAAGGAAAGACGCTAGCCCGGAAATGGGAACCGGGATCTAGCGGCGCGACGGCGCTTTCGCCGGTGTCTTCTTTTTCTCCCGCTTGAAAAACCGCCTGAGCTTGTCCTTGAAGGGCGGCGGATGTTCCCCGTCCTCGATTCTGAGTTTATCGTAGCTTTTACGGTGCCGGGAGGGAGGGTCGAATTCGTCCGGAATATCGTTCCTCATCGGAGCCGATTTTATCTTAGTGAAAATGGAAGTTGTGGTCAATCGATAGGCCGTGTGTGCTCATTATTATTTAATGGCGAAAATTCCGTTTAGAGCCGGTTGCCATCGAGCCTGAAATAGCTTTAGCGAAGGAGGATCGTTCGCCGTTTATCCTTTCGCGGCATGTTTTTCTTGCAGGCGGCGGAAGAAATTTGCAGTCATCAATATTGACACCCATTCGGCGTGGCGATAATATCGGCCTCGTGATTGCCTCGCGTTTAAATTTTTTCTAAGAAAGAGAACCGCCATGCCCAACTATTTGAAGCGCCTCATATCTGTTCTTTTCATTTGTCTGGTCGTGTTCCTGGCCGCTGGAGCCCAGAAGCAACCCGCAAAGGCGCCCCAGCCTCCTCCCGACCTCTCCAAGGAACCGACGCTCTATGTCGTCGGCTACGCCCATTTGGATACGCAGTGGCGCTGGGATTATCCCACGACGATCAACGAGTACATCACCAAGACGATGAAACTCAACTTTGACCTGATCGAGAAATACCCCCACTACATTTTCAATTTCAGCGGAGCCAACCGCTACCGGATGATGAAGGAGTATTTCCCGGAGGATTACGTCAAGGTCAAGAAATACGTAGCCGCCGGCCGCTGGTACCCGTCCGGATCGTCCCTGGAAGAGAACGACGTCAACTCGCCCTCGGCCGAATCCCTCATCCGCCAGATCCTCTACGGCACCCAATACTTCCGCCGCGAGTTCGGCAAGACAAGCGCCGAGTTCATGCTTCCGGATTGCTTCGGATTTCCCGCGTCTCTCCCGACGATCCTGGCTCACTGCGGCCTCAAAGGATTTTCGACGCAGAAACTCCCCTGGGGTTCGTTCGCCCTGGTCGGCGGCCCCAACTCTCCGGAAAAGACGCCCATCGGAATCCCGTTCAACGTCGGCATCTGGGAAGGGCCCGACGGCCGGAGCGTGATCGCTGCGCTCAACGCCGGGGATTATACCGGCTCGATCACGTATGATTTGAGCAAGACGCCTCCGCCTCCGCCTCCGGCCAAGGAAGGAGAGCGGCGCAGGGCTCCGGGGATCGATTGGCCCGGGAGGATCCAACTCAACGGCCTGGCCGGCGGTCTTTATACGGATTATATGTACTATGGAACGGGCGATACGGGCGGAGCGCCGACCGAGGCTTCCATAAAACTTCTTGAAGCGATCGTGACGAAAGCCAAGATCGCGCTGCCGCAACCTGGCACAAGCCGCCCCCAACAGGGACAACAACAGCCGGCTCCGCCGAGTCCGACAAGTCCGGAGGTTCAGGCGGGCGATGGACCCCTGAAGGTTATTTCGGCCGCTTCGGACCAGATGTTCCTCGATATCACGCCGGAACAGACGTCCAAGATGCTTCGCTACAAAGGGGATCTCGAGCTGACGAATCATTCCGCGGGATCGCTCACGTCCCAGGCATACTTGAAGCGCTGGAACCGGCTGAACGAAGTCCTGGCCGATGACGCCGAACGCGCTTCCGTCGCGGCCGATTGGCTGGGCGGCCGGCCGTATCCGCTCGAGCGGCTGAATGAGGCCTGGACGCTGGTCATGGGCGGCCAGTTCCATGACATCATCCCCGGAACGAGCATCCCGAAAGCCTATGAATATTCGTGGAACGACGAAGCCCTGGCCATGAACCAGTTCGCCGGCGTTCTGACCGGCGCCACGGAGACCGTTGCCTCCGCGCTGGATACGCGGGGTGAAGGCCTGAGCGTCGTCGTGTTCAATCCGCTGAACATCGCCCGCGAGGATGTGGTCGAAGCTTCCCTGAAGTTTCCCGGCGGCGAGCCGAAGGCCGTCCGGGTATACGGGCCCGACGGCCAGGAAGTTCCCGCGCAGCTGTCCGCTGGTAAAGTGGTCTTTATCGCCAAAGTCCCCTCGGTCGGGTATGCCGTGTACGATGTCCAGGCCGCTCAGGCTTCCATGGCTTCGGCGCTCCAGGTGACGCAGTCTTCGATCGAAAACGGCAGGTATCGTCTCACCCTCGACCTGAACGGCGACGTGGCGTGCATTTTCGACAAGGCGCTCCGGCGTGAGCTCCTCTATACGCCGGCGCGCCTCGAAATCAAGACCGACAATCCCGAGCAATGGCCCGCCTGGAACATGGATTGGGAGGACCAATCGCGCCGGCCGCGTGCTTACATCATGAGGCCGGCTAAGGTCCGGGTCGTCGAGACCGGTCCGGCGCGCGCGGCCATCGAGGTCGTCCGCGAAGCCGAGGGTTCGACGTTCGTCCAGACGATCCGCCTCGCGGCGGGCGACGCGGGCCAGCGTGTCGAGTTCGTCAACGCCATCGACTGGATGACAAAAGAAGCGCATCTCAAAGCCGTGTTCCCTTTGACGGCATCGAATCCCGTCGCGACCTATAACTGGGATATCGGCACGATTCAAAGGTCGACCAACAATCCCAAGAGATTCGAGGTGCCTTCACACCAGTGGGTTGATCTCACCGATGAGAGCGGGGCGTTCGGCGTGACCGTCCTTTCGGACTGCAAATACGCTTCGGATAAGCCGGATGACAACACCCTGCGCCTGACGCTTCTCCGCACGCCCGGCGTCCGCGGCGGCTACGAGGATCAGGGCACCCAGGACTGGGGACATCACGATTTCGTCTATGGACTCTCCGCCCATGGCGGCGATTTCCGTTCGGGCCAAACCGACTGGCAAGGATTTCGCCTCAATCAGCCGCTCGTCGCTTTTCTCAGCCCGAGCCATCCGGGCGCGCTCGGCAAAACCTTTTCCCTGATGAGCCTCGATAACAGCCGGATTCGCGTCCTGGCCCTGAAGAAAGCCGAACAGAGCGATGAAATTGTCGTCCGTCTTGTGGAGATGGACGGGAAGGCCGCTCAAAGAGTCCGGATAAAGTTTGCCGCTCCGGTCGTTGCCGCTCGCGAGGTCACCGGAACGGAAATGCCCCTCGGCAAAGCCGAGATTGTCGACGGCGCCCTGGCGGCTAATTTTACGCCTTTTCAAGTCCGGAGCTACGCTTTAAAGCTGGCCGCGGCGACCGAGAAAGTCGCCCCGCCGCGATTCCAGCCGGTTTCGCTGCCCTATGACCTGAGAGTGGCCAGCCGCGATAAGGCCAAGACCGTTGCCGGTTTTGACGGCGCCGGGCGGTGCCTGGCGGCCGAGATGCTTCAGGGCGAAATTCCTTACGGCGGAATCCGCTTCCGCCTCGCCTCAGCGGACAAACCGAACGCGGTCGTTGCCCGCGGACAGTCTATCGCCCTGCCCGTCGTTAAAACGCGCAAGCAATACCAGGCAATAATAGACTCCAATTTTATTCGAACCTCCAAACTTCCCACCGGCGAATTTAATCGGGTTTACGTCCTGGCCGCGTCGGCGGACGGCGACCAGAAAGCCGTGTTCCGCGTCGGCGATCAGAGCGTCGAGCTGACGGTTCAGGACTGGAGTGGATACATCGGGCAGTGGGATAATCGCAGATGGAATATTAAACAGGAACCGGTGCCGCCGCGCCAGCCGCGTCCCGGCGAACCACCGCCCGCTCCGCCGGCCAAACCAAGGATGCGGACGGTGATGGAATATCTCGGCCTGACTCCGGGATTCGTCAAGTCGGCGCCCGTAGCCTGGTTCGCCTCGCACCGTCACACGTCCACCGGAGAAAATGAAGCCTACGCTTTTTCTTATGTGTTCGCGTATGCCTTGGACCTGCCTCCTAACGCGACGGCCCTGACTCTGCCGGACAACGATAAAATTCGCATCCTGGCCGTCACCGTGGCAAGCGAGCCGGGGCAGGTCCGGCCGGTTCAAAACCTCGTGGACGCTCCTCAGAAATAGCCGAATTCAGCGGGCGTCAGTGTTTATCCTGGATGAGGATCCTTGGGCTGGAGGGCATCGGCGATCAGCCCGAGGACGGTGGTTTCGTCGATTGCGCTCAGGAGCCCGCTCCGGAATTCGTCGTGGACCAGACGGCGCGAAAGGCCGGCCAGGAGCTTCAAATGTTCCCGCTCCGCCCCCGCCGGAATTGCGAGCAACACGGCCATGGCCACGGGCTTCCCGTCCGCGGCATTCCAATCGAGGGGTTGCGTGAAGCGGAGAAAAGCGACGCTGGGCGAGCGAACCGCCGCCGTCTGGCAATGAGGAATGGCCACACCGAAGCCGATGCCTGTCGAGAACATATCCTCCCTTTGCCAAAGGGCCCGTTCGAATTCCGCGCGACTGTCCACACGGCCGTCGGCTTCCATCATGATCGCCAATTCCTGAAGAACATCGGTCTTGGACCGGCTGTCGGAACTCAGACATATCATCTCGGGCGTGATCAAAGCTCGGGCGGCGGACTGAGACGCGAACGAATCGAGGAGGATTTCCACCTCCCCGCTCAGCGAACACCTCAGGGCGGTATTCAGGAGCCGACGGCAGCCGACGCTGTTCAAGGTTTGGAGGCGGGCTTTGATTTCCGGGATACCCGGGGAGGTCAGGCTGAGTTCGTCGAATCCAAGTCCGATGAGCAGGGGAAGAACCCGGGCGGACGCGGCGATCTCTCCGCATAACCCGATCCACTTCCCGCGGGCTCGGGCGGTGTCCACGGCCGCTTTGAGCAACCGAAGAAAAGCGGGGTGGCTGGGTTGATTCAATTGCCGGACAGCGGGATTGCCGCGATCGGCGGCGAAAAAATACTGGAGAAGGTCGTTTGACCCGACGCTGAAAAAATCGACGTGTTCGCTGAAGCGGTCGACGAGAAGGGCGGCGGACGGCACTTCGACCATGATCCCGATTTCCGTTGCCGGGCGATGGGGGACTCCCTCCCGGGCGAGTTCCTCGCGAACCAGGCGCAGGAGATCTGTCATCCGGATGACCTCGTCGACCGTGCTGACCATCGGAAACATGATCTTCAGCGGGCCGCGGGCGGCCGCCCTGAGGATTGCCCGCAGCTGGACGCGGATGAGATCCTCATGTTCTTCATAGACGCGGACGCCCCGGACGCCGAGAAACGGATTCCTTTCCGGGGAATGGCGGATAAAGGGGATGGGCTTGTCTCCGCCGATATCGAAAGTCCGGAGGATGACCGGCCGGCCCCCGGCTTCCTGGGCGACGCGGGAATAGAGCGCGTACTGCTCTTCTTCGTCGGGCGGCGCTTGGCGGTCCAGCAGTAAAAGTTCCGTCCGGAAAAGGCCGACCCCGTCGGCGCCGTTAGCCCAGGCCGCGGATAATTCCTCTGGATGGCCGATATTCGCTCCGATTTCGACCTTATGGCCATCGGCCGTGGCGCCGGGAAGGCGGGCTTGTTCGCGGCGGCGCGCGCGCTTCGTTTTTTCGGCGGAGCTTTCCCTTTCATAATAGCGGATGACCGCCGCCGTCGGCGCGGGAACGACGAGGCCCCGCCCGCCGTCGAGAATGACGTCCTCTCCGTCCTGGAGCTTCCGGCGAATTCCCGGGCATCCGGTGACGGCCGGGATTTCCCGGGCCCGGGCCACGATCAGGGTATGCGATGTCACGCCTGCGTTTTCCAGGACGAGTCCTTCGATCTTGCTCGAATCCAGGGAAAGGAAAAGCGACGGCGGCAGGTCGTCGGCGACGAGGATGGCGGCTTCGGTCAGGTTGATCGCGTTGTCTTCGGCGGGGGTCCCGGCCAAGAGAAAGATGAGTTGACGGCAGACATCCCTAATGTCGGCCATACGCTCCCGCAGATAGGAACTCCGGCTGGCTTGCAGAGCGGAGCTGAAAATCCGACAAGCCCGGGAGACGGCTCCTGCGGCCCCGAGCTTTTCTGCGGTGATGCCTTGGATCACCTTGGCGGCGAAAGCGCGGTCGCGGAGGATGGCGAGATGGGCGTTGATAACGGCTCTCTCGGTCGCATCTTTCTTTTCGCCCAGACGCTTGCCCATCTCGGACTCAAGCGATGCGGCCGCGCCTAAAAACGCGTTGCGTTCTTCTTCCGCCGGCCGGATCGCCCGGGATTCTTCGACATTCCCCTCGAGCCCTGGATCATGAATCCGGACGCGGCCGCGGACAACGCCCGAGCCCGCCGGGATCGCCCGGAAGACGACGGCCTGCTCCCGGAGGAGAATCCGGGGAACATCCGTCGCGGCGGCAGGAATAATCTGCTCCGCTTCGATTTCCTTTCCGGGAAGTTCGTCTTCGATCAGATTCTTCAATATCCCCAGGGCCGCGCTTTCATCCCGGCCGCTGATGCGGATCCGGCACGGGTCGTTGTGGAGGGTGTCTGTCCCGATCAGGGAAAGAATGCTCTTGGCATCGGCCGTGGATCCATTCCGGAGGTTGTCCCAGAAAACGTCGGCTTCGAATCGCTCGGCTTTTTCCTGGAAAAAGCTCGCCGGCCGGGCGTGAAGTCCCCGCGGAAGCGGAAAGGCAAAGGTAAACTCAACCGCCAAGTTCGCTCTTGATTTTCATCAGGATCGCTTCCGGGTTCTTGATGGCGTCCTGGACGGAGATCTCATAAATCTTTTTCCCGGCGAAGCGCTCTTTCTTCCGGACAGGGATGCCCACGGCATAGATCACGGCGTCGGCATTCTTGATATCGGCCGGGCTCAATTCATTTTCGATGCCCATGGCCCCCTGGGTTTCGACCTTGACCGGGATGCCGATCTTTTTTCCCGTTTTTTCCAGCCGTTCTGCCGCCATGTACGTGTGGGCGATACCCGTCGGACAGGCGGTGATGGCGACGATCGTCATGGGGCCTCCTTCTTCGCGGTTTTGCGGCTCAGCCGCCTTCGGCTGAGCGTTATCAGGATTGCGACCGTGCCCGTCCCGGCCAGGATTGCGAGAATATAGATCAGGCGGTTGTCCACGACGGGCAGGACGATGGGGCCGCCGTGAGGCGCGTGGTCCCCGACCTTTCCCAGCATGGCGACGACCGAGCCGAGGCTCGATCCGGCCATGATGACCGGGATCACCCGGAGCGGATCGGCGGCGGCGAAGGGGATCGCCCCCTCCGTAATTCCGATCGCGCCCATGGCCAGCGCGGCCAATCCCGCTTCCCGTTCCTGTTCGGTCCACAGTCTCCGGTTGAACAATGTGGCCAGGCCCAGGCCGAGGGGGGGGATGCAGATCGCCGCCGCGCAAGCGCCCATGACCCCAAAGCTGCCTTTTTGGATCATGGCCGCGCCGAAGAAAAAGGCGACTTTGTTGACCGGCCCTCCCATGTCGAAGGCGATCATCGAACCGAGAATGATCCCGAGGACAACCTGGTTTCCGGTATTCATCACTTCCAGCCAGTGCTGAATGGCGGTCATGATGTCGCGGATGGGAGCGCCGATGATCTTGAACATGACGAAGCCGACGACGAGCGAGGAGAGCACGGGGATGACCAGGATGGGCATGATCGGACGGAGATAGACAGGAGGCTTGAGCTTCTTAATTCCAAAAACCAGGGAGCCGGCGAGCAAGCCGGCGATGATGCCGCCGAGAAACCCGGCTCCGACCTGGCTGGCGATGGAGCCGCCGATAAAGCCGGGGACGAGTCCCGGCCGGTCGGCAATGCCGAACGCAATATAGCCGGCGAGAACCGGAATGAGAAAGGCAAAGGCGGCCGAGCCGATATCGTTGATCAGCTTGAGAAAAGGCGTGCCCGAAAAATCAGGGCCGTTCGGCGTCATCGGGGCGAAGGCGATCGAGATGGCGATAAGGATCCCTCCGCTGGCGACGAACGGGATGGCGTAGGAAACGCCCGAAAGCAGGAATTGCTTGAAGCGGTTGACCGTCATGGGTAAAATCATATCCCCGGCCGCCGGCCGCCGTCAAGGACTGCTCATGACGGAACAGGGAATGCGGTTTTTTCACGAATCCATTGTCATTTTGGCCCGACTTTGGTATAATCATCGTCACCAATCGAAAAGAAACGCGAGGAGAAAATCGTCCTTGGAGACATATGGTAAGATCGACAGTAAGTTCCGCTTTGTGATTGTGGCATCGAAACGGGCCAAGCAGCTGATCAAGGGCGCCAAGACCAAAATCCGGTCAAAGTCCAAGAACCTGATCCGGATCGCTCAGGCCGAAACGAAGGGAGGCTTGGTCGACTACGAAATCCTGAAGTCGAGCCGCCAGGATATTATCGACACCGAGGAACAGGTCATCATCGCCGACGAAGTGGTCGAGGAAGCTGAGGATGCTCCCGCCGCAGCGGTCGAGGACGATGATCTCGGCGAAACGGAAGAAACCAGCAAGGAAGGGGACGTCGACTACGAGGACGAATTCCCCGCCGAAGACGGCGGCGAAGTCAAAGACGACGAATAAGGGGGTTCCTCTCCCTTTCCGGCCGCGAGAAGAAGCTGGATGTAGTCCAGCGTGATCCATTCTGGCTTCGATATCCCCAGTGTTTTCGAGAAACGGGCGATGTCCTCCCGCTCACCTTCGAACTCCAAGAAGTTTCCCGCGGCCGTTTCGTCCACGCAGATTTTGAGTGTTTTTTTCTTGAAAATAGCCCGGGTTTTCTCGTAACGAAAGACCGGAACAAATCCTAGGCCTTTGAGGATCTTGGCCAGGCGTTTGGGATGTTTGACCTCGGTCTCGTACTCTTCGCGGACCTTGTAGGATCGCGATTTCCGGGGCTCGCCCTTGAAGGTCAGAAAGGCCTTTTTGCCCGCGGTTCTCAGGCGGAGCGCGCAGCGCTTGAGGCGTAAGAGGCCGGCCTTGTCGTCATAGAGAGTGTTGACTTCGCGATACCGGTCTTTAAAAAGAATCGCCCCGGCCGCGAGAAGCTTCGTCCGGGCGGCCGCGGGGTCCGCGATCCGGACTTTGACTTCGATCTCGAGCACGTTATATTTTTCTCTGGAGGACCAGGTCCGCGATCCGCGAGAGCGATTCCCGGGTGGGGGACGGGGAAAAACCGCTCAGGATCTCCTTGGATTTGAGAGTCAAGGCCATCGCCCGAGTTCGGGTGTATTCCAAGCCGCCGCCGGCAGCGACCAATTTGAGGATTCTTTTCGCGGCTCCCTTGTCCCTCTTCTGGTTTTTGATGAGTTTCAGGATTTCGCTCCGGACGGCGCCCTTAACCTGGCGAAGGGTGTAGATGAGAGGAAGCGTGATCCGTCCTTCGCCCACGTCGGAAAGCACGGGTTTACCCAGCATCGTTTTATTTCCCGAAAAATCCAACAGGTCGTCGACGAGCTGAAAGGCCAGGCCGATCGTCTTGCCGAATTCCCTGAGGCGGGTCTTATCGGCCGGGGAGGCGTCGGCTAAAATGCCGCCCACCTCGCTCGAGGCCGAGAAGAGAGACGATGTCTTTTTATCCAGGATTTCCAGATAGACCTCCTCGCTGATATCCGTCTTTCCGCGCATCGAACACTCGATGAGCTCGCCTTCGATCATCTGCGAGGTCACGTCGGCCAGGATATCGATGATCGTGTATTTTTTCGTCCGGAGGGCCAAGGCGATGGACTGGATGTAGAGGAAGTCTCCGAGAAGGACGGTGATGTTGGGGCCCCAGCGGGCATGGACCGTGTCCTGGCCGCGCCGGGTGTCCGCGTTGTCGACGATATCGTCATGGATCAGGCTCGCGGTGTGGATGATTTCGATCAGCGCCCCCCAGAAAATATGGTCGGAACCCTCGTATCCGCAAAGCCGCGAGCTGAGAATCAGGATGGCGGGACGGATCCGCTTCCCGCCCTTTTGAAAAAGGTATTTGTTCACTTCGGTGATCAGGCGGTTCTGCGATTTTCCGATCTGGTGGAGGAGGTTCTCGACGGCCTCGATGTCGTCCCGGATGTCGGTGTAGATGTCGCGGAGTTTGAGGGCGAGGGGAACGTCGGTCATGGTCCGCTTATCTTAGCATTGCAGAACCGATTTTTCAAATTCGGTGTCGTCCAGCTGGCCAAAGTGATTTCAGCGGCTAAGAAGCGGCGCGGGGATCGCCCCAGGCTCCCTCGGAACCAGTCCCGGCGGTCTATTTCGGGATGGCGAATAGGGACAGGAAATTAAGCCGGACCGCGTCGGCAAAAGCGTCGAGAGGAAGGTCCTTCAGCCCGGCGAGGATCTTTGCAGTTGCGACGATATAGGCCGGCTCGTTGCGTTTCCCCCGGTAAGGAACGGGAGCGAGGTAAGGCGAGTCCGTTTCGACGAGGATTCGGTCCAGAGGGACCCTGCGGGCGACATCGCGCAGAGCTTGGGCTTTGGGAAAAGTGACGATCCCGGAAAACGAGATCAGGAACCCGGCGTCGAGCATCGCCCTGGCGATATCCCAATCTTCGCTGAAACAGTGCATGACGCCTCGCCTCAAGCCTTCGGTCCGAACCGCGTCGATAACCTCGCGGCCGGCGTTCCGGCTATGGATGATGACCGGCAGGGCTGATTCGCGGGCGAGAGCGAGCTGATCGCGGAACGCCTTGAGCTGCTCTTCCGCGGTCGAAAAATGATAGTGGAAATCGAGGCCGATTTCGCCAACGGCCCGGATCGTCTTGGCTTCGGCCAATTCCCGGAGCCCGGTCGATTGCGCCGGCGAGAGCGATTTGGCCTGATGAGGATGGAGTCCGGCGGCGACGGAAATCGCCGGATATTTTTCGGCAAGGGCCAGCCCTAGGGCCAAGCTCCGTCCGTTGGATATGTCGATCGGGCAGAGGATCCGGTCGATTCCCGAGTCAAACGCCCTCCGGATGACGTCCTCGCGGTCGGCGTCGAAATCCTCCATATCGAGGTGGGCGTGAGAATCAACGATATGAAGAACCGAAATCGGCCGGGGCGCCGAGATCCTGGCGACATCACCCATGCTCTCCGCCTTACAAAATAAAATAGGGACACGGCCGGGCGGCCGATGTCCCTATCGCTGTCGTCGGCAAAAGACTACTGAACGATCTTTGTTCTCAGGATCCGGAGCGGAATCGGTCCGTAGCTCACAAGCTTCTGGAGGAATTCTTTCTGGCTGAACTGGGCGCCCTTAAGTGCCTTGTATTCCTTTTCCATGTCGAGGATGGCCTGATAACCCATGTACGCATAAGTCCCTTGACCGGGATACAAAACATAGGTATCCCACGCCCGCTCGGCTTCGGCCTGGGTCTGAAAGCCGGTGATTGTCATCAACCGGATCGCCTGCTCTTTGGTCAGCCCCGCTTCGTGAATGCTGACGTCGAGCTGAAAATCGATCAGGGCCCGGAGCTTCAGCTTGAGCTCGCTGAGGCGCTGCTTGAGGTCGTAATTGTTGTATCCGCTGAAGACGAACATATCCTGGGCGTACAGGGGCCAGCCCTTGAGCAAGGGCTGATTCGGATAGAGTTTCCGGATGAGAGAGGCGTCTTTATGGGTGAAGGCCGCCGGGAAAAAAATTCCGGGATAGACTTGCTGGACGGTCCAGATCGGGAGAAGGTAATTCGTGTATTCATCCATGAACGTTTGAGCCAGGTCCGCGGCGAGGCTCTCCGGATAAGGGTTGACCTGGAGAGTGTAGGCGCCGTTCGGCTCATACGGATTGGGCGTGAGGAGCTTGACCAGCATTTTATCCCGGTCGAGCGCAGGCATGGGCTCGATCGACAGCGCTTCGCTCGGGATGTCGAGGAGCTTCGTTTTCTCGATGAACGCTTTGAGGTCATCCGCCGTCGCCTTGATTTTTGAGAACCATTCTTCCTTCGTCGGCTGAGCGCCCTTGATCTTGTTCATGACGTGGGGAATGACGTTATTGAAGAGAAGATCCTGATTAGCCGTAAGATTGGCCGGGGGGTTCTCGATGTCGAATTTCGCGTCCATGATTTTGTAGTAAGGCATGCAGACCAGGAACATTTCCCGGCGGAGGTTCTTGGTGTCCGTCTTGGCTCGGTCCAGGAGCTCGTTGGCCATGAAGATGCTTTGGCCGGTCAGCTGAAGAAGGCGCTGGTGCGCTTCGCCGAGCCGGAAATTGCCGGTGGATCTGTTCAGAAGATCGCCCTGGAGAAAGGCGCTGTAATCCTCAAGCGCGGCGACCGCCTTGGCCAGCTCGGGCATGAATTTGGCCTTGATCTCGGGCGAGGCGTTTTCGATCAGTTTCAGGACGTCGACTTTATAGAAACCGAGGATGGCCGGGAATTGCTTGATGGCCATTTCGGTGTATTCTTTGGGCGGGGTTTTGAGGTTTTCCTTGGCCTGTTTGATAAATCCGGGGAGCGCTTTGGCCCGTTCCGTCGCGCTCTTGAGCCTGGCGTCGAGCGCGGCAAACTCCTTCGTCAGCAGGCTTTTCAAGCTCTGGAGGATGATCTCGTTGTAATAAACCGGGTTGAGCTGCTGGGGAACGATCTTTTCGAGCCGGAGAAGATCGAGGTCGATCGCGTCCCGGAGGAGGTCGATGTCGATTTGGACTTCGGGGCTGAGTTTGGCCTTGACAATCTTGTTGACCAGTTCCGCGTTGAATTTATCGAGGCCTTCGAGATATTTCTCGATATTGGATTCGCCGAAATCTTCGAGCCGGTCATTGTATTTGTAATAGCCGGTGAGGGTGGCCGCCGTCGGGTAAAACTTCCATGTGGCGTCCAGAAACGCGTCCGTGGTTTTGGCGAACTTGGCGTCTTCCGCGGTCTGCTGGGACAACAGCCCGCCGAAACCCAGGGTCATGAGGGCCGCGCAAAGGGCGGGGATGATCTTTTTCCTCATATCTACCTCCTCAATTGTAAAGCTTCTTTATATCCACTTGCTTCAAAGTGATGCGCAATCCTATCATAATATTCATTTTTAATGCAATTTCCTGGGGGAAATATTCCGGAGGCTTGATAACCATCGCCCTTTTCGTTCATGCGTTAACCGACATATTAAAAAAGCAATTTTCGTGCCAAAAATATCCGGCGACCGATCCGGAAGAACATCTTGAGACCGATCGTTCTCGTCCGGGCGTCGGGAAGGATTCCGAATGGAATCTCCGGAATATCACCAGCGGATCGCGGCTGAAGCCCAGGTGAATCCTGAACCGAAAGACGTCAGGACGACCAGGCTGCCTTTTTTGATCATGCCGCTGTTGGCCGCTTCGTCCAGGGCGATGGGGATGGACGCGGCCGTGGTATTGCCAAATCGGTCGATGTTGCGCGCGACTCTCTCGAGGGGAATTTGGAGCTTTTTCGCGACCATTTGCGAGATCCGGTCATTGGCCTGGTGGGGGATGAGAAGGTCGATATCGGCGACGGTCAGCCCATTCCGTTCTAATGCGGCCAGGACCGCTTCCGGCATGCGCTCGGAGGCGTTGACGAAGACTTTCTTTCCGTCCATCCGCGGGAAAAAGCCTTTTTCCTCGAAAAGCTCTTTGCTGAAAGTCGGCTTCTTCCGTGAGCTGGGATTTTCCATCCACAGCTCCTTGACGAATCGGCCGTCGGAATAGAGGTGCGTGGACAGGATCCCCCGGCCGTCGTCCGCGTCGTTCGGCTCGAGGATCACGGCCGCGCCGCCGTCGCCGAAAAGAACGGCGATGTCCCGGCCGTCGTCCGAATAATCCATGCTGTGCGATTGGACTTCCGCGGCGCAGAGAAGGATTTTTTTATACGTCCCAGTCCGGATGTACTGGTCGGCGACGGACAGGGCATAGATGAATCCGCTGCATTGGTTCCGGATGTCGAGCGCTCCGATCGTGTCCAGTCCGAGTTTTGCCTGAATCATGACGCCGATGCCCGGAAAGTAGTGGTCGGGCGAGAGGGTCGCGGCGATGATGAAGTCGATCTCGGATTTGTCGATCCCGGCGTTTTCCATAGCCCGCAGAGCCGCCGCCGCGGCCAGGTCGGAGCTGCCGACGCCGTTTTCGGCGTAATGGCGTTTCTCGATCCCGGATCTTTGCCGGATCCATTCGTCCGAGGTGTTCATGATTTTTTCGAGGTCGAAATTCGTAACGATGTGGGGGGGGACATAATGTCCTGTTCCGCTGATGATCGTTCGTCGCGCCATGTTTTTACCCTCTGGTTGGCACTCATTATATTTAAGAAACAAAGTGGATACAAGCCCCCTTTCGAGCGGCTTTCCGCCGGAGAAAATCCGCGTGGCGATGAGCGGCTTACCCTGAGCTCGCTTGACTTATCCCCGCGGCCACGCCTAAACTGGGTTGCGGCTGACTATGTATGATCTAAGAACCGGGGCGATCCGCTTCCTCGCTGCGGGTCTCGTTTTATTTTCGGTCGCGGCACTCGCGGCCGGCGAGGACTTCATCAAGATCGAAACGAGCGTCAGCCCGTTGCGGCTCTCGCGCGGCGAGGAAGGCAAAGTCATCCTGAAAATCCGCGTCAGACAGGGGATATCGATCAATTCCCTGCCGTCGTTCGTCATCGAGTTTGAGCCTAACGAGGAGCTTGTTTTTCCCAAAAATTTTTTCACGGCTTCGGACCTGGCGATCGAAGCCGCGGACGCGGGAGGACGCGAGCGGCTCGAATTGAAGAAGTCTCTCGGGATTCCGTTCACGGTCAGCCTGAGGGCCAAGCGGGGAGTCCATACCCTCGCGGGCCGGGTCAAGTACTTCGCTATTTCCGATACGGAGGGCTGGGGCCGGAAAAGCTCGACGAAATTTTCGGCAACGTATTCGACGCGTTTGACCGTCGCCAAGAAAAATCCTCTGGGTTCTTAGTTGTGCGTCTCGCAAGGTCCTTGGCAAAATGAGAATTCATGGGAATACGCACAACCGCCGGGGAGTTTGAGGGGGGCGGAGTGGCCCCCCTCAGGGGGTCAACGTAGCGGAGCGAAGCGCCGAGGGGGGGAGCTTGACTCCCCCATGGAAGTGTCCCGACTCTGGAAAAGACATTCACAAGGATATTAAGAGTCGGGACATTTGAGCCAGCCGTTTTCCTGATACCAGAGAACAGTCTCGCGGACTCCCTCCTCCAGCGGATAGCGCGTTGCGAACGACAATTTTTCGCCGGCCTTCGCGACGTCGGCCACCCATCCGGCCTGCCTGTATTCAGCGTATTTTCCCCGGGTGATGATCGTCGGGCGACCGGTGAGGCGGCTCTTCAGCTCGCTGAGCGACGCGCCGACGTAGGACAATGGCAATGGGATGATAATTTTCTTCGCCTTTGTCCCCAAGGCTGCGCTTGCTGCCTGTCCGAAATCTTCCAGGGTATACGGATACGGATCGCCGATATTGAAGATCTCTCCGTTTGCAACGTCCGTGCGCGAGACGAGGTCGAGAGCCCGAACGAGGTCTTTGACGTAACAGAGGCTCAGCTTTCTCTCCTTGAATCCGATGATCGGCATCCAGCCGCGGCGGATCTGCCGGATATAGTAAAAAAAATCGATATCGCGCGGCCCATAAACGCCTCCAACGCGGATGATAACGACGGAGAAGCGATTTGCGCGGGCCAAAGCTTCCCGTTCTCCTTGGAGCTTGCTCTTGCCGTAAGGCGTGACGGGTTCGGCCGGGTCGCTTTCTCTACGGGCCCGCCCTTCCCAGGAGGGACCGCAGGCGGCCAGGCTCGAAAGGTGGACGACTTTGGGCGCGAGATTCTGGCGGATGAGGGCATCATAGAATCTTGCCGTTCCTTCCGCGTTTGCGATATAATAATCTTCTGTTTTCAAGGCTTTGGTCAGTCCGGCGAGATGGAAGACGCAATCCAGCCCCGCGGGAAGGGCCGGAACATGGAACAGATCGCCCTGGAGAATGTGGATCCCCCGGCTGGGCAGGTACTTGGGCTTTTGGGGATCTCGGACGAGGGCATAGATTTCGGTCTTTCCGGCTGAAAGGTATTCGGCGAGATGGCTGCCGATGAAGCCCGTGCCGCCGGTGATAAGGATTTTCATATTTTGATTCACCCATTGTATGAAAAGAAGCGATTGAAATCCACTCTCGGGGAGAGAGGCATGGGGTTGATTTTCGGAGGCGCGTCTTTCCGCCGTTTTCTTCGCCTCGGCGTTTTTTTGGCTTCGGCTTTGTCATTCCTCTCCGCTCAGACGCAGATCATGCCGGTCAGCCAAATCAAGGCCGGGCAGAAGGGCAAGGGCCGGACGGTCTTTTCGGAAAACGCGATCGAGGAGTTTGACGCGGACATTCTCGGCGTTATAAAAAACTATCAGCCCAAACGCGACGTCATTATTGCCCGGCTCAGAGGCCGGAATCTCGAGACGACCGGCGTCATCGCCGGAATGAGCGGAAGCCCGGTCTATATCGATGGCAAGCTCATCGGCGCCGTGGCCTTCAGCTTTCCGTATGCCAAGGAACCTATCGCCGGGATAACCCCCATCGGCGATATGCTCGCCATTTCCAAGTCGCTGGCGAAGCCCTCCCTCCCGTCGGCTTCCGCGATTCCTTTCACGACGAAGCTTACCCTGGAAGAATTGTTCGAGATCCAGAGGGGCGTTTTTCCGGCGCGCGACGGCCCGTCTTCCTCGGGACAGGCGTTTCTGCCGCTTCCGATTCCGCTTGTCTTCGGCGGTTTTTCTTCGAAGATCGTCGATCGGGCCGCGCCTTTTTTCTCGCGCCTGGGCTTCCGTCCGGTCAAGTCCGGGGGAGGGGGTCAACTCCCCGAAAATCCGGCGCTCCCCGACCTGAATCTGCGGCCCGGCGATCCGGTGACGCTTCAGCTCGTAAGCGGCGACCTCGATGTCTCGGCCGTGGGAACGGTGACCCACGTCGAGGGAAAGAACGTTTTTGCCTTCGGCCATCCGCTCTACAATCTCGGAGCCGTGGATTACGCCATGGCCAGAGCGACGATCCTCACGATCGTGCCCGCCCTGGACAACTCCTTCAAGCTGTCCGTGACCGGAGACACGATCGGGACGTTCACCCAGGATCGCAGCGCGGGGGCATTGGGTGAAATCGGACGGATGCCGCGGCTCATCCCGCTCAACATTCGGATCATCGACGACGGCGGCGAGCTCAGAGAGTTCAACCTCAAAATCGTCAAGGACAGAATTTTGACCGCGCTCCTCGGCAATTTGTCTCTCCTGAATCTTCTCCAGAGCGAAGAACGCTCCGTCGGCGACCTGGCCCTGGCCTTCGAGGGCGATGTCTATCTCGAGAGCGGCCAGAGCGTTCACTTGGAGGACCTTTTCTCGGGGAATTTCGACGTTGCCACCCAGGATCTCAGCGGCCTGCTGACGGCCGTCGTATTCCTCCTGACGAACAATGAATTCCAGGACATCGCCATTCATCGCATCGATCTCTCGATCAAATCCACGGAAGAAACGAAGATCGCGGCCTTGGAAAGGGTTTGGCTGGATAAATACGAATCATCGCCCGGAGAACCGGTTTCGATCAAGGTCGCCTACCGCGCCATCCGCGGGGAAACGCGGGTCGAGGAGATCGGCCTGGCCACGCCCAACCTGCCTTTAGGATCCGAATATCAATTATACGTCGGCGATGCGGACGCGATGCGCCAGGTGGAGATGGGTCAATACCGGACGACGGGGATGATGCCCCGCAGCCTGAACCAGCTCCTCCGCCTCCTCGGCAACCTGCGCAAGAACAACCGGATCTATTTCAAGATTGTCGCCCCCAAGCCCGGGCTCTTTCTTCGGGGCGAAGAAATGCCCAATCTTCCGCCGGCGATGAAAGCCCTCTTCACTTCGCCGCGGGCGGCCTTCGCCGCGCCGACGGAACTCACGATCTCGACAATTGGCGAATTCCAGCTGCCCATTCCCTACATGTTCAGGGGCATCACCGCGATTCCTTTGAAGATAAGGAAGTAGCTTGGCTAAAATGATTTTGGGAGAAACGGAATGAAACGCATCGCCCCGGCTTCGCTCGCCCTGATCCTGATTCTAACGGCGGGAGCTCTGGCCGTCATCCCGCAGAAATGGATTTTCCGGACATACGATGATTTTTTACGGGGCAAATTTGACGGGATTTCTGTCTCGTCCGAGGGCGTCCTGACGCTCGCACCCCGCGAAGACGGAATGGAAAGCCCGCCGGCGGATTTTTATCTTTCCTTTGTGCTGACTCCGGATGGCGTGGCCTACCTTGGGACGGGCCATGAAGGAAAAATCTTCAGGATTTCGAAGGAAGGAAAAGCGGACCTCTATATTCAATTGCCCGAGATGGATGTGACCTGTTTGGCCTTGGATGCCAAGGGCGTTCTCTATGCCGGCACCTCGCCCAACGGGAAAATCTATAAGATCTCGGGGCAGGGCAAAAATACCGAATTCTTCGACCCCAGCGAACGCTACATATGGAAGCTCCTCTTTGAGGACAACGGGAACCTCCTGGCCGCGGTCGGCGAGAGGGGAGGAATCTATGAGATCGACGCGCAGGGTCAAGGGCGCCTGATCCACAAAGCCCAGGAGAATCATATCCTCTGCCTCAAGGTGGATAAGAATAGGGACATTATCGCCGGGAGCGGCGGGAACGGCCTCGTATATCGGATTTCAAGGAACGGCAAGGGGACCGCCTTATTCGAATCTCCCTTCGAGGAAGTCAGGACGCTGGCCTTCGACTTGGACGGAAATATCTATGCCGCCGCGGGCGGGACACCGACCAAGGAAAAAAAGGAGGACGGCGCTCTTCCCGTCCGGGCCGCCGACGCGGGCGTGACGATTTCGGTTTCGGCCGCGGCTCCGGCGCCCGCGGGCGGACAAGCCGGAGCGTCTTCGCCGCCGCCGGTGAAGGCCCCGGGGGCCGCGTCTCGGGCGGCCAGGGAGCCGGGAGCACTTTTCAAGATCGCCCCCAACGGCGTGGTGAAAAGATTGTGGTCCTCGGCGGAGGAGATGGTTTACAGCCTGTATTGGAACGAACCGGAGAAGCGTGTCTATTTCGGCACGGGACCCGGAGGCCGGATGTATACCCTGGGCCAGGACGAGAAAGCGACTCTTGTTCTCCAGAAGAATTCCGAGCAGGTTTTCGAGCTGCTGCCTGTCGGGGTCAAGACATACCTCGTTTCGAACAATCCCGGTCAGCTCAGCCTTCTCTATCCCGAGCAGCGCTCGAGCGGCGAATATACGAGCCCGGTCCTCGACGCGAAAATGATCGCGGCCTGGGGCAAGCTGGATTGGGCGGCCGAACTTCCTCTTGGCGCGACCTGCCAATTGCAGACCAGGAGCGGAAACGCCTATGAGCCCGGGCCGAGCTGGAGCGACTGGTCTCCGCCCTATCAAAAAAAAGAAGGCGAACAGGTCCTCAGTCCGAAGGGGCGTTTCCTCCAGATCAAGGTCTTATTCAAGGCGCAGTCCGGAAAAACGACGCCCGCCCTCTCCAAAACGAACGTTTATTATCTCCAGACGAATGTCCCTCCGGCCATTTCCCGGCTTGACGTCCTCGCTCCGAACGAAGTCTTTCTCAAACTTCCCGACATCGATGAATCCATCATGGGCCAGGAACGGCGGAATCCGGACGCTCCGGGGAAGAAGGACGACGGGTTGAGATACGCCGTCGCAAAGAAAGCGGAGAGGAAGGGCTATCAAACCGTCCAGTGGACCGCGGATGACGAGAACGGCGACGCGCTCGTCTATCTCCTGTCGCTCAAACGTGACGGAGACAAGGATTGGCGGCCGCTCGAAGAGCACTGGACGGATGCCGTATATGCCTTCAACACGGCGCATTTTCCCGATGGAATATACGTCCTCAAGGTCACGGCCTCGGACCGGACGTCCAATCCGCCCGACCAGGAACAAAAGGCGGAGAAGGTCAGTTCGGCGTTTGTCATCGACAACTCGGCGCCGGTCTTGAAAAACGTCCAGGCCGCGCGAGATGCCAATCAGCTCATCGTCAGCTTTCAGGCCGAAGACGCATTCTCGCCGATCATGGAAGTCAAATATCTCGTCCGGCCCGACGATTGGCGTATCGCCTTCCCGGAGGACGGCATCTGCGATTCAAAAACGGAAAGCTTCAAGTTCAAGGTGACGCTCGAGGCGAAATCGGACCGGATGATGACGGTCATTGTCAAGGACGCCGTCGGCAACACCGCCGTCCACAAACAGATTTTTTAGATTCGGAGGATAGGCGCGGCCCGCGTTCCCGGAAAACTAAGCCCCTTCAAAGCAGGCGGGGACGCGTACCGTAAGTGTCCCCCGAGAATTCTCTCCCCGGAGAATTAAGCCCCTTTCCTTCTCTCCAAATATTTGTCTTCGCGGGTGTCGATCTTGATGATGTCGCCTACTCCGCCTCACGGGGTAGATAAATTGCGCCAATTTAGCACGGCGAGGGCACTTGATACGTTCGACGGCGCCAAACCCCGATTTTTAAATCGGGGTAAAAAGCGCCGCTCAGTATTAACCCTGAGCATACCCCGGGCTTCAGCCCGGGGAGTCAAATGGGTTGATAACTTTTTTAATAATCCGGACTGAGAAAAAAGCAGTCAGATGTCATCAAAAACGGACACAATTTGCCGGGCGTTCAAGCCTTTCCCCCATAGGATCCCGCTTGTCCCCTGGCACATTTCATGCTACAGATGATAAATATAAGAGCCGAAGCCAATATTTTGCTTCCACGACTTTTTAGCGAACGGGCCAGAGCTAAATTAAGAATATAAGGGCCATCGCCTGGAAGTCCGGGGATGGGGGAGGCTTTTATGTGGGTAATTAGAAGATCCATCTTTCTCTCGGTCATTACCGGGTTATTACTTCTCCTGGGAATCTCTTCCCGATCAAGCTCAGCTTCCAAGGAGTCCATCCAGGTCCAGAAATCTCTCCAACATGAGGTTTCCATCACGGTCAAACTCATCCAGGTTTCGGTCGTGAATAAACGCGGCCAGCCGGTCATGGACCTCAATCCGGAGGATTTTGAAGTCACCGACAACGGTCGCGTCGTTCGCATCGACCACTTCGAAAAACACGTTTTCGGGGGCCCGGACGAAGTCCGCCCGGCTGTAGCTGCCATATCCGAAACTGCCATACCCCCTGCTAGACCGCCCCGTCTCAATCGGAAATTTTTCCTGGTTTTTGACTTTGCTTTCCTCGACCAGAGGAGCATCCCGAAAGCAAAAAAGGCAGCTCTCCAGTTTATCGATACGTCCCTCCAACCTTCGGATGAGGTGACCGTCGTTTCCTATTCACCGTTAAAAAGCCTGACCATCCATGAGTTCCGGACGACCGACCGCAAGAAAATCCGGCAGGTCGTCGAGAAGCTCGATCCTCGCTCCGTTATGGGACGCGCGGAGAACCTTATGGATTACTGGGTCATCCAGCATGAGATGGACCGGAACGATATCGACTATCCTTTGCCGGGTCCCGGGAAAGAGGGAGAATACGCCGATAACATAAATAAATTGAAAACTCAAACCGTCATCGGTGAAGCGCTCAAAACAGGCTATATCCATCAGGTTCATCAGTTTACGTTGGCCCTCAAAAACCTGGCCGTGGCGCTTCGCTACATCCCCGGCCACAAGAATGTCATTTTATTTTCCAATGGGATCGCCCGGCAGCTCCTCTATGGAAAAAGATTGGGAGCGAAGATCACTCTCTTGGAAGATATGGTGGGAGCAGATGATGTCGGGAAAAGTCTGAGTGCTTATGACGATTCCCTTCCCGTATCCTCGGTCCGCGATGATTTCAATGATATGACGAAGGAATTCAAGGCCGCCAACTGCAAGGTGTATTCGATCAACCAAGCTCGGGTCATGGACGAACTCGCCATTGACCAAGTGGATGTTTCGAATGATGGATTCGATTTTAAGGGCGACTATTCCCTCCGCCAGTTTTCCACCGAAACCGGCGGGAAATATTACAGCAACACCATGGATTATCTCACGGTTGCCGAGGATATCCGGAACATCACGGGTGCCTTTTACGTCCTGGGTTATTACATCAATGAGAGATCAGACGGCGCGTTCCATAAAGTCAAGGTCAAGGTGCGGCGGAAGGGATGCGATGTCGAAGCCCAACAGGGCTATTTCAACCCCAAACCTTTTACGGAATATACGAGCTTCGAGAAGCTTTTGCAATTGATGGACCTGACTCTTGCCGATAATCTCCAATTCGCGGCGCCGGCCAATTTGCCGTTCGCGACTCTGCCCGTCCGCGTGGATGGCCGGGCTTATTGTGCAGGAACGGCTCTCGTCTCCGGAGAAGGAATGAAGACGATCCTGGGGAAGAATACGGAAGCTTACTTTTTAGCCTTTGACGAGCAGAATAACGCCATATCCATCAAGCGATTTAAGCTCGCGGAGCGTGAAGCCGGCCCGGAAGGAGACAGCCTGAATTTCGTTCTCCCCTTGAAGCCCGGTCGCTACAATTGCCGGATCGTTTTTCGCAATATGTTATCAGGCATGGGCGCCCGCGGATATTCCTCACTTGCGATTCCCGAAATGGCAGACGAGAACTTTTGGATCGATCCCTTGTTGCTTTTGACGGAGCGGCGGAACGTTGCTGCCGTGAATGCGACTTCCGGTCTGACTCTCGACAGGCTCTATGATTATGATCTTAAGGTCTATTCCCCTCTGCTTGGAGATGTTCCTTCCGGGACGCAGGCCCTCGTAGTCGCAGTGCGATGCTCCGAAGGAGAAAAGATTGTTTCGGACATCGAATTTCTCGGCACTGTCTTCGATTTTCAAACCCAGACCAGAACCCAGCTTCCGCTGAAAGTTCTCAGCCAATCGCAAAATGGCGGAATGCGTTTCTTTCGATTGGGGATACCTGTGAGTAGCCTGGCATCCGGACAATATCAGCTCGATCTCATTGCTCAGGAGAATCGCGGAGGGCGGAGCGTCCACGCGTCTTCAACTTTTATGGTGAAATAAAGCCGTCGGCAACATCGCCGTCCACAAACAGATTTTTTAGATTCGGAGGATAGGCGCGGCCCGCGTTCCCGGAAAACTAAGCCCCTTTCCTTCTCTCCAGGTACTTGTCTTCGCGGGTGTCGATCTTGATGATGTCGCCTTCCTGGATGAAGGGGGGAACGGAGATGACCAGGCCGTTTTCCATGGTCGCCGGTTTGTAGGAAGCGGCGGCCGTGGCGCCTTTCATCGCCAGGTCGGTCTTGACCACCTTGAGCTCGATCGTGATCGGTGGAACGACATTGACCGGCTTGCCTTCGAACATTTCAATGATGAAGATGATGTTCGGGACGACGTACTTGGCCGCGTCGCCCATGATCTCCGCGGTCAGCGTGACCTGGTCGTAGGTCCGGTGATTCATGAAGAAGTAATCCTCGCCGCTTTGGTAGAGGAACTCCAACTCGACTTGGTCGAGGTGAACTTGCTCGACGCGGTCCACGGACCGGAAGCGGTGATCGCGGACGCTGTTGTCCCTGAGGCTGCGGAGCTTGGTCTGGACCATGGCCTTCCATCGGCCGGGGGTGACAAGCTGCATTTCCTGGACGCGGTAGAGATATCCATCGTCCAACCTGAGGATGATGCCTTTCCGGATCTGAGTCGCGTCGATCATATCCAATTCCTCCGAACTAAACTTCCCGTTTTGC
>Ga0315286_10000982_pt1 | contig 25309 bp, 11 predicted proteins | sample YL17G10_0_MG_FD_205038 | JGI IMG/M metagenome (GOLD analysis project Ga0315286, IMG submission 205038) | Sediment microbial communities from Yellowstone Lake, YNP, Wyoming, USA - YL17G10_0 | ecosystem: Environmental > Aquatic > Freshwater > Lake > Sediment | place: USA: Wyoming | collected...
TGCTGCCGGGCGATGGTGTGGGAGGCTTCGGAGCCCGGACAGACTTCGGGACCGGAACCAACCCCTACTCGGTCGCGATCAGGGACGTGAGCGGTGACGGGAACCCCGACCTGCTGGTGACGAACTCCGGTTCCGGCACGGTGTCGGTGTTGCTTGGTGACGGCGCGGGCGGATTCGGGGTGCCGGACAATCATCCAACAGGCGGGACGCCCTCCGAACTCGCGGTGATCGACGTGAGCGGCGACGGGAGAACGGACCTGCTCGTGGCGAACACCACGTCCCACACGGTGTCGGTGCTGCTCGGCGACGGCGTGGGCGGATTCGGGGCGAAGACGGACTTCGCGACTGGGGCGCAACCTTACTCGATCGCGGTGGGCGACGTGAATGGCGACGGGAAGTCCGACCTGGTGACGGCCAACCTCACCGCCAACACGGTGTCGCTGCTGCTCGGTGACGGTGCGGGCGGATTTGGGGCGAAGACCGACTTCCCGACCGGACCGGCTCCCTACTCGGTCGCGATGGGTGATGTGAACCTCGATGGAAGACCCGACCTGGCCGTGGCGAACTACGGTTCCGGTGGTGGCTCGGTCTCCGTGCTGTTGGGCCTCGCCGGGAGCCCGGCGGAGGGGGTCACCCTCCCGGTGTCGACCGCCACGTTCATCTGGCAGGGCGCGGATGACCGCGCACTGCCGGCACAATTGCGCTACACACGCTCGCTCGACGGCGGTGCCTATTCGTCGCCGAGTGCCGACACGACGGCCACGCTCACGAGTCTCACCGAAGGCGCACATACTTTCGCCGTGCGCGCCCATGACGCCGCCGGCAACCCCAGCGTCGCCGTCTCCCGCGGCTTCCAGGTCGAGGCGGCGGCACCCACGGTCGTCTTCCTTTCGGGCCCGGCTGACGGTGCCCACTTCAACGCGGACTCCACGGCCTACGGTTGGTCGGCGAACTCGGCAGGCACGCCGCCCGGCCAGATGCTGTACCGCTACGCCCTCGACGCCGCGCCTTCGGGCGCCTTCGGGCGCGACACCGCTGCCGCGTTCATGGGCCTGTCCCAGGCGCAGCACACGCTCGGGGTCGAGGCCCGCGACAAGTGGGGGCACATCGGCTCGGGGACGCGCAGCTTCCGCGTTGATCTGACGCCGCCGCAGACCTCGGTCGTGAGCGGGCCGGTGGAGGGCGGCTGGACGAACAGCGCCAGTGTGACCTTCGGCTTCACCGGCATTGACGACGCGACCGCCGTGAACGAGCTGCGCTACGCGTGGCGTGTGGACAGCGCCGCCTGGAGCGCGCTCTCGACGCAGACCACGGCGGCGCTGTCGGGCCTGGCCGAGGGGCCGCGCACGTTCGAAGTCCAGGCGGTCGACAAGGCTGGCAATGCCGACCCGACGCCGGCGGCGCGCGTCTTCACCGTGGATCTCACGCTGCCGACGGTGGCGATCACCCGGGGTCCGGCCGAGGGCGAGACGCTTCCCATTTCGACCGCCACGTTCGCCTGGGCGGGCGCGGACGACCGCGCGCCAGTTGCGTCTCTCAAGTTCTCGCGCTCGTTCGACGGCGGGGCGTATACGAGCCCGTCCGCGGACACGTCGGTGACGCTCAGCAGCCTCGCGGACGGGCCGCACACGATCGCGGTGCGCAGCCACGATCTGGCGGGGAATGCCTCCGCGCCCGTTACGCGCGGCTGGCGGGTGGAGGCGACGGCGCCGGCGATCACGGTGCTCCTCGGCCCGGCGCAGAACGCCCACCTGAACGTGACGGACACGACGTTTACCTGGACTGCGTCCTCGAGCAACACGCCGGTGGGCGAGATCCTCTATCGGTATGCGCTGGACGCGGCGCCCTCGGGGAGTTGGACACGCGACACGACGGCGTCGCTCACGGGACTCACGGCGACAACCCATACGCTCAACCTCGAAGCGCGAGACCGCTGGGAGCACGTGGCGACGCTGGCACGCAGCTTCCGCGTGGACCTGACGCCGCCGCAGACCTTGATCGCGAGCGGTCCCGCAGACGGCGGCTGGACGAACAGCCCGAGCGCCACCTTCGGCTGGACCGGGACAGACGACGCCTCGGCGGTGAACGAACTCAAGTACTCGTTCCGCGCGGACAGCGCAGCCTGGAGCGCGCTGGCCCTGGCGACTTCGACCACCGTCTCGGGGCTCAGCGAGGGGCCGCACGTGTTCGAGGTTTTCGCCGCCGACAAGGCGGGGAACCCCGACCCGACGCCGGCCGCGCGCAGCTTTACCGTGGACTTCACGCTGCCCGAGACCCAGTTGCTCACGGGCCCGGCGCTGGGCGAGACGCTGCGGGTGGCGCAGGCGACCTTCGGCTGGACCGGCGCGGACGACCGCACGGTGCCCGCGCAGCTCACGTACGCGTACCGGCTCAACGGCGGGAGCTGGAGTGGCTACGGCAGCGGAACGACCGCGACGCTCGCGGGCCTGACGGACGGCTCTCACAGCTTCGAGGTGCGCGCGCGCGACCTGGCCGGCAATGCGGACGCTTCGCCATCCTCGCGCTCCTTCTGGTGCGACACCCACGGGCCGGTGCTCGCGGTGGTCTCGGGGCCGGCGGCGGACGCGTGCCTCAACGCCGGTGAGGTCTCGTTCGCCTGGACGGGGAGCGACGTGGTGACGCCGGTGGATTCGCTCGAATACCGCTCGCGGCTGGATGGCGGCGCCTGGAGCGCCTTCGGGCGGGACAGGGCGTCGTCGTTCGCCGGGCTCGCCGAGGGCAGCCACACGCTGTCGCTGGAGGCGCGCGATCTGGTCGCCAACGTCGGGACGCTGTCACGCAGCTTCGTGATCGACCGGACGAACCCGGTGGCGGACGCGCCGACCCTGCGGGTGCTGGACGGGGCGGTGGTGCGCGTGCAGTGCACGGGGAACGACAATGGCCCCCTGAGCGGCTATCACGTGCAGGTCGCGACCGACACCTCGTTCGCGAGCGTGGTGCTCGACGCGAACATCGGGGTGGCCGGCAGCGCGAGCGCGGGCGGCTCGGCCGGGCACACCTACTGGGCCCGGGCCCACGCGGTGGACTGCGCGGGCAACCCGAGCGTCTGGAGCGCGCTCTCCAACGAAGGCACGATCGACCACCTGCCGGACCTCGCGGTGCAGGCGGTGCAGGCGCCCTCCATGGCCTTGTCGGGGCTGCCGATGCTGGTGACCTGGACGGTGGCGGACAGCGGGCTGGGCGGGACCAACGTGCCGCAGTGGTACGACGACATCTATCTGACGACGACGCCCTCGACCAGCCTGTCCGGCGCGACCTGGCTGGGGCGACAGGGGAACCTGACGGCGCTGGCGGCAGGCGAGTCCTACGCGAGCAGCGGACAGGTGACGCTGCCGCGGGGTCTGGTGGGGACCCACTACATCGTGGTGGTGACGGACAACACGAACCTGGTGCCCGAGACGAACGCGGGGAACAACGCGCGGGTCTCGGGTGCGATCGACGTCAGGCTCTCGGACTACGCGGACCTGGTGGTGCCGAGCGCCACGGTGTCGCCCACGGCCTACTCGGGGGACAGCGTCCAGGTGATGTGGACGGTGCGGAACCAGGGCCGGGGACGCACCGACGTGGACCGCTGGTGGGACACGGTGTTCCTGTCGCCCGACTCACTGTTCGGCTACTCGTCGCCGGATCCGCAGACGATCATGGTGCTGGATCAGCCGCTGGCACAGCGCCAGCACGTCGGCGCGCTGGAGGCGGACTCGAGCTACGCGGCCTCGATGATGGTGCGGCTGCCGGACGGGATCAACGGCAACTACCACGTGTTCGTGGTCGCGGACATGAATGCGACCTCTGCGGGGCAGCATCTGCCGCTCGCCGGTGAGGCGTTCGAGAACACGGCGGAGCTGAACCTTTCGCCGGCGTGCGTGGTCGAGGTGACGCAGACGCAGCCGGCGAACCTGGTGCTGGACGCGGTGACGGCTCCGGACTCGGCCTGGTCGGGCGCCGGGATGGCGGTGACGTGGCAGGTGACGAACCGGGGCTACAACCCGACCCACGCGGGGAGCTGGACCGACCGGGTGTACTTCTCGGCGGACGACGTGCTCGACGGGTCGGATCTGTTGATGGCCTCCGTCGGGCACAGCGGCGCGCTGGGATTGGAAGAGGGCTACGCGGGCCAGGCGACGCTGGCGCTGCCGCGGACCATGTCGGGGGCGTACTACGTGTTCGCCCGGACGGATGTGAACGCCCAGGTGGTCGAGTTCAACGAGACGGATAACACGCGGCCCGCGCCGGCGCCGGTGGTGGTGAGGCTGTCGCCGTGGCCGGACCTGCAGGTGAGCGGGGGCACGGAAGCGCTGACGGGTAGGTCGGGTGAGTCGGTGCCTTTGAGCTGGAGCGTGGTGAACGCGGGGACGGGCACGGCGGCGGGAGGCTCGTGGACCGACAAGGTGTACGTGTCACGGGACTCGACCGGGAGCGGGTTGCGGGAGCTGGCGAGTGCGCCGAACCCGGGCGGACTGGAGCCGGGTGCGGAGTACACGAAGGAGATCTCGCTGTACCTGCCCACCGACCTGGCGGGCGCGTACCACGTCTATGTGGCGACGGATGTGAACAACAGCGTGTTCGAGCACACCGACGAGGGGAACAACACGCTGCGGATCGGCACGCTGCTGGTGCAGTGGCCGGACCTGCGGGTGAGCGGGGGCGCGGTGGTGGCGGTGGGGCAGGCGGGGCTGTCGGTGCCGGTGAGCTGGAGCGTGTGGAACGCGGGGCTGGGCACGGCGGCTGGACGCTCGTGGACCGACAAGGTCTACGTGTCGCGGGACTCGAGCGGGAGCGGGTTGCGGGAGCTGGCGAGTGCGCCGAACCCGGGCGGGCTCGGGCCGGGTGTGGAGTACACGAAGGCGATCTCGCTGAATCTGCCGACAGACCTGGCAGGGGCGTACTACGTCTACGTGATGGCGGATGCCAGCGGCGGCGTGTACGAATACGGCGACGAGGGGAACAACACGCTGCGGATCGGCACGATCACGGTGCAGTGGCCGGACCTGCAGGTGAGCGGGGGCACGGAGACGCTGACGGGCAGGTCGGGTGAGTCGGTGCCGGTGAGCTGGAGCGTGCGGAACGCGGGGTCGGGCACCGCGGCGGGACGGTCGTGGACCGACAAGGTCTACGTGTCGCGGGACTCGACCGGGAGCGGACTGCGGGAGCTGGCGAGTGCGCCGAACCCGAGCGGGCTCGGGCCGGGCGCGGAGTACACGAAGCAACTCTCGCTGTACCTGCCCACGGACCTGGGGGGGAGCTACTACCTCTATGTGGTGACGGATGCGAACGGCAACGTGCCCGAGAACACCGACGAGGGGAACAACACGCTGGGGATCGGCACGATCCTGGTGCAGTGGCCGGACCTGCAAGTGAGTGGCGGGAGCGTGGTGGCGGCGGGGCAGGCGGGACAGTCGGTGCCGGTGAGCTGGAGTGTGGTGAACGCGGGTCTGGGCACGGCCGCTGGACGGTCATGGTACGACAAGGTCTACGTGACGCAGGATCCCGGGGGGAGCGGGCTGCGGGAACTGGCCACCGCGCCGAACCCGGCCGGGCTCGCGCCGGGCGCGGAGTATACGAAGCAGCTCTCGCTGAATCTGCCCACGGACCTGGCGGGGACGTACTACGTCCACGTCACCACCGATGCGAACGGCACCGTCTACGAGTACACCGCCGAGGGGAACAACGGCTCGCAGATCGGCTCGGTCACCGTGACCGGCTATCCGCCGGCAGACGTGGCGGTGACGGAAGTGACCGCGCCGGACACGGCGGCCTCGGGGCAGCCGCTGACGGTGAGCTGGCGGGTCGGGAACGTGGGCCCGGGGACGACGCTCATGACGAGCTGGGGGGAGAACGTCTTTCTGTCGGCGGACAGCCTGATCGATGCGGGTGACTACCGGCTGGCGTCGCTGACGCATGGTGGCACGCTAGGGGCCGGGGCCTCGTACCAGGCGCAGGCGACGGGGACGTTGCCGAACGGGATGAGCGGGAGCTACCGGGTGATCGTGCGGGAGGAGGTGTCGGACGCGAACGCGGCGAACAACGTGCGGACGAGTGCGACGCCGCTGGCGGTCCGGCTCACCCCGGCGCCGGACCTGGTGGTGACGGCGTTCTCGTGCGATGCGCAGGGGACGGCGGGGCAGCCGCTGACGGTGCGCTGGACGGCGGCGAACCAGGGGGCGGGGGTGACGGTGCCGGGGCACTGGTCGACGGCGGTCTACCTCTCGACCGACGCGTTGCTGGACGGGTCGGACCTGCTGCTGGGCTCGGCGGCGCGCTCGAGCGCGCTCCAGCCGGGCGCTTCTGCGAGCGAGAGCCTGACGGTGAGCCTGCCGGGCTGGGCCTCGGGGCCGTTCTACCTGTTCGCCAAGGTGGACGGCGGAAGCGAGGTGTACGAGGCGGGTGCGGAGAACAACAACACGGCGCGCACGCAGTTCATGGTCACCCTGCCGCCGCCGGCGGACCTGGTGGTGCGGGACGTGACGATGCCGCTGACCGCGATCCCCGGGGAACCGGTGACGATCTCCTGGACGCTGGCCAACGTGGGGACGAACGCGGTCGCGGGCCAGGTGTACAACGCGGTCTACGTGTCGGCCGACACGAGCTGGGAGGTCACGGATCCGCTGCTGGCGGTGCAGAGCATGAACGTGAGCCTGCCGGCGGGCGGAGCGCAGCGCTTCACGCAGCGCGTGAGCCTGGAGCAGGCCTACCGCGCGGACGCGCTGGGGAACGTCACCGCGACGCTGCCGGGGGTGCCGCCGGGAGCTTACTACGGGATGGTGCGCGCGAACGTGCGCAACACGCTGCGGGAGTTGACGACGGCGAACAACCTCGGGACGTCGGCCGTGCCGGCGCAGGTGGAGGTGGCGCTGCTCACGATCGGGGAGCCGGCGAGCGGGACGCTCACGGTGGGACAGTCACGCTACTACCGGGTCGAGACGCTGCCGGAGCAGGATCTGACCATCCGGCTCGAGAGCGACGTGGCGGATGCCACGAACGAGCTGTATGCGTCGTTTGGGACCACGCCGACCTCAGCGAGCTACGGGTACGCGGGGCCGCCGGAGTTCACCTCGCACCCGGCGCTGCTGATCGCGGGGACGCAGGCGGGAGCGTACTACGTGCTGGTGACGGCGCGGGGGCTGCCGCCGGGGACGACGACCGAGTCGTTCACGCTGCGCGCGGACGCGCTGCCATTCTCGCTGACGGCGGTGGCGCCGACGTACGGCGGACGCGCGGGGCGGGTGACGACCCGGGTGAGCGGGGCGGGGCTCCGGGCGTGGACGAGGCTCTCGCTGGTGAGCGGGAGCGATACGGTGGCGGCGCCGGCCGCGCAGGAGCTGGTTAACAGCACGGAGCTCGAGGCGCGCTGGCGGCTGCAGTCGGTGCCGGCGGGGACGTACGACCTGGTGGCGGTGACGGGGGACAGCCTGGCCGTGCTGCCGGGGAGCTTCACGGTGGAGGAGGCGACGGTGCTGGAGGTGGTGACGACGGCGGTGAAGCCGGACGTGATCCGGCGGACGGGGACGACGGCGTTCACGTTCCGCTACCGGAATGCGGGGAACCGGGACGTGGCGGTGCTGAAGGTGCGCGTGCTGTTCCCGGCGGCGAGCACGCTGGTGAACCTGGCGACGGAGGGTGGGCTCGAGCGGCGCAGCGACCTGTATCCGGAGCTGTTCGTGCCGGTGAGCGGAGACGTGTACGTGATGGCGGACCCGGGCGGGGCGTGCGCCTATCCCCTGCAGGTGCTGGACCTGGTGGGGGTGAACCTGGCGCCCGGGGAGGAGCGGAGCGTGACCCTGAACCTGCGGGGGTTCGAGCACAGCCCGTACTCGGTGCGCACGTTTACGGAGGTGCTGGACGCTTCCGACTACCTGCGGCGCGAACTGAACGTGATCGAGGAAGCGCGGCAGGCGATCCTGGCGGCGCCGGCGGGGAAACCGGCGGCAGTCGTGGCGCTGGCGGCGAACCGCGAGGCGTTCGCGGACACGGCGATCGCGCTGGGCTACGTGGCGCGGGGGCTGGTGACGGCGGCGGACGTGGCGGGCTACCGGGTGGCCACGGGGGGCCTGTCGGGCGGGGTGACGGACGAGCCGGCAGCGCCGCTGGAGCTGCTGGCGGAACTGGCGGCGGACGATACCTGCGCGATCCCGGCGACGCTGCCGGAGTGCCAGCCGGACGACGCGCCGCTGACGACCGCGCTGCCGGCCTGTCTGAGCTGCGTGAGCGACACGGTGGCGGTGCCGCTGGTGTTGCTGGAGCCGCTGACGGTGGGACTGTTGCAGGCGAGCTGCCAGGGCTACGGCCGCACGGTGGTGGCGGACGCGCGCGTGGTGCTGCCGTGTGATCCGAACGTGATGACCGGGCCGGTGGGGTTTGGGGCGGAGCGCTGGGTGGGTGTGGCTGCGCCGATGGTCTACCGGGTGGACTTCGAGAACCTGGCGGGGGTCTCGGAGGCGCCGGCGCAGGTAGTGCGGGTTCAGGTGCCGATCGACGCGGGACTTGACCCGGCGACGTTCCGGCTGGGGAACTTCGGCTTCGGCAGCCACGTGATCACCGTGCCGCCGAACCAGACGACCTACACGGTGGAGCCGTACTTCGCGGACCTGGGGCTGAAGGTGCGGGTGACGGCGGGGATCGACGTGACCCAGCGGGCGGCGGTGTGGACGTTCACTTCGCTGGATCCGGAGACCAACGCGCAGCCGCTGAACGCGCAGATCGGGTTCCTGCCGGTGAACGACCCGACCGGGCGGGGGCAGGGGTTCGTGAACTACTCCATCCGGCCGCCGGGGAGCAGCCCGAACGGGACGAACGTGCAGGCGCAGGCGGCAATCAAGTTCGACGTGAACACGCCGGTGGCGACCAACACGTCGTCGAACCGATTGGACAGCCGGCCACCGGTGAGCCATGTGCTGCCGGAGGTGACGATGCTGGACACGACGCTGGTGCGGGTGTGGTGGAGCGGAGCGGATGGGGACAGCGGGGCGGGGCTGAAGTCGGTGTCGCTGTACGGGCGGGCGTACGGGGAGCCGTTCCAGTTGCTGGTGGCGGAGCTGACCGGGGACTCGCTGACCCTGGCGTTGCCGTGGGGGCACCAGTACCAGTTCTACAGCCGGGCGACGGACTACTCCGGGAACGTGGAGGGGGCGAAGCAGGCGGCCGAGGGGACCGTGCTGTTCGGCACGCTGGGGGCGGACTCGGTGCGCAGCGCGCCGCTGCGGTTCGCGCTGTACCCGAGTGCTCCGAACCCGTTCCGCAGCGAGACGCAGCTGCGCTTCGAGCTGCCGGTGGCCACGGAGGTGAGCCTGGAGGTGTTCGACGTGATGGGGCGGCGGGTGGCCGCGCCGCTGCCGGCGAAGAAGCTCCTGGCGGGCCGGCACAGCGTGACGTTCCGCCCCGACCGGCTGGAGAGCGGGTTGTACTTCTGTCGCCTGCGGGCCGGTCGCCTCGAACAGACGATGAAGATGGTCCTGGTGCGCTGATCAGGAGTATGATGCGCCGTCTGTCCGTGACCGGCTGGCGGGGGACCGCCTCGTGGGAGGAACCATCATCGGCCACATCCTGAAGACGGGCGCCCGCACGGCGTCCTTGCTCATCCTCCTGGCCCTTGTTTCCCGTCCTGCCTCCGCGGACTGGCAGAACTTCCGTGGCGCCCGGGACGGGCTTGCGGACAACCAGGTGCTGAGCATCCTCGAGGATGTGAGCGGCGCGCTGTGGTTCGGCACGCCCAAGGGCGCGAGCCGCTTCGACGGTGTGCGCTGGACCACCGAGCGCGATTCCCTGCCCAACCTCACCGTGAAGTCGCTGACCCAGGACCGCACGGGGGCCTACTGGTTCGGGACCGAGAACGGCGGCGCCGTGCGCTTCGACGGCACGCACTGGACCCGATTCTCGAGTCCGGGGGTCCTGCCGAGCAACCAGGTCGAGGCGATCCTGGAGGACCACCGCGGCGATCTCTGGTTCGGCACACCCGGCGGGCTGACGCGCTACCAGCCGGGACCGGGGACGTGGACGACGTTCACGGCCGCCGCGGGGGGGCTCGTACACTCCTTCGCCTGGCGCCTCGCCGAGGACCGCGACTTCAATCTCTGGATCGCGACGCCGGAGGGTGCCGGCCGCCTCGACAGCACGCGCACCGTCTGGGAGAGTTTCACCGCCACTCCCGGCGCGCTGGCGCGGGACAGCGTCCTGTCTCTGGCCGTGGACGTGGCGGGCGCCGTCTGGTTCGGCACGGACCAGGGCGCATTCCGCTACGCCGGCGGGTCCTGGACCCGGTACATGCAGACGGACGGGCTCGGCGACAACGCCGTCACGAGCATCTGCCCGGATGGCGGCGGCGCCGTCTGGTTCGGCGGGATCTTCTCGGGGATCAGCCGCTTCGACGGCCGCGTCTGGCGCCAGTACCGCGAGACGCCCGACGGCAACCTGCGCCAGGTCCTGTCCATGCACCAGGACCGCTCCGGCAATCTCTGGGTCGCCACCGCGGCGTCGGGGCTCTACCGCTACGACGGCGTGGCCTGGCGCAACTACTTCTCGACGAGCAACACCTGCGCGGGACGCAACGCGCAGAGCGCGCCCTTCTCCTACGTGCTCGGGGGCAACTGCATCCAGAGCATGCTGCTGGACCACCGCGCCGACCTGTGGTTCGCCACCTCTGACGGCGGGGCCGGCCGCTACGATCGCGCGGGGCTGTGGTCCACGTTCCGGCGCCGGGCCGGCAGGCCGATCGCGGACTCGCTGAACACGCTGTTCGAGGACCGGGCGGGTCGCCTGTGGTTCGGATCCAGCGGCGGTGGCGTGGCGCGCCTCGACAGCACGCGCCTCGTCTGCGTGGCCTTCACGCGCGGGGAGGGTCTCGCCAGCGACACGGTCTATTCGGCCTTCCAGGACCGTCGCGGCGAGCTGTGGTTCGGCACGGCGACCGGGGTGAGCCGCTACGGCGGCGCGTCCTGGAGCAACGGCCTTACCGGGCCGGGCTCGGGTTACGGGATCGAGGTGCGCGGCACCGTCGAGGACGCGGCGGGCCGGCTGTGGTTCCGCACCTCGGACGGGCTCTACCAACTCGACGCTGCGCGCTCGGTCTGGCGGCGCTTTGGCACCGCCGACGGGCTGCCGGCCGATGACGTCACCGCCATGATCGTGGACGCCTCCGGACGCGTGGTCGTGGGCACGCCGAAGGGTCTCTCGTGGTTCGACGGTCCGGGCTGGACCACGCTGACCTCATTCGGGGCCCCCCACGACAGCGTCGTGACGGCGATGTTCGCCGATCACTCCGGCCGTCTCTGGGTCGGGCTCGGCAGCGGGGCCGCCACCTACGATGGATCGGGCTGGACCTACTACCCGCGGCTGACCTTCCCCTCGACGCCGATCCTCGGCCTCTTCGAGGACGACCTGCACACGATGTGGCTCGCGACCTACGCGGGTCTCGCCCGCTTCAACGGCGACACCTGGCGCGTCTACGACAGCCGCGGCGATGGCCTGGCGTCGGACCAGGTCACCGGGTTCCTCCAGGACGCGGTGGGTCACCTGTGGTTCGCGAGCTACGGCGGGCTCACGGAGCACGAGCCTGACCGCGTCGCGCCCCAGGCGGTCCTGCTCTCCTCGCCGGCGGCGCTCACGGCCTCGCAGGACGTGGACCTCGTCTTCGGCGCGGGCTACGGGGAATCCTCCGACCTCGAATTCACCCAGTCGTTCGACGGGAGCGCGGAGTCACCCTGGTCCTCGACGGCGGCCTGGAGCCGCAGCGGTCTGGCCGACGGCGGGCACGTGTTCACCGTTCGCGCGCGCGACTGGTCGCGCAACGTGGATCCGACGCCGGCCCGGGTCGCCTGGGAGGTGGACGCCACGCCGCCCAACGCGATCCTCTCGGCGCCGCTGTTCGGCCAGCCGGTGCGTGGCATGCTGGAGGTGCGGGGCAGCGCCGCGGATCCGCGTTTCCGTTCGTACCGGGTGGATGTGCGGCCGGTGGGGGCCACGCACTGGTCCATCCCCATCGACTCCTCCGCGACGCCCGCGGGCGACACGCTGCTCGCGCGCTGGGACACACGCACGGCGGGCGAGGGCGACTACGACCTGAGGCTCGCCGTGCTCGACACGCTCGGTCTCATGGGCCTCGCGCAGGTGACGGTGATCGTGGACAACGCGGCCCCCTGGGCGGACGTGACCACCCCCGCCCGCGTCAGCGCGCTGAACGGGGGCGACGTGTACACGACGCACGAGGAGATCCACCTCTACTTCCCGCCGCGCGCGTTCCCCGACGATGCCGTGGTCTCGGTCACGCCGGCCGATGCGCCACCCGCGTCGGCGCTCCCGCCATCCGCCGTCGCCGCCACCGCCGGCTACGGCATCGCCTGGTCGGTCGAGCCGCTGTCCAAGACCGCGACGCTCGAGTTCGCGCTGCCCGACAGCGTGATCCTGCAGGCGGATGCCACGCCGGCGATCTATCTGGGGCACGGCGACGAAGGCTGGACGCGGCTGGGGGGCACGTTCGACGCCTCGAGGCGCGTGATCGGCACGCCCATCACCGGACCGGGACGCTACGCCATCGTCCTCGACGCCGGAGCGGTCCCCGGGTCCGGCGGGATTGCCGCGCTCGAGTTGACGCCGCGCGTCTTCTCGCCCTCGGGCGGCTTCGCGGGCACCGGTGCGGCGATCAGCTTCACGCTGGCGCGTCCGGCCTCCGCGACGGTGAGCGTGTTCAACCGCGCGGGCCGGCGGGTGCGAAGCGTGATGTCGGGGCGCCCGCTGGGCGCCGGCGCGAACCTGGTGCACTGGGACGGACGTGACAATGACGGTGGCGTCGTGGAGGACGGTATGTACCTGGTAGCGATCGAGGCGCTCGGAGAGGTCCGCAAGCTTCCGGTGGCGGTGGTGCGATGAAGCGCCAGGCGGCCGGTGCCGTGCTCGTGATGCTGTTCGTGGCACTCGCGGCGTTCGCTGCTCCGAGCGAGCAGGTCCCGCTCGGCGCTCGCGCGATCGCCATGGGCGGCGCCTTCACCTCGATCGCCGACGACGCGACCGCGCTCTACTGGAATCCGGCCGGGCTGGCGTGGATCGGCCACCAGGAGGTCGGCTTCTCCCACGCGGACCTCTTCGGCTCGGGCATCAAGGACGACGTCGCCTCGTTCGTGCTGCCGCTCTCGTGGCGGCAGGCCGTGGCCGCCGACTGGTATCACTCCGGGTTCGAGGACGACGAACTCGCCTACGGGGAGAACCGCTTCGACCTGTCCTACGCCCGTCGTATCGGCTCGGCCTTCGCGCTGGGCGTGACGGGCAAGCTGCTCACGCGGGGAACCGACCTCGACGGCTCGTCCGTCCGCCAGGGGCGTGGCACGGGCCTGGACGTGGGATTCCTGGCTCTGCCGCTGGAGCGCCTGCGGGTCGGGTTCGTGGCGCAGGACCTGCTCGGCACGCGGCTCAAGTACTCGAACGGGACCTCGACCGTGGTCTACCCGCGCAATCTGCGCGTCGCGGCCTCGTACGCGCTGCCTTCGAGCAGCGTGCTGGCGCTGGACGTGGACGATCGCGTCCACCTCGGCGGCGAGACCTGGCTGCGCGACCAACTGGCGCTGCGCGCCGGAATCGAGAAGGACCGCCTCGGGCACGAGCCCCTGACCTGGTCCACGGGGGCGGGTTTCAAGGTCGGCGTCTTCCGGGTGGACTACGCCTACCAGCAGCACCCGGTGCTCGGCGGCACGAGTCACTTCGGGCTCTCCATGGCCTTCAACTTCAATCCGTCGCAGATCCGCATCGAGAAGGTCGAGACCCGCGACTTCTATCTGTCGCTGTACAAGAGCTACGCACGGGAATCGTTCGGCGCCGTGCGGGTGCGCAACCTGCAGGACCGGCCGCTGACGGCGCGCGTGAGCGTGATGGTGCCGGGTCTGATGGAGTTGCCCTCGGAGCAGGAGTTGCTGCTGCGGCCGAAGGCGGTGCAGGAGTTGCCGCTCACGGCCGTCTTCCCGGGCAAGGTGCTGGCGGAGCGCGGCGACCGGCCGGTGCAGGTGCGGGTCTCGGCGACTTACCAGAGCCAGCGGCTCTCGCGCACCGAGCGCGTGCTGGCACGCAGCGTCGCCTATGGCCCCGGCGCCATCGACTGGAGCGCGGGCCTGGGGCAGGCTGCGGCCTTCGTGACCCCCACCGACCCGGTCGTCGAGAGCGTGGCGCGCGAGGCCAGCATGGTCGCGGCGCCCGACGGCAGGCACCTGCTCGGCAACCGCAACCTCGGGCTGGCCGCCGTGATCTTCGACGCGGTCTCGGTCATGGGCGTGACCTACGTGCCGGACCCGAACAACCCGTACTCCTCGATGTCCGACACGCCGCACGCGGTGGATACCGTCCATTATCCGCGCGAGACCCTCGAGAGCCGCACCGGCGACTGCGACGACACGTCGGTGCTGATGGCCGCGTTGTTCGGCAACGTCGGCATCGCCACGCAGTTCGTGGACGTTCCCGGCCACGTCTTCCTGCTGGTGGACACCGGTCTGCACGAGCGCAACCGCGTCGCGCTCGGGGTCCCCGACGAGCTCACGGTCGTCCAGGGCGAGCAGGTCTGGATCCCGCTCGAGACCACGGCGCTCAGCAAGGGGTTCGCCGAGGCCTGGCGGACCGGTGCGGAGGCCTATGCCAGCTGGGCCGCGCGCGGACGCCTCGGGCTGGTGGACGTCACCACCGCCCAGGGGCGCTACGAGCCCGGGGATCTCCCCGGCACGCCCGCTGCGCCGCGCTGGGACGCGGATCGGCTCCGCGCGCAGTTCGCCGCCGATGCGGCCTCGCTCGACGGCGTGCGCCGGGAGTATCTGGCGTCGCGTTATGGCGAGGCCGGGCGCGACATCAAGATCATGCCCGATGGCCTCAACGAGGTGGCGCGCGTCTTCCTGCTCGCGGGCCGGCCGGAGCAATGCCAGGGCAGGCTCGAGGAGGCGCTCAAGCTCGAGCCTGCCTCGGCGCGCACCCACAACAACCTCGCGGTCACGCTGGCGGACGAGGGCGACTACGCCGGAGCGCTCGTCCATCTGCGCGAAGCGGTGTCCTCGGACCGCTCGGACCCGGGCGTCTGGCTCAACCTGGGCGTGGTGTCGTACGTCGCGGGCGATACGACGGGCGCCGAGTCACCATTGTCACGCGGGCTGGAGCTGGCGGGCGGATACGCGCCCTCCTGCAACCTGCTGGGCCTGCCGCCCGACGAGAACGCGAGGCGGCTCGGGCGCGGACGCCTCTCGACCGAGGAGGCCCGCCAGTTGCTCAAGGCCGCACTGCGCAGGCTCCCGTCGCCGTCACGGCCGAAGGCGGCTCCGTCCGCGCCGGTGGCCGCGCCGACCGTTCCCGCAGGATCTGTTCAGACGCGCACCGGTGCCCCGCGGGCGGAAGAGAACACGCCGCTGCGCGAGCACCTCTACTGGAAGGATTGAAGGAGGCCCCATGCCGCACCCGATCGCCATTTCTCGACGCTGCGTCCTCGCGCTGGCCCTGTGCCTGCTGGCACTGCCCGCCACGCCCGCCCATGCCACCGAGCCCGCGACGCCGGGTAGTCAGATGGACTACGGCATCACGCTCGCGATGACCGGGAATCTCGCCAGGGCCGAGTCGGTCTTCGTCTCGTTGCTGGCCCCCGGCCGTGGCGACTCGCGGGCCTTCAACAACCTCGGCAACCTGGAACTGCTCCGGGGCGAGGTCGAGGTGGCGCTGGCGTTTTACGAGCGGGCGATCCGCAGCGACAGCGCGGACGCGGGCATCCGGCTCAACCGCTCGGTCGCGCTCATGCTGCTGGGCCGCGAGGAGGAGTCGAGGGACGAGGCCGCCGTGGGGGTGAAGCTGGCCGGTGGGCTCCAGCCCGCGTCGGCCCTGCTGGGCCTCCATCCGCCCGATTCCACGGGGACCGAGGCGCGCGGGGCGGAGAAGCCCTTCGTCAGCCCCGAGGAGGTCCGCGCCATGCTGGCGGCAGCGGCGCGGGGCGTGCCGCGCGATTCGACGGCCCGCGGGGGAGGTGGCACAGCGCGCATCCGGCCGGACCGGCGCCAGATGCCTACCTGGCGCTCCGGCGGCCCGCGCGCGGCGCAGGACAGCGACGCTCACGCCATCCTCTACTGGAAGCGCTAGGTCCCGGCGTTCGTGGCACATCGGCCCGCCCAGCGTTTCGGCATCGGCCCCGGCATCGCGGTCGCGCTGCTGTGCTGGGGCGTGCTCGCGGCGCTCCAGCTCTCCGGGGCCTTCGAGACGCTGGACCTGCGTCTGCTGGACTGGCGCTTCCAGTTGCGGGGCGCGCGGCAGGCCTCCGATCGCATCGCCGTAGTCGAGATCGACGACGCGACGATCGAGGACTACAAGCGCTGGCCGCTCCCGCGCGACCAGTACGCGCTGCTGATCGAGGCGCTGGCGCAGGGCCGCGCGCGCGCGGTGGGCATCGACCTGCTCTTCCTCGGCACCGACCTCGTGGATCCGCGCTACGACGAGTTGCTCGCCCATGTCACGGCCCTCCATCCGGACCTGGTGCACGCCCTCACGTTCGTTTCGGGCCAGCGCGCCCGCACGGGCCCAGCGCGCCCGCGGCCCGAGGTCGAGGTCCTGCTGGCGCCGCACGGGCTGCCCGCGGCCGGGATCGCCGCACGGGAAGCGCAGGAGGTGACGACCCCCGAGCCGGAGTTGCTCGGGGCGGCGGCGGTGCTCGGCCACGTGGTGCTGCCCGTGGACCTGGACGGCGTGGTGCGCCGCATCCCGGTCTTCGTGCGCTACTCGGGTCGTCTCTACCCGTCGCTGGCCCTGAGCGTGGCCAGCGTTGGGATGGCCGGATGTCCGCTGCCTCGCGTCGCCCCCGTGGGGCGGGGCGTGAAGCTGTCCTGGGAGGGCCTCGACCCGCTGCGGGTGCCCGTGGACCGGGAGGGCTACACGGGGGTGGACTTCGCCGGGGACCGCGGGTCGTTTCTGCATGCCTACTCGATGGTGGACGTGCTGCGCTGGTACGCGGCCGGGGACGTGCGGAAGCTCGAGGTCGCCTTCGGCGGGCGTATCGTCCTGGTCGGGGTGACGGCGGTCGCCCAGGTCGCGACCGACCTCAGCTCCACGCCGTTCTCGCCGGCCACCCCGCTGCTCTACGTGCACGCGAACGCCGTGGACTCGTTCCTGCGCGGGCGCTTCATCTCGCGCGTATCGCCGACCCTGCACCTGCTCCTGCTCGGCGGGCTGGCCGCCCTGCTCGGCTGGCTCTTCGTCAACCTCTCGATGCCGTGGGCGGCGGCGATCGCGGCGCTGGCGGCGCTGGCCGTCGCCGCGGCGAACCAGGCGTTGTTCGTGCTCCGGGGCTGGGACGTGCCGCCCACGCTGGGTGTGGCGCTCCCGCTGCTCGCCTACGCGGCGATCGCGAGTTACCGGTTCATCTTCCTCGAGCACAAGGCGCGGGAGCGGCAGAAGGAGCTCGAGGTCGCGCGCGAGATCCAGCGGCGGCTGCTCCCCACGGCCCCGCCCCAGGTCCCGGGACTCGACGTGGCGGGCGTGAACGTTCCCGCGCAGGAGGTGGGCGGCGACTACTACGACTGGGTCGCGCTCGGCGACGGCCCCCTGGTGGCGGGACTCGGGGACGTGTCCGGCAAGGGGGTGGCGGCTGCCCTGCTCATGTCGCACCTGCGGGCCTCGCTCCATGCCGAGACGCGAGAGGGAACCTCGCCCGCGGTCATCGCGCAGGCGATGCACACCTCGCTCTTCCGCGCCATCGAGAGCGGACGATTCGCGACCTTCTTCGTGGCGACGTTCGAGACGGCTGCGGGCGGAGGGCTGCGTTTCTGCAACGCCGGGCACAACCCGGGCCTGCTCTGCTCCGCCGGGAAGCTCGAGAATCTGGAGGCCACCGGGATGCCGCTGGGGATCTTCGAAGAGGCCACCTACACCGAGCAGACGCGTTCCTTTGCGCCGGGGGATGTCCTGGTGCTGTACTCGGACGGCGTCTCCGAATGCCAGTGGAAGAACGAGATGTACGGAGAGGATCGATTGCGCGGGCTCGTCGTCCGGCTGTGCGCGCAGGGACTCGGCGCAGCGGACATGGTCGGGGCGATCCTGGAGGACGTGCAGGCCTTCGCGCACGGCCCGGCCTACGACGACGACGTGACGCTGGTCGTCGTGAGGCGGCTGGCGGCGCCCGCTCCACCGGCGGGGTAGGCGGTCGCAGGCAGGACGCTCCTGTGAGGAGCGGCGCGGGCCCCGGGGGTGTGGCGGGCGGGCGCAGGGTGTCTCAGCTCGCCCGCCACACCCCCGGGGCCCGCGCCGCTCGACGCCCGGCCGGGGCGGTTACCCAAAGCGCGCGGCCCGGTGTAACTTCGCTCCCGGGTCTCTCCGGGCGGAGCGGACCCAGCCGCTCCGGGACGCGGCGCGGTCGCGAACCGCGGCCGCCACGCCGATCGGGCACCCGCGGCCCTCTCGCAGGACCTTTCTGGTGGCGACCATGCGTTTCGTGGATGAGTATCGCGACGAGGCGGCCGCGCGGAAGTACGCCGAGTTGATCGGCCGCACGGTGACGCGACCGTGGACGCTGATGGAGATCTGCGGCGGGCAGACGCACACCTTCATCAAGTCGGGCGTGGACCGCCTGCTGCCGGAGTCGCTCACGCTGGTGCACGGGCCCGGCTGCCCGGTGTGCGTAACCCCGATCGAGCTGATCGACCGGGCGCTCGCCATCGCCAGCCGCCCGGAGGTCCTCTTCACCTCCTTTGGCGACATGCTGCGCGTGCCGGGCAGCACCACCGACCTGCTGAGCGTGAAGGCCCGCGGCGGGGACGTGCGCATGGTCTACTCGCCGCTCGACGCGGTGAAGCTCGCGCAGAAGCACCCGGAACGCGAGGTCGTCTTCTTCGCCGTCGGCTTCGAGACCACCGCGCCCGCCAACGCCATGGCCGTCTGGCAGGCGGAGAAGCTCGGGCTCGCGAACTTCTCCATCCTGTGCTCGCACGTGCTGGTGCCGCCCGCGATGGAGGCCATCCTCGGCTCGCCCGCGAGCCGGGTGCAGGGCTTCCTTGCCGCCGGGCACGTCTGCGCCGTGATGGGCTACGAGGAGTACGAACCCATCGCCGCGCGCCACCAGGTGCCGATCGTGGTGACCGGCTTCGAGCCGCTCGACCTGCTGCAGGGCGTGCACCTCGCGGTGCGCGCGCTCGAGGAGGGCCGCGCGGGTGTGGAGAACCAGTACGCGCGCGCCGTCACGCGGGAGGGCAACCGGCCCGCGCAGGCGCTGATGAAGCAGGTCTTCGAGGTCTGCGACCGCGCCTGGCGCGGCATCGGCGTGATCCCCGCGAGCGGGTTGGCGCTGCGGCTGGCCTACGCGCGCTTCGACGCCGTGAAGCGCTTCGACGTCGGCGCGATCACCGCGCAGGAATCGCCGCTGTGCATCGCGGGCCAGATCATGCAGGGGCTCAAGAGACCGCACGAGTGCTCCGCCTTCGGCGCCCTCTGCACGCCGGAGCACCCGCTCGGCGCGCCCATGGTCTCGTCCGAGGGTGCTTGCGCCGCCTACTACCAGTACGCGAGGAAGCCGTGAGCGACGCGAAGACCGCGCCGATCGAGACCCCGGGCTTGCAGTGCCCCATCCCGCTGAGCGAGTACCCGCAGGTCACGCTCGCCCACGGCGGCGGCGGGCGCCTCACCCACGCGCTGGTCGAGCGCATGTTCCTCGCGGCCTTCCGCAATCCCGCGCTCGAGCCGCTCCATGACGGCGCGGTGCTCGAGGTGCCCGCCGGCCGGCTCGCGCTCAGCACCGACTCGTACGTGGTGAGCCCGCTCTTCTTCCCGGGCGGCGACATCGGCTCGCTCGCGGTGCATGGCACCGTGAACGACCTGGCCATGTGCGGGGCGCAGCCCCTGGCGCTCACCGCGGGCTTCGTGCTCGAGGAGGGCCTGCCGATGGACGACCTGTGGCGGATCGTGCGCTCCATGGCGCAGGCGGCAAAGGACGCGGGCGTGAGCATCGTGACCGGCGACACCAAGGTCGTGGACCGCGGCAAGGGCGACGGCGTGTTCATCAACACGACCGGCATCGGCCTGGTGCCGGAGGGCGTGCACATCGCCCCGGCGCGGGCGCGGCCCGGGGACCGGCTGCTGCTGAGCGGGCGCATCGCCGACCACGGCGTCGCCATCCTGTCGGTGCGCGAGGGTCTCTCCTTCGAGACCACGATCGAGAGCGATTCGGCCGCCCTGAACGGGCTCGTGGGCGCGCTGCTCGGCGCGCTCGGCGAGCGTGTGCACGTGCTGCGCGATCCCACCCGCGGGGGCGTGGCGAGCGCGACCAACGAGATTGCCGCGTCGGCGCAGGTGGGACTGCGCCTCGAGGAGCGCGCGATCCCGCTGGCCGAGCAGGTGCGCGGCGCCTGCGAAATCCTCGGGCTCGATCCGCTCTACGTCGCGAACGAGGGCAAGTGCCTGGCCATCGTCGCGCCCGAGGCGGCGGAACCGGCGCTCGCGCTGCTGCGCGCGCATCCGCTCGGCCGTGAGGCGGCCATCATCGGCGAAGTGGTCGCGGACCACCCCGGCCGCGTGATGATGCGCAGCCGCGTCGGCGGGCTGCGCATCGTGGACCTGCTGAGCGGGGAGCAGTTGCCGCGCATCTGCTGAGGCGGACGGGGCCGGACATGACCGTGAGGCAGGTGACGAAGCGGCGCATCGAACCCGCCGGGGCAGGTCCCGGGCGCTGGGAGCGCGTCTACGCCGTGGTGCGCCGCATCCCGCGCGGCCGCGTGGCCACCTACGGCCAGGTCGCCGCGCTCGCGGGTCTCGGACGCCAGGCGCGGCAGGTCGGCTACGCGTTGCACGCCCTGCCCGGGGAGGGCTACGCCCCGTGGCACCGGGTTGTGAACGCGCGCGGCGCGATCAGCCTGCCACCCCGCGCGGGGGCGGACGTGACCCAGCGCCTGCGGCTCGAGCGCGAAGGCGTGCGCTTCGACGCGCGAGGGCGGATCGACTTCAAGCGGTTCGGGTGGCGGCCGGGCGCACGCACGGCGCGCCGGCCTGAACGGCCCACCGCCCGCTTCACCTCCGCTGCGCCGAGTCCGCCGCGGCCGGCTTCGGCATCGCCCAGGTCTGCAGCGCCACCGGCAAATGCCCGCGGTCGCCGACCGCGGTGATCTTGAAGGTGCCGTTTGGCCGCACCTGGATCACGGTGAGACTGCAGTTGGCGAGGCTCATTCCGAGCCAGAGCTTCGGGTCGGCTCCCAGCGCGCGGCAGGTGAGCCAGCGGATCACGTTCCCGTGGCAGACCAGCACTTCCGTGCTGTCGCGCTCGGGAGACGGACGGAAGTAGCGGGCGAGGTCGCCGTCGATCCGGGCCGCGCACGAGTCCGCGTCACCCAACTCGATCCCCGCCATGGTCCGACCGCTGTTCCCCGGTGGTTCGCACTCGCGCAGGTTGCGGTCGGGCACCGGCGTGAGTCCGGGCAGCGCCTCGGCGATGATCTCCGCGGTCTCGCGGGCCCGCGTCATGGTGCTGGCGCGCAGCACGTCGATGTGCGCGGGCCAGCCCGCCAGACGTGCGCCTGTGTACCGCGCCTGCTCGCGCCCCTCGGGCAGCAGCGCCTTGCCGATCTCGGCATCGCGCGCGTCGTTCTCGTCGTAGACCCCGTGGCGGACGAGGATGAGCGTGCGCAGGCCCCTGCCCGCGGCCGCAGCGGGCTGCGCGACGGCCCGGGACGCGAGTGCTCCGGCCAGCGTCAGCGCGCAAAGGATGACCGGGCCAGACAGACGCAGGCCGGGCCTCACGACGCGGCCCCGCGCTTCGCCGCCAGACGCTCCTCGAGCAGGGCGCACCACCCGGCGATGCCCTGGCCGGTGATGGCCGAGGTCACCAGCAGCGTGCCGCCGGGCCGCAGCGCCGCGACCTGCTCGCGGGCGTCTTCGAGCTTGAAGGACACGTAGGGCAGGAGGTCGGCCTTCGTCACCACCGTCACCGCGGCCTTCGCGAAGATAGCCGGGTACTTGAAGGGCTTGTCCTCGCCCTCGGTCACCGACAGCAGCGCCACCTTGAAGTCCTCGCCCAGGTCGTAGGAGGTGGGGCAGACGAGATTGCCCACGTTCTCGATGAAGAGCACGTCCAGCGGCCCCGGATCGTGCGTCTCGAGCGCCCCGTGCACCTGCCGGGCGTCGAGGTGGCAGGAGCCGCCGGTGAGGATCTGGTGCGCCGGGATGCCGAGCGCGCGCAGGCGGTCGGCGTCGCGCTCGGTGGCGATGTCGCCCTCGATGGCGCCGAGTCTCAGCCCGCCCGCGAGCGCCCGCACGGTGGCCTCGAGCAGCGCGGTCTTGCCCGAGCCGGGGGAGGAGATGAGGTTCAGCACCAGCGTGTGCGCGGCCGCGAAGCGTTCGCGCAGCGCCGCAGCCGCGGCCGCGTTGTCGGAGAGGATCCTCTGCCGCACGTCCACCTGAGTCACTTCGCCGCCTCCTCTTCATCGGACGTGTACGTGAGATCGATCACGTCCAGTTCGTCGCCACCGGCGATCTGCACGGGTCCGCCGCAGGCCGGACAGATCCGCAGCCAGTTGCCGGGCGCGCGCTCCCTGACCTCGCCGCAGGTCGCGCAGGTCTGCCGCGCGGGGTGCCACTCGACCTCGAGCCGGGCCGCGGCGTCGCGCCCGCCGGAGACCACGGCCTCCCAGGCGTAGACCAGCAGCTCGGGCTCGACCGCCGCCAGCTCGCCGATCGCGACGCGCGCCGAATCGAGCCGCCCGGGCCCGCGGGCGTCAATGGTCGCCCGGCAGGTCCGGTAGATCTCGGTGGCGAGACTCAGCTCGTGCAAGGGTCCTCCGTCCGGGCCACCGATCGTCCAGGCTACGGCTTCAGGCCACTGGCGATCGCCGAGGCGATGTAGGGATCCCGGCGCTCGATCCCGGCCTCGTCCTGGAGCCAGCGGTCCATCCGCCGGACCAGCTTGCGGTCGAAGAGACCGGGGAACAGCGTGTGGGCGAGGGCGGCCGTGGCCAGGACCACGGAGGTGAAGCGTTCGATCCCGACCGTGGACGGCGAGGTGAGGACGACGCCGACCTGGACGTCCCGGAATCCCGTGTCGCGGAGCAGGCTGCCCAGGGCCTTCCCGATGTTCCCGTCGCTCCCGATCTTCGCGTGGACGGTCAGCAGCGCCGCGCGATACGCCTCCCAGACCGGGTCCGGCACGTGGCAGTCCATGTAGGCCTCGAGGGATTCGACCGCGATGAACGTCCCCTTCCGCTTGAGCCGCTCGAAGGCGGCGCCCGCGAATTCCCCCGGGCGGGAGGCGTGCTGGAGCGTGTAGCGCGAGAGGACGGCATCGCGCCTCTTCCGGTCGAACGTCGCGTCGAAGAACGCCGTCTTGAAGCGCACGTTCTTGATGGACCGTCTGCGGAGCCTGGCGTTGGCCCTCCCGATCGCGAACGCGTTGTGATCGATCCCGAGGAAACGACTTCCCCGGGTCTGCCGCGCGACCTCCAGCAGGAACGACCCTTCGCCGGTGCCGACGTCGAGCACCTCGCGGCATTTGCGCTCGCTCAGGATCCGCACGACCAGCGGGATCTCGGCAAATCCGCTGGCCCGCGTCTGGGCCTCCAGCGTCGCGCTGAGCAGAGCCGTCTGCTCGAGCGTGAGAAACGTTTCCAGCAGGGACTTCATGGGAGCCTCCCTCCGCGCGACCAGAATACCACGACGACTCCGCGCCATCGTCCACGATGCGCACGGCGCCCGCGGCTGGAGCGCGCCCTCTACGGGATCGAGTCGGGTGAGGCCGGGGCCGCGGGCGCAGGCGCCGTGGAATCGGCGGCCGCGGCAAGCGAGTCCGGGGGCGGATGAAACACGGCGCAGATGCGCGTCGGCGCCGTGCCGGGCAGGAAGGGCACGCGCATCGTGGGGCAGCCCGCCCGCGCCAGCAGTCCGGTCCAGGGATCGATCCAGGCCAGCGTGAGCCCGGCGTCGCCCGCGAAAGGTTCGGCCGGGAAGCCCTCCAGCAGGGCGTTCATGATCCCGGCCCAGACCGGGAGCGCGACCTCGGCGGCCGGGCGCTGCAGGGTGCGCGGCGTGTCGTAACCCACCCAGGCGCCGGCGACCAGGTCCGGCACGAAGCCCACGAACCAGGCGTCGTAGTAGTCGTTGGTCGTGCCGGTCTTGCCGCCCGCGGGGCGCAGGAAGCCGTACACGGAGCGCAGCGGGTAGGAGACGCCGAAGATGACCACGTCCTCGAGCAGTCCGGTCATGAGGTCGGCGGTTGCGGGCGGCAGCACCTGCGCCGCTGCAGTGGCGTGCGGGAGCAGGTTCTGCCCCGCGGCGTCCAGCACCGCACGCACGGGGGTCGGATCGTGCCGCACGCCGCGCCCGGGGAAGACGCTGTAGGCGCCGGTGAGCGCCAGCAGCGTGGCCTCGTTGGTGCCGAGCCCGATGCTCGCGACCGGCTTGAGCTTCCCCAGGCCGAAGCGCTCGGCGTAGCGCGCCACCTGTCCAGCGCCGATGGCCTCGACCAGGTTCGCCGTCGCCACGTTCAGCGACTTGGCGAGCGCCTTCGCGAGCGTGACCTCGGGGTGGTACTCGTCCTTGTCGTTGCGCGGCTTCCACACGGTGTCGCCCGCGGCGAACTCGCGTCTCAGGTCGGGCAGGGTGGAGCCGGGGCCGAAGCGTGGTGCTCCGCGCCCGGGGTCGAGGGCGGCCGCGTAGACGATGGGCTTGATCGCCGAGCCGGTCTGGCGGCGTGCCTGGGTCGCGCGGTTGAAGTCGCCGGTGCCGGCCGCGCGTCCGCCCACCACGGCGCGCACGTAGCCGGTCGCGGGGTCGAGCGCCACGAAGGAGCCCTGCAGCGGCTGGGGACCGCGCCCGCTCCAGCGCTCGAGCGAATCCACGCCGGCCGCGAGCCCGCGCTCGGCCTCGGCCTGCCAGACCAGGTCGAGCGGGGTGAACACCGCGAGCCCCCAGTGCTCGGCTGCGCCCGGCGCCAGGTGCTCGGAGAGATACTGGCGCACGTAGCCCACGTAGCTCGGGAAGAGGCTGGGGGGCGGCGGGCCCCGGCGCACCACCAGGGGCGCGGCCCGGAGCCGCGCGGCGCTGGCAGCATCGAGCGTGCCGGTGGCGACCATGTCGCCGAGCACCGAATTGCGCCGCGTGGTCGCCACGCGCAGGTCGCGAAAGGGGGAATAGGCGTTGGGCGCCGGGATGATGCCCGCGAGCAGCGCGGAGCGCGCCACGTCGAGCGATTCGACCGGAGCGTCGAAGTACCAGCGTGCGGCCTCGGCCACGCCGGCCACGCCCCCCGACCCGTTCTGTCCCCAGTAGACCGAGTTCAGGTACATCTCGAGGATCTCGTCCTTCGAGAGCAGCGCCTCGAGTCCCACGG
>Ga0315286_10000983_pt1 | contig 25306 bp, 24 predicted proteins | sample YL17G10_0_MG_FD_205038 | JGI IMG/M metagenome (GOLD analysis project Ga0315286, IMG submission 205038) | Sediment microbial communities from Yellowstone Lake, YNP, Wyoming, USA - YL17G10_0 | ecosystem: Environmental > Aquatic > Freshwater > Lake > Sediment | place: USA: Wyoming | collected...
CTCTTAATGGGTATTTGATACTAGCAGAGAATCTCTGGAAATATGGATCTAAATATGCAGAAGGATGGAATTTTGGACCTGATTATAAAGACATCAAATCTGTTTCTTACATCATAGATAAATTTATACAATTATGGGGAGGGAAAATCAATTTCAAACCAAGTAAAAAAATTCAACCACATGAAACTAATTATTTGAAATTAGATTGTACTAAAGCCAAAACAATGTTGAGATGGAAAACAAAAATGAATTTAGATCTTGCACTTGAATATACTGTGGAATGGTATAAGAAATATATACAAAAAGAGAATCTTCGAGAATTTAGTGAACAACAAATTGAAAACTTTGATAGGTTATAAATATCAAAAAATAATTAAGATAACATGGTGGAGTTAATCTATGATTTTTAATGAAACTAAACTAAAAAATGTATTTATAATTGAAATAGAAAAATCCGAAGATGAGAGGGGATTTTTTGCCCGTGCTTGGGATCATGAAAAATTTAAAGAACATGATCTAAATTCAAAATTAGTTCAATGCAACATTTCTTTTAATAAAAAGAAAGGAACGTTAAGAGGAATGCATTATCAATTACCTCCATATGCTGAGTCAAAATTGATTCGTTGTACTAAAGGAAAAATCTTTGATGTGATTATAGATATACGAACAAGGTCTGAAACTTTTACAAAATGGATTAGTGTGGAATTAAGTGATACAAATTATAAAATGATCTACATTCCAGAAGGATTTGCTCATGGTTTTCAGACATTAGAAGATAACACTGAAGTTTTTTATCAAGTTACTAGAGAATATAGCCCAAATCATGAGGGTGGTTTAAGATGGGATGATCCAATATTTGGGATTAAATGGCCTTTAGACCAAAAAATCATATCAGAAAAAGACAAAACGTGGAAACCTTTTGAATCTGGTATCGATATAATTCGTTAGAATTTTAGTTTATTATCAAATAAAAAGTAATTATAAATGATTTAAATCTCACTAAAAGCAAAAGTATTTTCTGATGAAATTCACAATAATAGGTCAAGACGGGTTTATTGGAAAAAGTCTGGTTAAACATCTCAGAAATAAAGGCATAGAATGTAATACACTTGATCTTAGAACTGATAAGATTACTAATGCATCTTACGGACATGTAATTTATGCAATAGGTGTTCCAAATTTTAAAGAGAGACCTTTTGATGCAATAGATGCACATGTTTGTACATTGATGCGCTTTCTCAAAGAAGCTACGTTTGACTCATTTCTTTATTTATCTGCAACACATGTTTATTTTAGAGCATCGTCCACAATTGAAGATAATCCAATAACAATAGATCCATCTGATTTTAATGAATTATACATAATTTCCAAACTTATGGGCGAAGCAATATGTTTTGCTTCAAACAAACCAAACGTAAGAATTGCCAGACCTTCTAATGTGACTGGTAAGAACTTCTTTTCAAATCTCTTCATTCCCTCAATAATCCGTGATGCTGTAGATCGAAAGAAAATTATTCTTCATTCAACATTAGATAGTGAGAAAGACTACATACACATAGATGATGTGATAAAAATACTGATAAAAATTTCATTAAATGGAAAACACAAAATATACAATATAGCAAGAGGCCAAAATACAAAAACAAAAGACATTGTTGAAGAAATATCTAGAGTTACTGGTTGTCAAGTAGAGGTAATGCTTGATTCAAAAGAATATTCTTTTCCTGTAATATCAACAGATAGAGTAAAAAGTGAATTTGAGTTTAATCCACGCTCAATAATCAGTGATCTTGAAGACATTATAGAATCTTATAAGATAAATTCTAAAATTAAGTGATAATTTGACTATGAGTTCATCCAACAATATAAGACCAAAAGTCGCTCTTGGCATGCCAGTATATAACGGTGAAAAATTTCTACGAATAAGACTAGATTCACTTCTTGCACAAACATTTACTGATTTTGAATTAATTATTTCAGATAATGCATCTACAGATTCTACATCACTTATTTGTGAGGAATTTACAAAAAAAGATAGAAGAATTAGATACATTCGTCAAAAGAAAAACATGGGAGTCACATGGAACTTTAATTTTGTTCTTAGAGAAGCTAAATCTGATTATTTTGCATGGGTTGCATCTGACGACATAATTTCTCGAGATTTTATAGAAAAAAATCTTCAAGTTCTAGAATCCAATAGTGATTTTGTAGCCAGCATAAGTAAGATAACCCCATATGACTCACCAATCGATGATTTTAAATCAAATCAAATTGATGCAACATTTAAAAATTTTATTAAAAAATTAAGATGTAATTTTAAAACAGTTGATGTTTTACAGATAACTGGTACTTATGAAAATAGAACTAGAACATATCTAAAAAATTCTACATGTAAAGTAATCTATAGCTTGTTTCGAACTGACAAACTTCAACAGAGTATAGTAGATGAACCATTTGTCGGAAATGATTGGGCTATTTTTCTAGGTTCTCTAAAACATGGAGAATTACATGTCATAGATGAAATATTAATGCATGAATTTGAGAGTGGAATAAGTGGCAGAGGAATAATAAGCATTACAAAACAGTATAAACAAAATATACTTGCTATTATTTTTCCATGGTATCCTCTTACTTTATGGTGTGCAAAAAATCTTGGAATGAAAATTTTTCTGAAAAACTTAGATTTTTTTATCCAGTTAAATTTGGAAGGAGAATTTTCACTTGTAGTTGATTTAATACGATTATTAATACATAGAATATCTCAAAAATAATCTTCTGGGCATATCAATCATTAAGTTTAATGATCATCAACAATTCAGGTGACCATTTTTCATAGCATACTTATATCCAACCCAGAATAAACAATTTACTGATTTTGATAGTAATTGGAATACCCGCATATAATGAAGAAAAAACAATAGCAGGAATAATTTTAAAATTACAAAAAATTGTTGATAAAGTAATAGTATGCAATGACGGTTCTTCCGATCTGACTGGAGATATAGCTGAAAGACTAGGAGCTGTAGTAATAAATCATCCAAAAAATTTGGGGTATGGGGCAGGAATTAGAAGTATTTTTCTAAAAGCTAAGGAATTAGATGCGGATATTCTTGTTACATTTGATGCAGACGGTCAACACAGAATTGAGGACATTAAGAGTGTTATAGAACCTTTACAAAAAAATGAGGCAGATATTGTCATAGGATCTAGGTTCATTGGAGGAAACAATGACGACGGTGTACCAAAATATCGAAAAGCAGGAATAAAAACAATCACAAATATTACAAATACTTCTACGAATCTGAATATTACTGATTCTCAGAGTGGTTTTAGAGGATACGGTAAAAAAGTCCTTCTAGAAATAATCCCCTCAGAATATGGAATGGGTGTATCTACAGAAATTTTAATCAAAGCAAGTAAGAAGGGATTCAAAGTTAAAGAGGTACCAATCACTGTTTTGTATGAAGGTGACACATCTACACATCATCCGGTTTCCCATGGAATATCAGTGGTATTAAGTACCATGAAATTTGTATCAATTGAACATCCTTTGAAATTTTACGGAATACCTGGAATAATATTTTTGGCGATTGGGTTATTTTTCATTATTTGGACTCTCCAGATATTTACAGAGACACGACAGATTATAACTAATGTTTCTTTGATAGGAATAGGTTCTATTATAATGGGAACAATGTTAACAATGACCTCCATCATGCTATATTCCTTAGTCAATGTGGTAAGAGAGCGTAGTGGATAAGTAATTGCTAAAAATCAGAGATACCATAAAATGTCAAGTATAAATAAAATAAAAAGACTTTTTTCAAAATTCAAAGATTTAACAATGCTAGGTTCTGCAAATCTTCTATCTACTGCAATTTCTGGCATTTTTTGGTTTTATCTTGCATCTTTATTAGGTACAACACATTATGGTGAAGTTAGTTATTTTATAGCAATAGCAGGAATAGCATCAACAGTATCATTTCTAGGAGCAGGAACTACCGCAATTGTTTTTACTGCCAAGGGCGAAAAAATACTCTCTACACTATTTTTAATCACAATCATATCAACTTCAATTGTTTCAGTAATACTTTTTGTTCTTTTCAAAGATTTTGGTGTAAGTCTATATGTTATTAGCTATCTTGTGTTTGGTTTGTCTATTTCAGATCTGTTAGGACGAAAATTATACAGAAGTTATTCAAAATATCTGATAAGCCAAAAACTTCTTCTAGTAGTATTTGCGTTGGGCTTTTTCTATTTAATTGGACCACAAGGTATAATTCTTGGTTATGCCGTTTCATTTTTACCTTATTTTATAAGAATATACAATGGTTTCAAGGAATCAAAAACTAACATTTCTCTGATAAAACCACACTTTCGATTTATGATGAATAGCTATGTATTGGATTTATCAAGAACGTTTAGTGGTCAGGCTGATAAACTGATTATTGCACCAATGTTAGGTTTTTCTCTATTAGGAAATTATCAACTAGGTTTACAATTTATTTCTCTTTTAGGCATCATACCTAACATAGTATATCAGTATATTCTACCACATGATGCTACTGGAATCTTAAACAAAAAATTAAAAAGAGCTACGATATTGGTTTCAATCATTCTAGCAATTGGGGGTATATTTCTTGGTCCTATGATTTTGCCGCACCTGTTTCCCAAGTTTACAGAATCTATGACTGTGATCAGAATCATAAGTTTAGCAATAATCCCCCTCTCAATTAATCTAATTTACATATCAAAATTTCTAGGAGAGGAAAAAACTAGAATTGTACTAATTGGTTCTGGAATATATCTTCTGATACAGATTTTGTCTATTTTTACATTGGGAAAAATTTATAGTGTAAATGGAGTGGCTGGAGCATACGTGCTAGCCAGTACAGCGGAATGTGTATTTCTAATTATTGCAAATAAGGTATTACAAAAAAATCATCCATCGTCTCAAGAGAATCAAACCAATAATGATAAATTATGAAAAATCAATTCATCAAAGATATTTTTGAAAGTAAGATATCTATTGTTAAAAATCCTATTTTTGCTCTCATAGTAATTGGCAGCATAGGACTTTTCCTTAGACTATATTATTTGCCATATGATATTCCAATAACTTTAGATGGTTTGAAATATTTTTGGTATGCAAATGATCTTGTTTTAGGACATGTCCTAACTACATATGAGGTTGCAAATAATGGATGGCCAACCTTCTTATCAATTTTCTTTTCGATATTTCATTTTAATAATTTCATGGACTATATGACGTTACAACGTATAATCAGTATTTTAATTTCCGTACTGACGATTATTCCAATATATTTTTTGTGTAAGAGATTCTCTAATAGATCTTATGCTATATTTGCAGCTGCACTGTTTGTATTTGAGCCACACATAATACAAAATTCCTTATTTGGTATAACAGATCCATTGTATATTTTATTACTAACCACATCACTAGTTTTGTTCACAAGTTCAAACAAGAAAGTAATGTATGCATCATTTTCAATAGTAGCACTCGCTTCAATTGTTAGAGTTGAGGGCATGTTTACATTTATTTCACTATCCATTCTATTTTTTCTACGTTATAGGAAAGAACAAAAAATAATAATCAGATACGGATTAGTATTATCTATATTTATTTTGTCATTACTTCCCATGATTATTTTTAGGATAGAGAGTACAGGTAATGACAATTTAGGAAGCCGAGTGATTACAACTGGAAATGTAATCCTTGGTGAAAGTTTTTTTCAAAATTCTGCATTTTCCACACAATTTATTTTATCTGTAAAAAATTTTGTACATTTTTTTGGATTATCATTGTTGCCAATTTTCATTATTTTCATACCTTTAGGAATATATTTTCTATTTAGAACTAAAAATGAAAATACTATAACGATAATTATTCCTATTCTTTTATTATTAGTATCCTCTTATGCCGCATATTATTCAGGAGTGCAAGATAGCAGATACTTTTATCCATTATTTCCATTGTTTTCCATAATATCAGTTATAACTATAAAAATAATAATGGATAAAATTAAAATCAAGAGGCAAAAAATATTCTTAATTATATTAATTAGTTTGATTTTACTTCTATCGCTGACTTTTCTTCATTTTAAAAGTGAAAATATAGAACACGAAAAAGAAGCTCTTAGTATTGCATATCATGTAGCAAACATGACATCAGGAATTAATCCATATCTGAAAGAATCAAAATATCTGCCCATAACCGAGATGAGTAAGCATAACTTTCCAATTTTAAGTACAGATGTAGGTCTGCCACAAAACCTAGTACAACAAGATTACCCTGGCCAGATATGGCTTGGCCCAAAAGTCATTTTAACCGATAATTTTAATTCACTTGAAGAGTATATTGAGTCAGGAAAAAAGAAGGGCTTGAGTCATTTGGTAGTAGATGGTGCCAAAAATTATCCATATCGAGTATCTTTTTTGGAAGATGTGTATTACAATTCCGAAAAATATCCCTACTTGACAAAAGTCTTTGATTCAAATGATTATGGTTATAGTTATCATTTAAAAATCTACAAAATTAATTATGAACAATTTGAATCTGTTCTAATCAAAAAATAAATCCAGAAAAGTTATTCTTTATGTAGATTAGTTTTTAGCCAACCTGATAACGACATTTTTGGTTTCCACGATAATAATTTTTTTGCAACAGTGATATCTGCCTGACTTAGTTTAATATCACCTTTTTGAGTTATACCATAAATCGGCTGAAGATCTATACCACGTATTTTAATCATCAAATCTGCAAGTTGTTTTATAGAAGTAGTCTTACCAGAACCAATATTTACAAAAGCATGTTTAATATGACTTTTCATAGATAAATAATTTGCCCTGGATACATCTCCTACAAATACAAAATCACGTGCTTGAGTTCCATCCCCATTAATGATGGGAGGTTTATTTTTTGAAATATTTGCAAGAAATTTTGAAATAACTCCAGCGTAGCTGACATTTTGTCTCAATCCATACACATTAAAATATCGTAGTACTATAACTGAAACTCCTTTTTTAGCATATTTGATACATAATTCCTCAGCTTTTAATTTTGTTAGCCCATATGGATTTGATGGGTTTTTCTTTGCATTTTCTTTTATTGGAATTTGTTTTTGATCCCCATATACACTTGCACTACTTGCAAATACCACCTTAAAACCAAATTCCTTAGCAAGTTTTAAAATATTTTCTGTTCCAGATACATTTACATTGTAATATTTTTCTTGTTTTGTAAAAGAATCAGACACAGAAGTTAATGCTGCATAATGAAATACACAGTCAGCATTTTTAACTATTTTTCTCAAAGAATCATAATCTAATATATTCACTTTAAAAAATTTAATATCATTCTTTACATTTCGAAGATTTTGTAATTTTCCATTTTCCAAGTTATCTATAACTGTAACATTCTGGTGTTTTTTAACAAGATATTCAGTAAGATGACTCCCGATAAAACCTGCACCACCAGTTACTATCAAATTCATAGCATTCAAGTAAGAAATACTATCTTTAAGTTTTACACTATTTTCTAAATTGAACAATAATTTAATACAATTACATTTATATGCAAAATACAGATTCTAGTTAAAGAAAAATTTTTGTTCCCTCTCCAAGAAGAAATGACTGATGTTCACTTTTCTTAGCTGTTAAAACACAATTAAATGCAATTATGCTATTTCTTATCTTAAAACCTCCATCAATATTACAACCAGACATAATAATCGAATCCTCAATATCGCATTTTGCTATTACTGAATCATCACCGATGCTTGCATTGGGTCCAATTTTAGTATCAGTATGAATGATGCAATTTTTACCTATTATTACAGGTCCTATTATTTTGACACCACTTTTGATAAGAGAATTTTCTCCTACCATAACATTCCCAACCATAGTTACACGCTCTTCTTTTTTTCCACGAAAATAAGGTTCAGAATGATCTAGTATGAACTTGTTTGCATGAATTATATCATCTGAAGTTCCAGTATCCTTCCAATAATCTGTAACCACATTATAGGTAATTTTGTATCCTTCTTCCAATAACATTTGAAGAGCTTCTGTAATTTCTAATTCATTTCTCCATGATGGTTTTAATCTTGATATTATATCAAAAATGATTGGAGTTAGAAAATATATTCCTGTTACAGCAAGGTTAGTTGGTGGATTCTTGGGTTTTTCCATGATTTTTGTTATGATTCCATTTTTCATATCTGCAATACCAAATCTAGTTGGATTGTCTACTTTACAGAGTAAAATGGATGCATCAGTATCCGATCTCTCAAATTCTATTTTATAATCTGAAATACTTCTTTCAAGAATATTATCTCCTAAAAACACTACAAATTTTTCTTCACTTACAAATTGATGACAAAGTGATATTGCGTGTGCAATTCCAAGTGGGTAATCCTGATTAATATAGGTAAACTTTACTCCAAAATTTTCTCCTGTTCCATAATATTCCTGAACTTTACTTGAACCTGTACCACCTATTATGATGGCAATGTCTGTGATTCCCGCGTCTCTTAGTGATTCTATACAATACTGTGACATGGGCTTATTTGCAATGGGAAGTAGCTGTTTTGGTCCTGTATGTGTTAAGGGTCTTAGTCTTGTGCCATGACCCCCATGTAGAATCACCCCTTTCATATTTAGTCTGATTCTATAGGTATTATTAAATAAAAACTAGTTTTTCCAATGTGGCATACTAAATTCTTTTTCATTAATTTTCTCCCACCATTCTTTGTTTTCAAGATACCAATCAATAGTCTTTTTAAGACCATCATGAAATTCAGTTTTTGGAAGCCAATTCAATTCTTTTCTAATCTTAGATGAATTCAGACTGTATCTAAAATCATGACCAGGTCTATCTTCTATGAATTCAATCTGGTCAGTTGATTTATTCATGATTTCAAGTATTTCCTTGATAATAGTAAGATTATCAACTTCATTGTAAGCAGATATGTTGTAAGATTTTTCACTTTTTCCCTTCAAAAGAACCTGCATTATTGCATCACAATGATCTGAGACAAAAATCCAGTCTCGTATATTTTTACCACTTCCATATACTGGTATCTTTTTATTTTGAGCAGCTAAAATTATGACTTTGGGAATTAATTTTTCAGGAAATTGCATGCGTCCATAGTTATTTGTGCATCTTGTAACTAGTATATCGCATCCATATGTTACAATGTATGAATTTATCAATATCTCTGCAGCTGCCTTTGATGCTGCATAGGGACTAGAAGGATTTAGCCTAAAGTTTTCATCAGCACTATTCGATTCTAAACTTCCAAAAACTTCATCTGTTGAAATATGCAACAACTTTTTCTTGTTTTTTCTAATGATTTCTAATATGTTAAAGACTCCCATTATATTAGAATCGATAAACGGTTTTGCGTTTTCTATACTTCTATCTACATGTGATTCAGCTGCAAAATTTATCACAGCATCTGATTCAGAAATCAATTTGTTCATAAGATCATAATTATTTATATCTCCCTTCACAAATCTGTAATTTTTAGAATTTTTAAGCAAAGTAAGATTGGCATGATTTGAGCCATGAAATTCTGCATCAACATTAGTTATCATGAATTTTTCATCATATTGTAAAGCGTTTAAAATAAAATTACTTCCTATAAATCCTAGTCCACCAGTAATTATTAATTTCATTTTTCTATTAGTTGTGTCTTTTTTCTTTATTTAATAATATGTCTTCTAACTTGAGTAATATTAGAAAAAATTAAAAATAATCAAGATTTTTATTTATATAAAAGCTCAAAAATGTAATGAATGATGATAAAATAAATTCTGTGAAATTAGAAATACATCCAACTAAAGATATATCTGATCAACACATCAATGGTAGTCTAACTGTAATTTGGAGAGATTGGGATAATATAGTAAAAAATGAACCAAAGATGGTTTATGTAAGTTCTATTAACCCTGGAGAGATAAAAGGTCCACATTTACATACCAAACGTAACAGCTATTTTGTTTGTATTCATGGAAAGGTTGTTTTCATTATTCAAGATAACAATGGAAAATATCATGAGATAGAATCAAGTGATGAAAATCCTGTTTTAATACATGTCCCAAAAAACTATCCTTCGGCACATATTAACTTGTCCAGCTCTATCTCTAGAGTACTAGTTCTTGCAGATATTGCTTGGAGACCAAATGATGATGAAATGAAAAATGTTTCATTTAATGATTATGACTTGTTAAAATGGGATAAATACTAAATTTAATCCATACTGAATTTTTATAGATGTTATTTTATAAATTAATTCTAGGTAAATATGACTACTGCAATTTTCTTACTTGAAGGCAATATTAATATCTTAAAAATTAAAAATGATATGACTACATATGATGCATGTAAACTCTATGCCTTAAACTATGAATCACATAAAATTCTGACAGAAAATGATCTCAAACATGAAATTGCAGAGAATTTTTTGTCAAATGAAGATCGAATAAAGATAGATGATGATTCTATCCGCATAACAATTAACTGGTATAATAATCCTGCAATTAAAGAACTTATTACTTTTGAGGAGATAAATCTTGGTTCTCTGATAGAAATGGAATTGCTTCAATACTTTGTAAAGATATATGGAAATGCAGCAATGATCAATAAAATAATAGAAAAAGAATCACCTACACATATAGTTTCGTATACATCTCTCAATGATTATATCGAAAGAATTTGCAAACAAAAAAATATTCACATAATTTCTAATACTCTGTTACAATTACTGTCTTTACAATCTGATAAAGTAAACATAAAGTATAATCTAGGTTCCTATCCTATTTCAATTACAATATCCAACAAATCATTTATGAAAATTCGAAAAATCTTTGACAAAACTGTTAACTTATTTTTTAAACTAAAACCAAATCTAAAACTTATTAGGAATAAAAAATCTATTCTTCTATTAGATTTTAATACTGTCCAATATGATCTATTAATAAAAGAATTATCCTCTTTGAATAAAAATATTATATTACTAAACCAACGTAGACCTGTAATTTGGAATCTTCAAAGTTTCAAGATCATAAAGAATTCAAATTGTAAGATAATTCATCTTAATGACTTTGGAAAAAATATTGGTAAAAAAATAAGTCTTGAAGTCAAAACTCTAGAATCTAATCTGGAAAAATTATGGAACCGAAACTCCACTTTTGAAGAAATTTTTTCTACTGATTTTAATACATTTTGGTATGCCATAAAAGAATCATTCACAAAAGTTTGTACATCTAGATTTCGAGAATCTGTAAGAAGAATTTTACTAGTAAATGTACTATTTGATACCCTTGACATATCTGTAATACTTGAATGGGCAGAAACAGGTCAAGAAGAAAAAGAAATCATATATCTTTCTAAAAAGAGGGGGATAAAATCAATTTTACTTCAGCATGCGATGGATCCGTTATCCCATGTCTGGGATAAGTATCATCGATTTGCTTTGGGAGGATATTCATATTTCATTAGCGATAAACAGGCATTGTGGGGGCCACAAGTAAAAAATCGTGCACTTTCTTATGGACATAAAGAAGAAAACTTGATAGTAACAGGAAGTCCAAGACATGATAATTTTTTCAAATCTGTTGACATGGAAGAAAAAAATGGAGTGATATTGTTTGCTACAACCGCAGTTACAGGAAGAATATCTTTTGAGCAAACACCACTTGAAGCATATGTAAATTTTGATAATTTTGTAAAGGAAGTATGTAGAGTAGCCAAGAAATTTCCAGATAAACAATTAATAGTTAAACCTCACCCACAACCTGATTTTCTAAGCAATATTACAAAAATAATTAAAGAAATAGATCCATCTATTCCAATTTTATATAATGCAAGTTTGATTGAATTGATTAATTCATGTGATTTACTTATTACATTTAACAATTCTACAGTTATTTTGGAGTCTATGATACTTGGTAAACCTGCCATCTCTCTCCAAATTGAGAAATGGGCTCAAGAAGACGATATAGTGAAAACCGGAGCATTTCTGTCTATATCAAACATAGATGAAATAGAAAATAGCATGAAAAAAATTCTATATGACAACGAATTTAAAAATAATCTTTTGGAAAATTCAAAGAATTTTGTTAACAACTATTTTGCAAATTCTGGAAATGCCTCACACGAACTTGCCAAATTATTAGATAGTTTTTAATTATGTATGAAATTATTTTTTGAGAAAAAATGAGAAACAATTAATCCAAAAACAACATTAGTATAAATTCTCAAAATAATAAACTATTTTTTCTCTTTGAAGATAACATTCTTAAATATCTACATATATTACACTATGTAGTTGAAAACAAATTTTAGAAATGATAAAAAAGAAATAATAAAAACTGATTCTTTAAACCAAAAAAATGATCTATCGTCTGAAGAATTTGAAAAATTTATCATAAATTCTGGCGCAAAAGGTTCTTTTATGATATATAGATCTACAAAAAAAGATGACGAATTAGGTATAGATAAGTTATAACATCTCTAAGATGTCTATGAATAATCCGAATTCAGATTTTCAAAATTCTGTTGAAAACATAATGAAGAATTTGCATTACGAGTCTTATGATGAATGGGTAAAGAATTTTGCTTTAAATTTACCAAATATTTGGAACGAGAAATCTGTCATAAAACTAAAACCAGATACACACCCAGAAAATTTTTCTGTAATTAACTCATCTATTGTAATAGGTCGTGGACCTTCACTTAAAAAAAATAAACATTTAGAATTGTTATCTGATAGTGATTACAATGGTTCAATAGTATGTTGTGACGGAGCTCTCATTTCTGTTTTAGAATCTGGAATAACTCCAGATAAATTTAAGAAATTCTATGTAGTGACAATTGATCCTTATCCATATGCTAGAAAATTTTATGATGCTGAAATTGTTAGAAAATATGGTTCTAAAATAAATGGAATTTTCACCGTTATTGTAAATCCTGACACGGTAAATCATGCAAGACAAGCAGGCATTAACATACACTGGATTCATTCACTATTTGATTATCATGAAGGTGAAAAATCATTTAATCAAATATCGGCATTAATGGTTAGAGCAAAAAATCACACTGATGGCTTACCTGCGCTTCAAACTGGAGGTAATGTTGGAACATCATCATGGTTTATCTCGTGGAAAATTCTCTTGTGTAATGTTGTAGCACTAATTGGAATTAACCATGCTTGGGAAGAAGATGATCCATTTGAAAAAATAATTACTCACGGGAGAATTCTAGATCCAGAAAGGAAACATGAATTAGTAAATATTGATAAAAATTCTCCTTCATTTGATAAATTATTTAAAAAAGTATACAATCCAGAATTTGATTGTAATTGTATTGTTGATCCACTTTTTCAATTTTATAGCTCGGCATTAAAAGAATTCATTTCACGTTCTCCTAAATGGCTAAAAACTATAAATGCTACAGAAGGGGGTGCGATATTTGGTAACAGGATAACATGCATGAAGTTTAAAAATTTTCTTCAAGAATATCATCGTTAGTCTAATTTCTACGGCAAGTAACTATAGGCATTTAAATATCTGATATATGCTATTGAAAAAAGTTGAAAGTATTATTAATTGTTCCAGAGATACGTCTTGATACTGCTCCAAATCATTTTCCATTTTGGGCTGGTATTTTAGCTGCAATTGTTGAACAGAAAGGTGGACAAGTAGGAATTCTTGATCTGAATGCTCTCAGAGTAAATTATGATAATATTCAAGTCCCATCCAATGTAATAGCTAAAGAAATATCCTCTGAAAAATGGGATATTATTGGCATTGGAGGATTAACAACAACATATTCTAGAATTAAACAACTATCTCCTCTGATAAAAAAATACTCCCCAGATTCTCTTTTTGTAGCTGGTGGTGGATGGAGTACTTACAATCCAACTGAAATCTTACAATTAGTACCAGAAATAGATATGATTGTCATTGGAGAAGGGGAAGAGACTTTCTCTGAACTTTATGATGAAATCAATAGTGGGACGAAAGATTTTGAAAAAGTAAATGGATTGTGTATTAGAGACAAAACACTAGGCTACAAGTTCACTGATCCCCGCGCACTTATTTCAGATCTAAATACAATTCCATATCCTGCATATGATCTAATGGAAACAGAAATTTATTTCAGATATTCATCTATACCTCTATCTGTAGATAGCTATAATTCAAAAAGACGAGTTTCGACAGTTTGGGAAAGAGGTTGTCCTAGAGGCTGTACATTTTGTTCTCATAATGGGATGTCTAGAATAGACTTGCAGAATATTTATGGAGAAGGAGATAGAAAACGAGGAGAAAAATTAGTAAGAATTTCAGATAAAGAAAATGATACTTTTCAATTACCTGCTAGATGGCCTACTCCAGAATATGCCATAAATAATGTAAAACTATTAAAAGAAAAATTTGATGTTGACTTTATTTCAATTTTGGATGAAAACATGACAAGTAATCTAAAATGGACACAAGAATTTTGTGATTTGTATGTCAAAGAAGGATTAGATAAAATTATAAAATGGGGAACATTAGGTGATGCACCAAGTGTTGCGGTAAAACCAGAAATAATTCCCATTATGAGAGATTCAGGATGTTCTTACATTTCATTTGGATTTGAATCAGCATCCGATAAAGTACTTAATCAAGATATACAAAAAGGGCAATTACGTGCACATTTACAAAAAACAGTTGATACATTAAAAAATGCAAAGATGACGCCGATTACAACTTTTATGATTGGTAATATGCATGAAAACATTAATGATTTAATGGAAACAGTGGATTTTTGGATTCAAAATGGTGCAGAAATTGATCCATTTATCTGTACACCATATGTAGGCAGTCCAATTTTTTATGACAACAAAGATTACTTATTGCAACAATATGATACCAAATTAAAATTGATAGCAGGTGGAAAAGCCAAAGTAGATGAAAAAACTTTGCAAAAATGGAAATTATTGGCCTTAGATAAATTCATGACAGAGTGTGGTGACGCAACAAAATACACTGCAACAGTAAGTCAATATTTTACAATTTCAGAGTTATTTGCACTAAAAGAATTCATGTATAAGCATGATACAACAAGAATGCTACAAATGGCACATCAAAAATATGATGAGACAGGATTGGAACAGTGGGTACATGATGAAAAATGGAATAAATACTGTGAAGTTTGTAAATCTAAAGAAGAATTATCTCTCAAAATTTTATCATAGTTGATTTTGCAGTAATAAACTACAAATTATACATATTAAAAGAAATACTCGATATGAAACATTGGAAAATACCTCTATACAAAATCTATACTGATGATGAAGATGTAAATTTAATCACAAAAATAATTAAAAGAGGTTCTTCTTGGGCATTAGGACCAGAAATAGAAGAGCTTGAGAATTTAATAAAAAATTATGTCAATGCTGATTACTGTCTAACTTTGAATTCTGGAACTTCCGCTTTACATGCAACGTTACTAGCATATGAGATAGGTCACGATGATGAAATAATTGTACCGTCTTTCTCATTTATTGCTACAGCTAACTCTGTTCTTTTTGTTAACGCAAAACCAAAATTTGCTGATATAGAAGAAGATACATTCGGTTTAGACCCGCAATCAATTTTGGATAATATAAATTCAAAAACAAAATCAATAATGCCAATGGATTATGGTGGTCAAGGATGTAAAATATTTGATATCAAAAAAATTGCTGAAGACAAAAATTTGATTCTCATTGAAGATGGAGCAGAATCTTTAGGATCTTCTGTAAATAGAAAAAAAATTGGTAGTATATCTGATACTACAATTTTTAGCTTTTGTGGAAACAAAGTTCTAACAACCGGAGAGGGTGGTGCAATTACAACTAATTCACAAGAAGTTTATGAAAAAATCAAGCTGATTCGTTCTCATGGTCGTATAGATACTAGTGATTATTTCAATAATCCTTCTATATCTCAGTATGTTGGTTTAGGTTATAACTGGAGAATGTCTACATTAACTGCCGCATTAGGAATATCACAACTACAAAAGCTGGATAAAATTATTAAAATGAGAAAAGAAAATGCACAATATCTATCTGATAATCTTTCAAAAATTTCACAAATCAGGGTTCCTAATCCGCCAGCAGGTTACGAACATATCTATCAAATGTATACCATCAGACTTGAAAATGAAAAAATTAGAGATGAATTACATGATTTTCTAACAAAAAAAGAAATTTTTTCTAAAGTTTATTTCCATCCAATACATAAAACTCAATTCTATACTAAATTTAATACCGACAATAAATTACATGTCACAGAAATGATAGCCAGCCAAGTGTTAACGATTCCATTATATCCAAACATGACATTGGAAGAAAAAGAATATCTTGTTGACTCAATATCTGAATTTTTTGAGTCTAAATAAATTCTAATTTTTTTAACTAGAATACTGACGGATTATCCACATGCCATCTTTTTCTTGAGCAATCTTTTTTTCATCTTCAGTGATAAGGATTTCTTCCATTTTTTCGCCCTGTCTTAATCCTATGATTTTATGTTTCTTTGAAATCTTGGATGCTAAATCTATTATTTTGTATGATTTCATCTTTGGAATGAAAATTTCTCCTTGATTTACAAGTGGAATACATCTGATAATGAAATCAACAGCTTCTTCTACATGGAAAAAATATCTTTTCATAGATGGATGTGTGATAGAAAGAGGTTTGTTATTGTTCATTTCCTCATTCCAAATTTCAAATACATTTCCTCTTGTTTCTATGATATTTCCTAATCGCACTGATGCAAATTTAGTATCACCTATGTGAACTCCTGCCCAACTGGTTAATCTCTCACAAATCTGTTTAGTTGTTCCATATAATGTAGAAGCCTGAGCAGCTTTGTCTGTACTTATATTCAAAAATTTTCTTGGTTTATTTCTTATTGACATTTTAAGCAAGTTTATCATGCCTTGAACATTAGTATCTATAGTTTCAATTGGATTGAATTCAGAAATTTCAATATTCTTTATTGCTGCAAGATGTAAAATGATATCAGCCTGATTGCCTGCCATCTCCATCCTATCTTTATCGGTTATACTGCCAAGTAATAATCTCAATCTTGGATCATTAAGTGAACGATTCATTCTAAATAATGCATGTTCATCAATATCTAAAACTCTCACTGATTTAATTGGGAATTCTAGAATCTTTTTTACTAAAAGAGAACCTATACTTCCTGCACCTCCAGTTATCAAAATAGTCTTATTTTTTAACTCCTTGCTAATGATTGTGCTATTTTTTTTGTTTATCATAAATTAATCATGAATTTCTTCTAATCCATTTATTTGTAGCTTTTTGGCAAGACGTGATAACTTTTCCTCAAGTTTCTAATTATGATTTGATTCTATGTCATTTTTCAGATACCTACATAGCCTAACCAAAAAGAATCTCCAACTAAATCTAATGTGTAGATGAGAGTTATATGATCCGAAAACACTTCACAGAAATAAGACTAATATCGCTCATTTCTGTTTGAAATGTATTGAAAGTTCTGGTAGTGGGATATGGTTCTATTGGAAAGCGCCACATAGAAAATCTCTCTTCGTTCTCAAACATGGAAATCTTGGTATGCAGCAAAAGAAAATATGATTATTTTTTAAAACAAAAACATTGTAATTTGTTTAAGTCGTTAGATGATTGTATAAAAGAAAAACCAAAATTTGCTATAATAACAAATGAAACACACCTTCATATTAAAACGGCAATAAAATTGGCAAAGGCTGGAATACATTTATTCATAGAAAAACCACTTTCAAACTCTTTGAAAGGAATTAAGGAATTATTGAATATAACAAATAAGAACAAACTAGTAACTTTGATTGGATGTAATCTCAGATTCTATCCTTGCATTAAATTGATAAAAGAAATTATTTGTAGTCAAAAACTTGGCAGAATAATTTCAGTTAGAGTAGAGAATGGCTCCTTTTTACCTGAATGGCATCCATCAGAAAATTATAGGAAAAGTTATGCTGCAAGAAATGATTTGGGAGGTGGAGTGGTTCTTACATGTATTCATGAAATTGATTATCTATACTGGTTTTTTGGAAATATTCTCGAAGTTTTTTCTATTACTGGTAAATTCAGTAATCTTGACATACAAACAGAAGATTTATCAGCTATATTATTACGATTTAAAAATAACATAATTGGGGAAGCTCATCTTGATTATTTCCAGAGACCAAACACAAGGAGTTGTAAAATAATTGGTAGTAAAGGAACACTTAGTTGGGATATGACTACTAACGATGTTCGATATTATGATATAAAAAATAAAACGTGGACTAGAAAATTAAAATTGTCTAATTATGATATTAATATGACTTATCTTGAGGAATTATCTCATTTTGTTGATTGTATACGTATGAGAAAGAAAACCCTAAATGATTTAAAAGAAGGAACTTATACATTGAAAGTCGCCCTTGCAATCAAAAAATCCTCAAAACTCAGGAAATTACAAGTAGTTGGTTGATAAAATGGATTACATTAACAAATTATTTAATTTAAAAAATAAAACTACTATTCTTACTGGTTCAGCAGGACGACTTGGGATCAGATTTGCTCATGTATTAAGCGCGGCTGGAGCTAATGTCGTTCTGGTAGATATTGAAAAATTCAACAATAAAAAATTAGAACAAGAATTGATTGCTAAATATGGCACAAATCCAATTGCATTAGAAATTGACATAAGTAAACAAACCGATGTTACAAAATTAGCAAAAAAAGTATTGTCAAAATACGACAAGATTGACGTCTTGATTAATAATGCTCATTTTATTCCAAGAGATCATCCAAAAAGAGATGCACCATTTGAAGAATATCCATTAGAATTATGGGATAAAACAATAACTACCAACCTAAGAGGACTTTTTCTATGTTGCCAAAAAATTGGAAAAACAATGTTGACTCAAAAGAAAGGTGTGATCATTAATATTTCATCCATTTATGGAATTACTGGAGCAGATCAAAGAATTTATGGTAAGAGTAGACTGAATTCTCCTGCATTTTATGCTGCAACAAAAGGTGCAATGGTAAATCTAACCAGATATCTGGCAGCTTATTGGCAAGGAAAAAACATTAGAGTTAACACTCTTACACTTGGGGGAGTCTTTGATGATAAATTACACCAAGACAGGAGTTTCATAAAAAATTACTCCAAAAAAACAATATTGGGACGAATGGCTCAAAAAGAAGATTATGATGGACCATTATTGTTTCTTGCCTCCGATGCTTCGTCATATGTGACTGGAACTAATCTAATTGTTGATGGCGGATGGACTGCATGGTGAAGAAAAATTCTAACTTTAACCAGGAATTTTGATTTTCCCCTCGGCTATCATTTCTGCAATCTGAAATTCAAATTCTGTATCAATCATGAATCCTGTTTCTGCTGGGATCTCATATGGTAATATTTTTGGCATATGCCATTTTTCATATTCTAATAATCTACTTACGTTGATTGTGAATAAACCATTTAGCTGATAAACTATTGGAGCCGATTGCCTACTTTTAATTTTTTTTCCAATACTTTTGGAATATTGTAAAAATCCTTTGGAATTAATCTCCATCATGTTAAAATATGGATTATGATGTTGCTTGTATGCTCCGTATACAGCATCACACTTCTTCTCTTTTAGCAATTTTATTGTTCCACCAATGTCTTTGTTGCGAATAAAAGGTACTGTGCAGTCACGATTAACAAGAATATCGAAAGTATAACCCAAAGACTTTAGATTATCAATTCCATGAAGTATAACGTCATACATTCCAGCTGTATCAGTAGCTAATTTCTTTGGACGCATAAATGGAATTTCAGCTCCATATTTCTTTGCAATTCTAGCAATTTCCTCATTCTCTGTAGATACTATTACATTATGAAAAATATCTGAATTTAGAGCAGATTCAATGGTATAAGCTATTAGTGGTTTACCGTTTAGTAATCTGGTGTTCTTTTTTAGAACTCCTTTTGATCCTCCACGTGCACCAATAAAGCAAATTGATTTCATTGTTGAAAATTCACATAAACTTCTGTATTACGTTTATTATCTTTTTATCTTCTCAGAAAGCCGAATTAGTCTCACAACCTCTTCCAATTCATCATAATCAAAACTTACATTATTATCAAAAAAGTTTTTGGTTTTACTGGAAGTTATGTGTATCTCAATAATTTCTGCCCCTAAAATAGCAGCAGATAAAGGTGCAACAATTTGTGGACAATGATTTGAAAATCCATCAAATTTATTTAATTCTGAAAAATCTATCTCTTCTAAACTACATGGGTATTTAGGAATACAATATAACCATTTTATTTTAGGATGATTATAAAATTTGGAATTTTCTAATGAATACTGACTACTGATGATTACTTCTTTGTTTGTTTCTAAAACCTTTTCTACCAATTCAGTGATTTTATTTTCTAATAATTGTCTACTATCAAATTCTCGTATTTTGAATCTTTTTACATATGGATCAAGAAAATCAATTGCCTCTATGTACATTGGAGTACAAAACCATTCTATCCCTATTGTTTGTGATAATTCATCAATCTTTTTTATATTTGATTCCGAAATCGATGTTTTGATTAATCTCTCATATTCTGGATGATTACCTATAATACTTTTATTAAAAGATTGAAATTTTACTGCATCACAACCAGAATCTTTAGAATGAATCATCATATTTTCCGCAAGACTAAAGTCGCCATCCCAATTAACCCCGATTTCAGCAATGATAAAACTCAATTATCCTATTTTAAATTTAGTCTGTAATAAACTAATTTAGTATATTTTTGTACCATATGCAAAATATTAAATCCATTTTGGTTATGTAGTGCAATTATCTAAAATCTAAATTATAAAAAAATTATTTATATCTATAATATTTTATTGTATAAACTGGATTAATCCATTATACTCATATACATCTAATATGAGTACTAGGTAAATGAAATATTGTAGAAAATGTTTGATGCCTGATACAAGACCAGGACTAACTTTTGACGAGTCTGGTGTTTGTGCAGCTTGTATTAATTTTGAAAAACAAAAAACCACAAATTGGGATGAACGTTTTAACCAATTGAAATCACTATGTGATAAATATCGTGGTTCTAATGGAAATGGATATGATTGTGCAATAGCCGTATCGGGAGGCAAAGATTCTCACTTTCAGACATATATTATGAAGGAAGTCATGAAAATGAATCCAATTCTTATTGGAGTGGGTAATACTGACTGGACTGAAACGGGTAGAAAGAACCTTGAAAACATATCAGATGTTTTTGGATGCGAAATAATCCAATTGCAACCAAATAGACATGTTACTAGAATAATGACAAGAAAAACATTTGAGGAAATTGGTCAATCTTCATGGTATCTTGATTCTTTGATCTATGCATTTCCATATAGGATGGCTATGCAATTAGGTGTTAAATTACTGGTTTATGGAGAAGATGTTACATATACATACGGAGGAAAATATACTCTTGAAACCCCATCGGCAATGCTTCAACCTCAAAATGATGTTGTCAGACCATTCTCTAAAGAATGGTTACAGAATGAACAAATAACTGAAAAAGATCTACAATCATGTGTGGCTCCAACAGTTGAAGAGTGTAATAATTTTGGACTAGAACCGATATACCTAAGCTATTTTGTTCCATGGAATTCTATTCATAACTATCAAGTTGCTAAACGATGGGGATTCCGACATCTAGGTCATGAATATGAAAGAGAGAGTTCTATTGATAATTATGATCAAATAGATTCGTTAAGCTACTTACTTAATCCGTATCTCAAATATCTAAAATTTGCTCATTCTGTAGCAACAGATAATGCATCTAGGTGGATAAGATATGGTTTCAAGACGAGAGAAGAAATGATACCTCTAGTTGAGAATATTGATGGTAGATTAGATCAGGGAGTAGTTGATAAATTCTGTGAATTTATAAAAATTAGTCCAAGAGAATTTTGGAAAATAATGGACAAATGGTATAATCGAGAATTCTTTGAACAGGATAGAGATGGTGTATGGCATCCAAAATTTAAAGTTGGAGTTGGATTAACAAAATGAAAACCTTTGTTAATTTGAGTAATTATTTATGTCATAACTCATGAAAAGAAAAATTGTAGTTACTACTGGAACTAGAGCAGAGTACGGAATTTTACGACCTATTTTAAAATTAATTCAAAAAAGCAAGAAACTAGAGCTCTATCTAGTTGTTACTGGTACTCATCTTTCAAAAAAACATGGATTTACCATCAACGAAATAAAAAAAGATGGTTTTAAGATTTTTAAAACAATACCAATGATACCAGAAAAAGACACTGGTTATTTCATGTCACTTGCTCTTGGAAAAGCAATAATAGATTTTTCTAATGTATTTTACAAAGTTAAACCTGACCTTAACTTAATTTTGGGTGATAGAGATGAAATGTTAGCATCATCTATTGCAGCTTATCATATGAATATTCCAAATGCTCATATTCATGGTGGAGATAAATCTGGAGGAATTGATGAGTATACACGACATGCAATTACAAAAATATCAAACATTCATTTTGCAGCTTCCAAAGTGAGCAAAAAAAGAATTCTCAAATTGGGAGAAAAATCAAAGTATGTATTTTTAACTGGTTCTCCAAGCATTGATGAGATATTTAGTAACAAAATTACTAACAAAAACGAACTTGAAAAGAAATATAATTTAAAATTTAATGGAGATGAAATATTATTACTTTATCATCCGGTAACAACTGAATCGGAACTTAGTGAAAAAAATATTAAAATTATTCTTAATGCAATAATGCATTTGAGAAAAAATACAATTGCTATTTTACCTAACAACGATGCAGGAAGTAAGAAAATCTATGATTATTTGAAATTATTTTCTAGAAAATATGATTTTATAAAACTTTATGCTTCATTACCTCGACAAGATTTTTTTGGCATGCTTCAGAATTGTGGAGTTTTAGTCGGAAATTCAAGTAGTGGTGTAATTGAAGCCAGTTATTTTGAAATACCCGTTGTAAATATTGGCAAAAGGCAGGCAGGAAGGGAGAAAGGGGCATGTGTTTTTGATGTTAAAGAAATTTCAACTAATTCTATACGTATCGCAATATCAAATGCTATGAGAAATACTAAACCGTATAATAAATTTAATAAATATATTTATGGAAATGGAAATGCATCAAAAAAAATTGTAGGATTACTTGAAAAAATTAGTTTGACTAAAGATTTATTCGAGAAGCAAATATCTTACTAAGTATATGGATAAAACTGATTTAAAAAAGTGGAGAAAACCTGTTATTAAACATGGTAAACTCGTTAAATACAATTACATTGTGCACTATCCGCAAAATTTGAAACTAGGAAAAAATTTTGATATAGGAACTTTTTCATATATAAATTGCAAATACGGTGTGGATATCGAAAATGACGTTCAAATTGGCTCTCATTGTTCTATTTACTCTTATTCCACAATTGATGATAACAAGGGAAAAATTGTTTTAAAGAAAAATTGTAAAATTGGTACTCATAGTACAATAATGCCAAATGTGACAATAGGCGAAAATTCCATTATTGGTGCTTATTCATTTGTCACTAAAGACGTTCCTAAAAACGAAATATGGGTAGGTGTACCAGCTAAATTCAAAGCCAAACTCAAATAAGATAATTTAATTATTTCTACATGATCATTTTGATACGCATCTGATTTATCGTATAATTAAAATACTTTGATCCTCGTGATTTAGATAGATATTTTATTGCAGTATTGGACAAATTCAAGTATGGATATTTCTACTATAGAAAAATATGACTCACAAAAAATGTACAAAGTTTATGATACATGGCCCGAGATTGCAAGAGACTCATTTGAATCCGATCAAGAACCTGCTGATTTTTATGATATTGATCATATAGTATTTGCAGGAATGGGAGGATCAGGATCTGTTGGAGATTTATTTTCTTCAATATTGTCTAAAAGTGACATTCACGTATCTTTGGTCAAAGGATATCTCTTACCAAAGACTGTGGACAAAAATACTCTAGTAGTTACAACAAGCGTATCTGGAAATACCTCTGAGACTTTGACAGTGCTAGATTCTGCAAACAAATTAGACTGTGAATTAATTGCATTTTCTTCTGGAGGTAAAATGGAAGCATTATGTAAAAACAATCAAATTATATTTAGAAAAATCCCACTCATTCATTCTCCACGTGCATCTCTTGTTAATTTTACTTATTCTATTCTAAAGACATTAAATTCAATACTCCCAATTAGGAAAAATGACATTATGGAATCATTAAATGAACTAGATTTTATGAAAAAACAAATCTTTTCTCATAATTTATCTAATTCAAATCCTGCAATTAATTTGGCTAGTTGGATATCTGACATTCCTATCGTTTATTACCCACATGGTTTAGAATCAGCTGCCACCAGATTCAAATCATCTTTGCAAGAAAATGCAAAGACTCACGCAGTTGTGGAAGATATTATAGAAGCATGCCATAATGGCATAGTATCATGGGAAAAACCATCTATGGTGCAACCTATACTTTTACGAGGAAAAGATGATTACATAAAAACAAAAGAAAGATTTGATATAATCAAAGAATTTTTTATGGAAAATGATATTGATTTTAAGGAAATTCATTCTGTTTCAGGAAACATCTTGACAAAAATTATGTCTCTTATTTACATGCTTGACTATGCATCAATTTACAGAGCAATTTTATCAAAAACGGATCCTTCACCTGTTTCATCTATAGACTACATAAAAAGCAGAATTTGAAAATTTTTGTATGTGATAATAACTGACCAAAATATGTAATGCTCTTTCTTCAATTGATTTTTAAAAAGCCTAATTTTGAGATGATTTGTGGATGATGCTATAATTGATTCTTCTTTAAGAACAGTAGAATGGAAGGATAACAAAGTAATCATGATTGATCAGACCAAATTGCCAAATCAACTAGTCTTTGTAAAATATGATGATTATAACCAAGTAGCTGATGCAATTAGAAATCTGGTAGTAAGAGGAGCACCCGCAATTGGAGTATCAGGAGCTTTTGGCTTGGCATTAGCCGCTTTACAAAGCAGAGCAACTACAAAAGATGAATTAATTTCCGATCTAGAAAAAGCAAGAAAAATTCTATATGAGACAAGACCCACTGCTGTAAATCTGAAATGGGGATTGGATAAAATTATGATAGTTGCAAATTCT
>Ga0315286_10000984_pt1 | contig 25292 bp, 7 predicted proteins | sample YL17G10_0_MG_FD_205038 | JGI IMG/M metagenome (GOLD analysis project Ga0315286, IMG submission 205038) | Sediment microbial communities from Yellowstone Lake, YNP, Wyoming, USA - YL17G10_0 | ecosystem: Environmental > Aquatic > Freshwater > Lake > Sediment | place: USA: Wyoming | collected...
TTGGGATTTGGATGTTGCGCGAGTGGACCAATACGGGGGCGGGACAGCCGTGATAACTTACAGCGACATCCAGGGCAATGGCTTTGCGGGCACGGGGAACATCAACTCCGACCCTCTGTTTATCCGCAACCCCCACCCCGGCGGCGATGGCAAATGGGGCACGGACGACGATGACTACGGCGATCTGCGTCTGCAATTCGCCTCCCCGTGCATTGATGTTGGAGACAACAGCGCTGTCCCAGCAGGCATAACCACCGATATGGCCGGCAATCCGCGAATCTACAACTTCCCCGGCATCCACGACCCTGGCGCAATCGTGGACATGGGCGCTTACGAGGCCGGCTCCGTCAGCAATGTCGCTCCGGTGGTCAATGCCGGCGTCGATATCACCCTCGACGAGGGCGTCACCTTCACTCAGATCGGTTTCTTCACCGATCCTGATGCCGACACGTGGACGGGGACGGTGGACTACGGTGACGGGACGGACGTGCAGGCGTTGGAGTTGAATCCGGACAAGACCTTCTCGCTCAATCATGTGTACGCTGACAACGGCGAGTACACGGTGACTGTGGCCGTCACGGATGGCGCTGGCGGTGTGGGGACCGACACCTCGCTTGTCACCGTCAACAACGTGGCGCCGACGGTAACGTTGGCTACGGGTGCCCAAACGCTTTACAGGCTCGAGGCTTTTTCGGTGTCGGCGGCCTTCAGCGACCCGGGCATGGGCGACACACACACGGCTACAATCTGCTGGGGCGACGGCACCAACACCGTGATCGATCCCGCGATGGACAGCATCACGGCCGAGCACCAATATCTGGGATCGGGCACGTTCACCGTGACGGTGACGGTTGCCGATGACGACGGTGGCTTAAGCACGGCCACAGTGCAGATGACGGTGCTGGACACCGCCAGCGCCATCGAGGACCTGATCGGACGCATTGACGGCATGGATCTGTCCCAAGGCGTGGAAGGCAGCCTGACGGCCAAGCTGGCTGCGGCGGCCAGGCTGCTGGGACAGGAAGTCTCCAACGAGACGTCCATCCGCGCGCTGCTGGATGCGTTCGAGCGAGGCGTGGAGCATTGGTATAGCAAGGGCAAGTTGACGCTGGGCCAGTACGAGGAGTTGCTGTATCGAGCAGACCTGATCCGGCAGGACATCCTCCTGCTGTAGGAGGCGCAGCAATCTGGGCTTGGGACTTGCTGCAGCGCAGCGGGCACGTGGGCGTAAGTGATCGTCACCCGCGCCACAGCCGGTTCACTCTTCATCGCGATTCAGGATCTTTTCGGCCACGCCGCCGCGGCTTGCGTCAGCGATTGCACCGCCGTCGCATCGAGGGCAGTCGCGATCGGCTCAAGTAAGGCCCGCGCTTTTGACGCAGAACCCATCCAGGTGATAATCGATGCCCGTGCGACATTTCCAGGAGAAAGGGCAGAACATGATGAACGGACACTGCGGCGTTGCTCTCAGTGCGGCGGTCATACTGGCGATGGCGGCGGTCACGTCACGAGCGGGCGCGGCGGAGGCGCTGGCCAGGATCACGGTGGATTCGGGCAAGCACACGCGGATGGACACGCCTGTGTGGGTGGATCTGGAGGGGGTGGCGCTTGCGCAAGACGGGATTCGGCTGGTCGAGATCAAAGGTGGACAGCGTGTGTCGGCGCCGTCGCAGGTGGAACGAGGGAAGACGGCGCGGCTGAACTGGATTCTGTCGGGCACGACGGCGGCGGGCGCGCAGCGGGTGTACGAGGTGGAGGCGGGTCAGCCAGTGGCCGGGGCGGCGGTGGAGTTGCGTCAGGACGAGGCGGGGCTGGACATCGTCTGCGGCAATGCGAAGGTGTTGCGGTTTCAGCACGCGGTGATGCCCCCCCCGGCGGGGGCTGACAAGCGGTATGCGCGGAGCGGGTTCATTCATCCGCTGTGGACGCCGTCGGGGACGGTGCTGACGAACATTCACGCGCCGGACCACATTCATCACATGGGGCTGTGGAACCCGTGGACGGCCACCGAGTTTGAGGGGCGCAAGGTGGATTTCTGGAACTTGAAAGACGGCACGGGCACGGTGCGATTCGTCAAGTTTGTCAGCAAGACGAGCGGGCCAGTCTTCGGCGACTTTCAGGCCGCGCAGGAGCATGTCGACCTCAGCGCACCGGGTGGAGGGAAGGTGGCTTTGAACGAGGTGCTGGAGGTGCGGGCGTGGAACACGGGCGTGGCGGGGGCGGGCTATTGGCTGATCGACCTGGTGACGACGCAGCGATGCGCGAGCTCGAGTGCGTTGAAGCTGCTGCAATATCGCTATGGGGGGCTGGGTTTTCGCGCGACGGCTGATTGGAAGGAAGATAACAGCAATTACCTGACGTCGGAGGGGAAGGACCGGAAGAACGGGCACGCGACGCGAGCGCGGTGGTGCAACATGTTCGGCACGACGGCGAGCGGGTCGGCGGGGCTGTTGATGATGAGCCATCCGGCGAATCGTGAGCACCCGGAGCCGGTGCGCATCTGGCCGGAGGGCGACATCTTTTTCAACTTCTGTCCGATCCAGCAGAAGGAGTGGACGCTTGAGCCTGGGAAGGATTATGTGCTGAAGTACCGGCTGTTCGCGTACGACGGCAAGGCGGATGCGCCGACGTGCGAGCGTCTGTGGGCGGATTTTGGCGAGGGGCCTGTCGTGAAACTGATCAAGAAGTGAATGAGCGGAGGTGGAAGATGATGACCAGACGAGGCGGGCTGTCGCGGCGGGTGTTTCTGAAGGGGATGGCGGCGCTGGCGGCGCCGTACGTGATCACGACGCGCGTGCGCGGGGCCGATGCTCCCAGCAACAGGATCACGATCGGCTGCATCGGCGTGGGGCGGATGGGGACGGGCGACCTGCATGACATGATCGGGCGGAGCGTCGCGCAGATCGTGGCCGTCTGTGACGTTGACAGCAAGCGGATGAACAACGCCAAGGGGATTGTGGAGGCGTACTACGGGAAGCAGGAGGCGAGCGGAACGTACAGGGGGTGCGCGACATACGGGGACTATCGCGAGCTGCTGGCGCGTGGGGACATCGACGCGGTGCAGATCGTGACGCCGGATCATTGGCATGCGATACCCGCCATAGCCGCCGCTCGCGCCGGGAAGGACATTTTCATGCAGAAACCGCTCACGTACACGATTGAGGAGGGGCGGATTCTGAGCGACACGGTGCGGCGGTATGGCCGAGTGCTGCAGGTGGGGAGCCAGCAGCGTTCGGAGTGGCAGTTCCGGCGCGCATGCGAGCTGGTTCGGAACGGCTGCATCGGGCGTCTGCAGACGGTGAAGGTGGGGTTGCCGCTCGATCCTGCGGGGCCGGTGCGGGGGCCGATGCCTGTGCCGGCGTGGCTGGATTATCAGATGTGGCTTGGGCCGGCGCCGTATGCGGAGTACACGGAGGACCGCGTTCACCCGGAGAAGATCGATGACCGGCCGGGGTGGCTGCGTGTGTCTGATTATTGTCTTGGGATGATCACGGGGTGGGGCGCGCACCACAACGACATCGCGCAGTGGGGCATGGGCACTGAATACACCGGGCCGGTGGAGATCGAGGCGCAGGCGGAGTTCCCGGCGGACGGCGTCTGGGACGTTCACGGGCCGTTCCGGATCGAGTACACGTACGCCAATGGCGTGAAGGTGATCTGCGCCGACGAGCGGAAGAACAAGGTGGGGGTTCTGTTTGAGGGGAGCGAAGGATGGGTGTTCGTCACCCGCGGCGCGATCGACGCGCAGCCGAAGGCTCTGCTGCAATGGACGGCGCGGATCGACCAGGTCCGTCTGATGGTCAGCACGCATCACAAGCAGAATTTTCTGGACGCGGTGAAGGCGCGAACGGAGCCGATCGCGCCGGTGGAGGTGGCGCATCGCTCGTGCAGCGTGTGCGCGCTGGGGTACATCGCGATGAAGCTGGGGCGGAAACTGCGTTGGGACCCGGATCGGGAGCGGTTTGTCAACGACGAGGGGGCGAATCGCATGGTGTCGCGGCCGATGCGGGAGCCGTGGCAGTTGTAGAGTGAAAGGAGCGGCGAACATGAAAGCTACCGGATGGATGGTCGTCGGGGCGCTGCTGATGGTGTGCGGCGTGGTGCAGGGCGCGGCACTTGCGCCGGAGCCGACGGCGGAGCAGATTGCGAAGATGAGGGCGGCGGCGCCGAAGCAGGCGAGGGTGAAGCCGGAGAAGGGGAGGAAGCTGCTGGTGTTTTCGTTGTCGTGGGGGTTCAAGCACACGTCGATTCCCTACGGCAAGCAGGCTATCCAAATCCTTGGGGAGGAGAGCGGGGCGTTTGAGACGACGCTGAGCGACGACACACGGATGTTCGAGCCGGAGAGCCTCAAGCAGTTCGACGCGGTGTTCTTCAACAACACGAACAACGAGATTTTTCTACCGGAGGAGATGGATAGGCTGACGGCGGCGGAGCGTGCGGCGGCGCTCGATCTCGACGCGCGGCTGAAGAAGAGCTTTGTGGTGTATCTCCAAGGCGGAGGGGGCTTGGCGGTGATTCACGCCGGGGTGGCGAGTTTCCGGGAGTGGGATGAGTTTGGGAACATCATCGGGGCGCGGTTTGAGAATCACCCGTGGGGATCGGGGTCGAAGGTGTGGTTCAAGGTGGAGGAGCCGAATCACGCGTTGGGCAAGGCGTTCAAGGAGAGTCCTTTTGCGTTGCAAGATGAGATTTACCAGGTGAAGGACCCGTACTCGCGGGAGAAACTGCGGGTGCTGGTGAGCATCGACACGAGCAAGACGGAAATGACCCGACAGGGGATCGTGCGTAAGGACGGGGACTTTGCGATGACGTGGATCAAGAGCTACGGGGAGGGGCGCGTTTACTACAACGCCTTCGGCCACGACTTCGACATTTTCTGGAACCCTGAGGTTCTCCAGCACTGGTTGGACGGCATCCAATTCGTCCTCGGCGATCTCAAGGCCGACACGACGCCGAGCAACGTGATCAGACGCTGAACCATGCCCACGCACACACGCCGGCAATTTCTTTCCTCAGCCGCGTTTGCCGCGGCGGCCGTCTGCCTCGACGGAAGCTCCGGAGGTGTCGCCATGCCGCAGCGCACAATCGCGCGGATCGAGACGATTCCGCTGACATACCCCACCATCGGCCGGTTCAAGTTTTTCGAAGGCCCTGACGGCAAACCGCTGGGGCGCCAGTCGGTCATCGTCAGGATCACCGCTGACGACGGCTCCGTCGGCTACGGCCAGAGCGTTCCCATCAACAAGTGGAGCTACGAGACCCTCGAGACCGTCCAGTCCACCATCGAGCGATACCTCGCCCCCGTCCTCCTCGGCAAGGATGTGTTCGACACCGCCGGCATCCAGGCCGCCATGGATCGCGTCATCGCCCCCTCATTTTCGACCGGCCAGCCCATCTGCAAGGCCGGAATCGATCTGGCTCTCTTCGATCTGACCGGCAAGCTCCTGAACCAGACCGCCGGCCAGCGATGGAATCGCAAAGGCAAGGATCGAATCACTCTCAGTTGGACCCTCAACCCGGTCACACTCGATGATGTCCCCGCGCTGATCGAAGCGGGGCGAAAGCGCGGCTATCGCAACTTCAACATCAAGGTAGCCCCTGATCCGAGGTTCGACGTCGAGCTGTGCCGCATTGTCAAGAAGCTCGTCCCCGACGGCTTTCTCTGGGCCGACGCAAATGGCGGCTATGATGAAGCTACCGCCCTCGATGTCGCGCCTAAACTCGCTGATGCCGGCGTGGCCGTCCTCGAGCAACCCCTCCGCCCCAGCCGTCTGACCGGTTATCAGAAACTCAAGAAACAGGGCGCCCTGCCCATCATCATGGATGAGAGCGTCGTCAACTCCGCGGAGCTCGAAGAGTTCATTAAGCTCAACATGCTCGACGGCGTGGCGATGAAACCAGCTCGTTGCGGCGGGCTGACCGAGGCCCGGCGACAGATCGAGATCCTCGAGAAGCACAACCTGATGTTCCTCGGGAGCGGCCTGACCGACCCTGATCTTTCGCTAGCGGCGTCGCTGCTGCTCTACGGAGCATATGACCTGAAATTCCCTGCCGCCCTGAACGGCCCCCAATTCCTTGACGGCAGCATACTCCAGACGCCTCTCCAGCCGGTTGATGGAGCGATCCCCTTGCCCCGCGGTGTCGGCCTGGGCGTTGCCGTCGATGAGGCTGAGATGGCCAGGCGCCGTGCCAGGACATGACCTCGTCCGATCGGCGTCCAAAGCCCCCTACGCCGTTCTTGACTGCCTGATCGGGGGCCCTAGACTCGTCGGTGCTCGCCTCTTGTCGCCCCGCGCAGTGCTTGCCGGGACGGCAGGCGGCAGGTTTGTGTTTCGGTCGCCAGATTGTACGCGCGTCGATAGGTCGCTACCCAGGTGGATTCGCCGCAGGCTGTTGTTGCCCTCTGGCGCTCTGGGCGGAGGAACGGAACTGATGTCTGACTTGAATGTCGATGCGGCCCTTGAGGCCGCAGAGAGGGGAATCAACAGCTACCTCGAAGCCGCTCACAGCGACGGCCGCATCGATGACCAGCTCCTCGAAGAGGCCAGAAAACATACCCTCCCGAACCTCACAGAATGGCTGCGCGATCCGCACATCGATGCCATCTCCCCCCATCTCAAGGCGGGCGTCTGCGCCGTCATCGCCAACGGCGAATGGGAGCAGTTGGTCAACGCCTACCGCCAATCCGTCCGCTTCGGCACCGGCGGCATACGCGGCATGATGGCCTTCGACCGCGAGTCCATCCGCCTCATGAAAGAGCAGGGCATCGGCGTCCCCATCCTCAAAGGGCCCAACACCATCAACGATCTCGTACTCTTGCTCACCTCTGCAGGAGTCGCGCAATTCGGCAAGAACCAGAAGCCCCCCTTCGAGAAGGTGGTCATCGGCTATGACAGCCGCGTCCGAGGACACGATCTGGCGGCTCTCGTCGCGCAGCTCTTCCTCGGCTACGGCTACACCGTCTACTTTTTTGACGCGCCCTGCCCGTACCCCGAAGTCACGTTCGCCATCCCCAGCGACGCGGTCAAAGCGGATCTCGGCATATTGCTATCCGCCAGTCACAACGACTACCGTTACAACGGATACAAGCTCTCCTGCCAGAACGGCTCGCAGTTCGACAGCCGGCAGCGCGATGCCATGTACAACGACTACATCGCCAAGTCCGACACCAGTCACATCCGCCTCTGCTCCTTTCGCGACGCGCCCGAGGGGAAGCTCTGGTTCCTTGGCGGAAAGGAGCCTGTCCCCGGCTTCGACTATGCCGGTAAAGAGAAGTCCCTCATCGACATGCACAAGAAGCACCTTGATCACGTGAAGAGCTTCCTGCTGATGGAGAACCTGGCTGAGCGGCAGAGGTCGTCGGCGAATGCGTTGCGGATCGGTTACTGCGCTTTTCACGGGGCCGGCCGGATCGCCGTGCCGAGGCTGCTGCGTGAAGTTGGCTTCACGACGATCCAATCGATCACGGTGGACGGGCTGAACGATCTGGACGGCATGTTTCCGTCGTTCTGCAGCGATCCAGGGCGCGAGCAGCAGCCGGACCCCGGCGATCCGCGCGCGGCCGAGACGGCCGTTCGCGCGTACAAGAAGCAATACGGCAGCCTCGACGGGATCGACATTCTCATCGGGACGGACCCGGATGCCGACCGTTGCGGAATCATCGTGAAAGTCGATGAAAAGCGGCGACAGCTCTATGGGGGGAAGGAGTACACGCTGCTTCCCGCCGACGACGTCTGGGCCCTCCTGCTCTGGTATCGCCTCCAGCGGGACGCCCAGCACGGCAAAGTGAAGGACGCCGACAAGAAGTTCATCGTCCTCTCCACCACCACCACGGACGCCATCGTCGGCGTCGCCCGCAAGTACGGCCTGGGCGTCGTGAAGACCTGGGTGGGCTTCGCATTTCTCGCCGCCGCGACACGCGACGTCTGGGACGGCGAGGCCGAGGAGATCGCGCAGATCGAGGAAGGGCGCGTGCGCGGCGATTGCAGCCAAGAGCTTTGCCACCCCTTCGTCTGCGGCTCCATCGGCATGAACCGCAACCGCTCCATCAACGTCGCCGCCATGGAGCAGAGCAACGGCTTCTCGATTCTCGGCGGCCCGCCCCCGGACGGGCGATCCCTCGGCCGTGGCGGCCACGTTCGCGACAAGGACGGAACGCTCGCCGCCCTGCTCGTCGCTGAGATCGCTGCCTGGGCCAAGGAACAGGGCACCACGCTGCTTGAGCTTCTTGACAAGCAGATCTACCTCGATCCCGACGTCGGCGTCTTCGTGAACCTCTACGAGCCCGACCCGCTCGACGGGGAGTACCCCGGCATCGAGGGCGATCGGCGGAAGAAGGCGGTCCTCCGCCGCGCGCAGGCCTGTTTCCAGCTTGCTCTGGCCGGCGACCTGGCAATTGGAGGCCTTCCCGTCAAGTCCGCGGTCATTTATCGGACGGGGAAATACGACGCGATTTATCCGCCGACGTACGACTTCCAATTCGCGGACGAAGGGATTCGCTTCTACTTTGACCACGAGAAGCTCGATCACGCGACGATTCGCCCGTCGGGCACGGGCAACTCGCTGCGGTTCCACGTGCAGCTTCATGCGTCGCCCACCGAGTCAGACCTCATCGCCACAAAGATGCAGCTGCGCGAACAAGGCATGAAGATCATGGATCACGTACGCGAGCTTCTCAAAGCGCCGCGAGGTTAGTGCGGCTTGGGCGGGAAAGGCCAACATGGCAGAGACGGCCTACGGGGAACCGTTCGATGTGTGGATGAACAAGGGGAGCGCTCGCCCACGGCAGGTGCAGGTGCGCCACCTGAGGCCCCGGGGTCCAGGCATGGGCGGCGGACCGATCCGGCTCGCATTACCCACTATCTTGGACGGAGTCGAGTTCCTTAGACAGCAGATTGAGGATCATACGCCCCTGATTCAGGCAGATCTCTGCGTGGGGATCAACCCTCCGGGCTTGATGATCGCCACTATCCTCGCATCGCGACTCAGGCATGGTCGGCGCGCGATCGGCTTCATACCGATAGGCGAGGATCACGCAGTGCGTAAGGAGGGTGTGGCGATCCCGGACCCGGACCTCGACCCCGTAAGGAGCATCCTTGTGGTCGACCGGGAGGTCAAGACGGGGCGAGCTCTGCGGAACGTCCTTGAGTGTCTGCGTGTGTACGATTTTTGGGACCCCCACCCGAGGATCGCGGTACTCGTCGCCGGGGATGTCACCAGAGTGATCACGCACGTGCAGCAGCTCATGGAAGGCGCCGGCGGCCCGTCCAAGCTTGAGGAGCACCATCTGCCGGACTTCATTGCTTTCACAGCACCCACCAACACGCAGATCTGCCTAGAAGCCTGGACGCCCGGCGGACACGATGCTGACGGCTGTTGCCTGGCCAGGTCCAGAACTCGTCGAACTGAATGAGGTGTTCGAGTGGTTACCGCAGAGATCCTCCAGACGGCCCGTCAGATCGTCCGCCAAGCTGGTCTCCGCGCCAAAGACCTGCTCGATCGTTCGCACATCGTGCGAGAGAAGGCCTTCGGCGACATCGTCACTGACGGGGATCTGCTGGTCGAGGCCCTCGTGATTTCGGCCCTCAAGAAGCATTTCCCCGATCATGGTTTCGACTCCGAGGAGGGCGCCCCGGAGCGTACGGACGCCGAGTATGTCTGGCTCCTCGATCCCATCGATGGCACGAAGTACTACTTCCGCAACATTCCTCTTTACTCGGTCTCGCTGGCACTGATGCACCGCGGCCAGCCGGTGCTGGGCATCGTGTACAGCCCGGAGAACGACCGCATGTATTGCGCCGCCCTCGGGTGCGGCGCGACATTGAACGATCAACCCATCCGCTGCTCCAGCGAAGCGAGGATCGACAAGGCGTCGCTGTGCATTGAGATTCCAAGCCGAGACGCTTCGCGCGACGAGCGGGGATGGGCGATGGAGAAGATGGCTGCGCTTGTGGAGCACACATACCGTGTGAGGATTCTGGGCGTCGGCGCGTTGGGGCTGTGTTTCACGGCGGCTGGGGGTTTCGACGCCTACGTCAATCTGGCGGGGCCTTGGAAGCCGTGCGACATCGCTGCCGGCCAGATCATCCTCACCGAAGCCGACGGCCAGTTCCTGACCTTCGGCCGCAAGATCATCGCCGGCCCGCCGGCCCTTTGCGCAGAGCTTCGCGATCTTCTCCACATCTCCTAACTTGCCGGGCTTCCCATCGGCCGCTTTTCTGTTGCTTCTGCCGCTGGCCGCATTATTATCTGCCCCTCAGTGGGCATCTTGGCACGTCATGACGTGGCAGTTCCATTTCAACTGACGGACAAGATATGCATCAGCATCTTGGAGGCGTCGTAGGCCGATATCTGTCTGAATGACTTCGAGCAATTTGTGCTGTCTGTGTGTGCATGCCCGCCGGGTAAGGCCGGGCGTGTTCTGAAGAAGGGCAGGAGCTTCATGTCCCGTCGTCTATCGCAATCGAGTGATGGCAGAACCGCGAGGGAACTAGCCAGAGGCAGCCGTCTACGCCGCGCCACCCAAGGCGTGGCCCGACGTTGTCGCTTCGGCATCGAGTCGCTCGAGCCGCGCGTGCTCTTGTCAGGCGACTTCGAATGCACCACCGCCGATGCGGCGTTGTTCCATCAGGCCGCCGCCTCAGGGGCATCTTCCCGCCAGATCAACGTAGCCCTGGGCATCGTCCCCTCCTGCAACGAGATCCCTGATCCAGGTTTCTTCGACGTGCTGCAGAACAGCGTGATGAAGCCCGCCGATTGGAGCTTCACCAACCCCCACCCCACCTCCGGCGTCTGGGTCACCGACCTCAGCACACTCACCCTCGCCGAGCTCCTCGACTACAACCTCGTCTTCATCTCCAACCACCTCCCGACGGCCTTCTCGGACACCGACCGCGATAAGCTCGAACAATGGGTCGGCGCTGGCGGCACGGTATGGATCGACGACTGTGGCAATATGAGCCCCAGCAACTTCTTCCAGCCCTTCGGCTTCGCCAGCTACGACGGCTGGCCGGGCGACGGCGCCAAAGCGACTGACCTGACCAACCACCCCTTCTTCCACGCCATATGCGACCTGACCCCGAGCGAAGTCGCATCGCTCGGCTCGTCGGGCTACTCTTCGCACCTCGTCAATTACGCACCCGACCAGTGGACCGAACTGCTCCACAACCGGTCCGGCGAGCAGCGGGCGCCGGATATGCTTCTGATGGCTTACGGCAAGGGACGTGTGGTCGTCACGGCGGACGATTACGGCTGCGCCATCAGCGACGCCCAGGCCAGCCCGACTATCAAGCTCGCCTACAATATCGTGAACTGGGCCCAGGACACGTTGCCGCCCAGCGTCAAGCTGGTCGACGGCCCCGCCGAAGGCCAGACCGTCGGCCCCTCCGGCCCAACCTTCCAATGGACGTCCACCGACGACTACACGTCCCCCGACCAGATGCTCTTCTCCTGGCGTATCGACGAGGGGGCATGGTCGGACTACGCCTACCAGACCACCACGACGCTGGCCACACTCACGGACGGTCCCCATACCTTTGAGGTCCTCGCGAAAGATTTGGCCGGTAACATCAGCTTCCTGCCAGCCCGCCGCAGCTTTATAACCGATGCCGTCGCCCCCGGCATCTCCGATATCCGCACATTCCCCCCCGCGACAACTCACTGCACCATTGCCTGGACCACCGATGAGCCAGGCACGTCGCAGATCGACTTCGGCCTGGGCGACAGCTACGGTTCGATGAGCCCACTGGATGGTCAGCTCACCACACAGCACAGCGTCACCCTCAGCAGTCTCCAGGCGGGCGCGGTGTACCATTTCCGCGTGCGTTCGGCGGACGCTGTCGGCAATGAAGCCATCTCCGCCGACAGTCTGTTCATCACCACCGCACTACCGACGATTCTGGGCGTCCAGCCGTTGCCGAACGACGGCGGCTTGATCACGGGCTCTGTCAGCCAGTTGACTGTCTGCACCAACACATCGCTTGCCGGCGCGACGGTGAACAACAGCAACGGCTGGGAGCTTCGCTCGGCCGGCCCTGATGAGATCTTCGGCAATGGCGATGACGCGGTCACCGCGTTGTCGGTAAGCCCGGCGTATGTCTCGGGCCCCGTGATCACGCTGACAGGCGGATCTGCGTTGCCGGCGGGGCTGTACCGGTTCACCGCGTTCGGCTCAATGCTGAAGGACGTGTCCGGCACGGCGCTCGACGGCAACCGCGACGGAACGCCCGGCGATGACTTCGTCAGCACCTTCCGCATCGCCAACGCTTCCTTCGACACCCGCACTTACACATCCGACGCCGACTTCACTCAAGGCACATTCTCCGGCACACAGCAGACTATCCCCGGCCAGATCCAGCTCTCACAGGGCAACCCCCTGCCGTACATCTGGGTCCCCAACCAGAACGGCACCGTCTCGAAGATCGACATCGCCACCGGGAACGAGTTGGCCCGCTACCGCACCATCCCCGAGGGCGTCAACTCCCAGCCGTCGCGCACGACAGTGGACCTGTGGGGCAATTGCTGGGTCGCCAACCGCTACGCCGGCACCGTCGTCAAAATCGGCCTCCTCGAAGCCAACCAGTGGATCGACCGCAACAAGGACGGCATTCCCCAAACCTCGCGCGACCTGAACTCCAATGGTCTCATCGACCCTGATGAACTCCTCCCCTTCGGCCAGGACGAATGCGTCCTCACCGAAGTCGTCGTCATCCCAGGCCGCGAAGGGACCTTCGTCCCCGGCGTCTACGCCGGCGGCTACACGAACGACTGGGGCACGCCCGGGCCGCGATCTCTCGCGATCGACGCCAACAACACGCTCTGGGTCGGGTGCTACGGGTCTCAGACCTTCTACAAGCTCGATGGCACGACCGGCAATATCCTCACCAGCTTCTCCGTCGCCCCCTGGGGACACCACGCCTACGGCGCCGTCATCGACTCCAACGGTGTCCTCTGGTCCGCCGGCCTCGACGACCGCGCCGTCCTGCGGATCGACACGAACACGATGGCCATCACGAAGATCAACCTCCCCCAGCAGACGTACGGGATCGCGTTGGATTACCTCGGTCATCTTTTCGTCAACGGCTGGGGGAGCGCGGTTTTGTCGAAGATCGACATCACGACGGGGGCCGTGGAGTGGAGCCAGTCGAAGTCCGAGATCTATGAAGGTCGCGGCGTGGCCGTCACCGCGGACAACGATGTTTGGGCCGTCAGCAGCGCCGGCGGGCGAGTCTGCCGCTACGACAACGAGGGCAATCTCAAGGCGACGATCAGCGGCTTGAACTATCCGACGGGCGTCGCCGTCGATGCCAATGGCAAAGTGTGGGTCTGCGATCTCAACGACGGCTTCGTCCATCGCATCGACCCGGGCACGAACGCCGTCGACGTTTCGAAGGACATACCGAACGTCGGCGGCCACTACTCGTACAGCGACATGACGGGGATCATATCTCGCACCATCACGACGAAGATGGGCACGTGGTCGGTCGTCTACGACAGCGGCGCGCCGGACACTCCGTGGGGCAGGGTCAGTTGGAACGCCTTCACGCCCGCCGGAACGGGCATCACCGTTAACGTCCGCGCCTCCAACGACCAGACCACGTGGTCCGCGTGGCAGACGGTCGCCAGCGGCACGGCCTTCCCGGGGGTCGCCGGCCGCTACCTTCAGATCGAAGTCACTCTGCAGATCACGTCGGGCACGGTTTCCCCGGTGCTTTATGACCTGATCGTGGAAGAGGCCCACGCGCCCCAGGCGCCGAGCAATCCGCTGCCGGCTGACGGCGCTGCGAATACCATCTGGTCCCCCACGCTGAACTGGAATACATGCTCAGCTACGAGCAGTTATGACGTGTATCTCTGGAGAGCGGGGCAGAGCAAGCCCGCCACCCCGACCGCCGCCGATCTCACACAGACATTCTACAAGCCCAGCCAATTGGAGAGCGGCACGCAGTACAAGTGGCAGGTGGTCGCCAAGAGCTGGACCGGCCAGACGGCCGGAGCGGAGTGGTCCTTTGGCACCGAGACGCTGGCGGACCTGGAAGCGGCGACGGTGAGCACGTCGCTGCGCCGCGTTACGGCCGGGCAGGACATCAACGTCACCTGGCAGGTTTCCAATCGCGGTCCCGCGCCGACGTTCGCCGGCACGTGGTCGGACCGCGTGTATCTGTTCAGCGGCACGACCTTCGACCCGGTCACCGCCACGCTGCTGCAGACCATACAACATCAGGGCAATCTGTTTGCGACGGGGCAGTACACGGGCTCTGCCACGGTGACCATCCCCGAGGGAATATCGGGCGATTACCGCATCGCCGTCGTCACCGACGCGTTCGATCAGGTGCGGGAGATGATCGAGACGAACAACACGATGCAGGCGAGCATCCACGTCGCGCCCCCCGGGAAATCCGTGCTGATGGTCAACGTCCATGGCCCCAATTATGACGGGGATGGACTGAGCATCCAGCAGACGCTTCTGAACGCGGGCGCCGACTCCGAGTTTGTGAACCTGAGTTCCGAAGGCGACGCAGCCAAGCTCCTGAAGACCGGCAGCTACGACCAGGTCTGGGTGTTCGATCTATCGAGCTGGACCGACAGCTACCCCGCCGACTACCAAGCCATCGCCGACTGGTACAGCGCGCACTCGACCGGCGGCATCATCTGCGATGGCCGCATGATCTCTTCATACTGGTGGGGCCGCTGGACTGGTGAAGGACAGAAACTCACCGCCAACTACTTCGAGAACCTGAAGGCCAACGGCGGCGGGCTTGTGCTCGGCACCGACCACAGCGGCTACGTCTCCGGCATCAACACCATCAACAGCCTGATTGGGCTCAACCCCTTCTTCGGCGATTTCGACCTCTCCTATATTCCCGTCGACACCGCCAGCCTCCTCATGACCACGCCCAACGACATGGGCGTCCAGCTTTACGACGACTCCTCCCCCGGCCAGACCCCGTATGGCTTCCAGCCCAATGGCCGAATCCTGTACTCCGCGGCCTGGCACTCGGGCAACTACTACACCCCTGGCATTTCCACAACGATCGAAGGCGTCATCGGCTTCCATGTGAAGATCACCTCTCCGGAGCCCGACGCCATCTACTACCAGGGTCAAGCCATCCGCCTCGCCGCCGACCGCACGGGCGGCCTGCCGCCGTTCACCTACAGGTGGACTTCCAGCATTGACGGCCTGCTCGGCACCGGACCGACGCTCGACCTGACCAGCGTCTCCGTCGGCACCCACGTCATCACGCTCGCAGGCGCTGACCTGAACAACAGCGCCGACCAGAAATCCGTCAGCATCAAGGTCCTCTCCGCGGCCGATCTCCATCCCCTGAATCTCACTGCCCCCGCCATAGCCGCCCCCGGCCAGCAGATCGACGTCTCGTTCCGGGTGGAGAACCTCGGGAGCCTGGCAGCCACCGGCTCGTGGCACAATGCTGTCTATCTTTCCGGTGACAACCAGCCTGGGAACGACACCTTCATCACATCGGCAATGCGCGCCCGCGATCTATCGCCGTCCGGCGACTACTTCGACCAGTCCGTCTCTTTCACCTTGCCCCCACTTCCTGCCGGGCAGTATTTTCTGATTGTCAAGGCCGACGACGCCGGCAGCGTCTATGAAGCTGACCGATCGAACAACTATGCCGTCGTGCCGATCGAGCTGCGGCTGCCCCCGAAGGTTGTCTCGGTGATGCCCGCGTCGTACACGAAGGAGCCGATTCCGCTGTTCTCGCTGGGGCTGTCCACGGCCGTCGTCGGCGAGGATGCGCGCAAGCCCGAGACGTATGAGCTGCGCAACCTCGGCCCGGACGGGCTCCCGGGCACGCCCGACGACCAGGTGATCCCGCTGCTGCCGGCGTATGCCGACGGCGCCAAGCGTGTCAACCTGATCGCCGTCAGCTCGACGCAGACGATCGACCTGCGGAAGTGGTCGGTGCTCGACTACAGCAACGGCGCCGCCGGCAACTGGGTTGTCACACCCGACGGGCAGAGCGTCACGCAGACGATCAATGGCCAGACCACGTTCCTCGCCGCCGACTCCGATTTCATCGACCGCCAGTTCATTGGCAGAATCCGCATCGGCAATGACGGTGATCACGACCTGGTGGGCCTGGTGTTCGGCCTTCAGACCGATCCCGGCAGCGGGAAGCCCAACAACTACTACGTTCTCGGCTGGATCGGCCCGCAGGTGTCCGAAGGCTCGTTCGGCTCTCCGCAGAACACCGGGTTCCGTCTGATTAAGCTCACGAACACCGCCGTGCTGGCCGAGAACGCCGTCAACGACATCCTCTGGAACGGCACCAGCGGCCCCAATTCCCAGGTCCTCTCCAGCAACGTCGGCAGTGAATCCCTGGGGTACGCCTACAACACCGACTACAACTTTTTCGTCAACTATCGGTCTGACGGCTACATTTACGTCTCGATACGACAGGCCAGCAACGACGCGGTTATGTGGGCAGCCACCGTCACCGACCCGAGTCCGATCGGCGCCGGCAAACTTGGCTTCATGAACTACAGCCAGTCGCAGGTCACGTACAGCGGCCTCCAGCAGTCCGAGCAGCTCGCCGAAGGTGTTTATCAGCTCACCGCTCGCTCCGGCCTCGGCGGTCTGCGTGAACCCGGCGGCCTCCGACTCGACGGCAACGGCGACAACCAACCCGGCGATGACTTCGTCACCACCTTCGTCTTCGACCAGACACCCCCCACCGTCTCCGCCGCCGCCATCGCGGCCAACCGCATCACGATCACCTTCTCTGATCTGGCGGGCATCGACCCCGCCACGGCGACGAACGCGGCCAACTACACCCTCATCAGCAGCGGCGGCGACGGCACGTTCACCGAGGGCAATGAACTGACCGTCTCCTCCCGCATCACCTCCGTCCAGTTCGACGCCAACACCAACACCGCAACTCTCTTTTTCGCCCCAACCGTCGAAGATGAAGTCTACCAGTTGACCATCAACGGCACCGCCGGCATCAAGGACCTCGCCGGCAACCTGCTCAACGGCGGCAACGACGATATCCGCCAACTTACCCTCATCACCTCCCCCGCCTCTGTCGCCGTCGCACTCTCACCCGACAGCGACTCCGGGTTCTCCAGTTCCGACCGTATCACCCATGTCACCGCCCCCATCTTCATTGTCACCGTCAACAAGCCCGGCACCATCGCCGTTGACTTCAACAATGACGGCACTTCCGATGCCTCGCGTATCGTAGCCGTCGCCGGCAGCTACCAGTTCACCGGCGCCGCATTCACTGACGGGCCGCACACCGTCGCCGCCACTCTCACCCCCCCTGCCGGCGCGCCCGCCCAAGGCAGCGTCGGCATCACCATCGACACCCACGGCCCGCGTATCGTCCCCGGCAGCCCCACCGAACAAGCCCCACTTTCCCGACGCACGATCCACTTTAGTGAATCCATCGTCCCTGATCCGGCCGTCTTCTCCCTCGTCACCTTCGTCGGCCCAGACGGCCAGAGCATCCCTCTCACCGGCGTCGACGGCTCTGGCGACACTCACACCGTCGCCTTCGCCCACATCTTCGCCCCCGGGCAATACACCATCACCTGTCCCGTCCAGGTGGTCGACCTGGCCGGCAACTTCGCCAACCAGAACAACGACGATGTCAACGGGACGGCCGGCATCGACGACCCTGTTGATACTTTCACGTTGTTGGCAGACACCACAAAGCCCTCCATCACCTCGGTCACGCCTGCGGGCCTGATCAACCAGGACCTGAGCTCGCTGACGGTCTCCTTCAGCGAAGCGATCGCCCCAATCAGCTTCGCCCCCGCTGCCGTCACCATCACCGGCGACGCAGGCTCCGTCAGCCAGTCCTCCATCACAGTGACCCAGATCAGCACTACTCAATATCGCGTCAACTTCCCCGCTCAGTCCGCTGATGGGCTGTACACCATCCTCATCTCCCAAGCTATCACCGACCTGTCCGGCAATCCCCTCTCCAGCCCCTTCGAGGGCCTCCTCACGATCGACAAGACCGGCCCGTATCTGGCCGGCAGCAATCCCTCTGGCACCGTCAACGCGATGGTTGACCAGATCGTTGTGACCTTCAACGAACCCGTTCGCGCTGATTCCGTCTCCCTCAGTGACATGCAGCTCGTTGGCCCCGACAGCTTGGGTATCCCCATCACCGGTGTCACTCGCATCTCCGACAGCGTCTACCAGGTCACCTTCCCCAGCCAGCGCGCCAATGGCACGTACCTCTTCACCGCTGGTCCCGCCATCCTCGATATTGCCGGCAATTCCATGCCCCAGGCCTCGCTCGCGATTTTCACCATCGCTCTGCCCGACCTGGCCGTCGATCCCGCCGCGGCGCCCCTGACGGCTCATCACGGCGAGGCCATCGACGTGACCTGGACCGTGCGTAACATCGGTCCAAGTGCCGCGGCCGGCAATTGGTTCGACCGCATCTGGCTCTCACGCACTGACCGCATCGACACGTCCGCCCGCCTCCTGCTCACGCGCACGGCCGACGTGACAACGCTCGGTCCCGCTGAATCCTACGCCCCCACTGCCCCCGTCGCCTTGCCAGCCGATCTCTCACTGGCTGAAGGAACGTACTACATCATCGCCGAGGCCGACGCCCCCGCTTCCGGCGTCGCCGAATCCGACGAATCCAACAACGCCTCCGTCGTCGCCAGCGTCAACCTCACGCTCCCTCCGCTGCCGGATCTGATCGTCACCGACATCGCCGCCCCCCTCACCGCCGACCCCGGCTCAACCACCTCCGTCACCTGGAACGTCCGCAACCCGGGCGGCCAGACCGCGTCGGGCACATGGAAAACCCAGATCTATCTCTCATCCGACCAGACCGTCGGCGGCGACCTGCTGGTGGCGACCGTCGCTTACACCGGCGCCGTCGGCGCTGATCCTGTTGCGCAGTCCGCCACCGTCACCATCCCCACGCGCGGCGTCGGCCTGCAACAGTGGTTCGTCATTAAGACCAACTCCACCGGCGACATCTTCGAATGCAACCTGGACAACAATACCGCCATCGACGACCAGTCCATCCTCATCCCCGTCAAGCTTTCCATAACGATTCCGGCCGATTCGATGACCGAAGGCGCCGGCGCGATGCGAGCGATCGTCACGCGTACCGGCAGCGCCGACCAGGCTATTGTGGTCCAGCTTGCCAGCAGCGACACGAGCGAGTTGGTCGTGCCGCCCACGGTCACGATCGACGCCGGCTCGTACGCCGCCGCGTTTAACATCACCGCCATCGCCGATGGCAGGGCTGACGGCACGCAGACCGCAACCGTCAGCGTTTCTGCCGCCGACGCAACCTCCGCCAGCAAGACCATCTCCGTCCTCGATGCCGACGTTCCTTCGATTACGCTGATCCTCGATCTCCCGTCCATCACCGAGGGCGGCGAAGGTGTCCAGGGAACCGTCAGCCGCGACTTCGTCACCGATCAACCCCTCACGGTCCGCCTCGCCGCCTCCACGCCCGACCAGATCAACCTCCCCGCAACCGTCGTGATCCCAGCCAACGAGCCTTCCGCGACCTTCACGATCACCACCGCCAACGATCAGGTGCCTGAGAAGGAGCTGTCGCTCACTCTCAACGCCACCGCCGATGGCCACCACTCCGACCACGTTTCACTGAAGGTGATCGACGACGATGTGCCCCTCCTCCAGATCGAGCTACCCGCGACCTCGATGTCCGAAGCCGCCGGCCCGTTTGCCATGACCGCCACGATCCGCCGCGTCGGCGACACCTCCGTCCCCGTCACCGTCGCCTTCACCAGCAGCGACCTCACCGAAGCCGTTGTCCCCGATCGCATCGTCATCCCCGCCGGCCAGGCTTCCGCCGACTTCACCATCGGCGCCGTCGATGATTCGTTCGTGGACGGCACACAGACCGTCACCCTCTCCGCATTCGTCGTCATCCCCGCCTGCGGCTGCAACGTCGCGCCCCAGGGGCAGGAAGTCGCCGCCACCCTCGATGTGCTCGACAACGACGGCCCCAGCCTCACCGTTGCCATCGACAAGGCCTTTGTTGCTGAGGGCATCACCGCCGCCGCTACCGTCACCGTCTCCCGAAACACGGACCCAACCGACGCCCTCGAGGTGCAACTGCTCTCTGGCGATACCTCCGAACTGAGCGTTCCACCGACCGTCACCATCCCCGCCGGCCGGACCTTCGTAACCTTCACCTGCGACACCGTCCAAGACAACCTCACCGACGGCAACCAGACCGTCGCCATCACCGCCTCGGCTGCCGGCTTCACCGACGGCTCAGCCCGCATCGTCGTCTCCGATGTCGATCTGCCCGACCTGGTCATCAGCCGCATCGACGCCCCGGCCAACATGCTCTCCGAGAAGTACTTCAACGTCACCTACCGCATCTCCAACGAAGGCCTCGCCACGGCGATACCCAACAACGCGTCCGGCGACTTCCCAGGGTCCTACCAGCAGCGGATCTACCTCTCCAGCGACCCCTACCCCGGCAACGACCTCCTCGTGAGCGTCACCGACTTCACCGGCAAGCTGCCCGTGAGCCTCTGGTTCGAGCGAACCCTGCCGGTCCGCGCCCCCGTCAAGGAAGGCGACTACTGGATCGTCGTCGCCACCGATGCCACCAACAACGTCAGCGAGGCCGTCGAGTTCAACAACGTCCGCGTCAGCCCCTTGCCGGTTCACGTCCAGGCCGCCTACTCCGCCACCGTCCGCGCCAACATCGATCAGGCCCCCGCTGGCACTCCCGTCATCCTCTCCGGGCACGTCTCCGCCTCCGACACCGGCGCGCCGGTCCCGTTCGCGATGATCAATCTCCACCTAGCCGTCGGAGGTACCACACGCATCATCGCCGCCGTCGCCGACAGCAATGGCGACTACGCCGCCACCTTCCGCCCCCTCGGCACCGAGGCCGGCCACTACACGGTCGGCGCGGCCCATCCCGGCCAGACCTCCGCCGCCGTCCAGGATGAATTCGTCCTCATGGGCATGCGATCCGAGCCTCCCCAGCCGTCCCTCACCGTCCGGGAAGAGGCCGCGCCCGTCGATGGCCAGCTCTTCCTCCGCAATATGAGTGAGATCCCACTCACTGGCCTCCAGATGCAGCTCATCGGCGTCCCGCCGAATATGACCATCACCCTCGGCCTCGGAGATACCGGCTCCGAAACAACCCTTCCCGGCAGTTCCACCCTCGCCGTCACCTACCGCGTCAGCGCGTCCGATGTCTCCATCAGCAGCGCGCTGATGCGTCTCCACATCACCAGCGCTGAAGGCGTGACACTCGATGTCCCCTTCCAGGTCAGCGTCGAGGCCCTTCGCGCGCGACTTGTCGCCAGCCCCGGCTCCCTCCAGGCCGGCATGCTCCGCGGCACGCAGACCGTCGTCCAGTTCCAGTTCACCAACCTGGGCACCGCGGGCACGGGCGACCTCGACGTCCGCTTGCCCGGAATCTCCTGGATGACGCTCGCCTCGTCCCAGCGTATCGCCTCCCTCGAGCCCGGCCAGTCGGCCACCGTCATCCTCGTCCTCACTCCTCCCGCCGACCTGCCCTTCGGCAGCTACGACGGCAGCCTCGTCGTCGCCTCGGACACCACGGGCCTGTCCGTCCCCTTCAGCTTCCGCGCACTCTCCGAAGCCAAGGGCGATCTGGCCATCACCACCGTCGACGAGTACACCTACTACGCCCCCGGCGCGCCGAACCTGGCCGGCGCATCGGTCAGCGTGCGCGATTCACTATCAGGGCAGGTGGTCGCCAGCGGCGTCACGAACGACGCCGGCCTGTTCACGTACACCGGCATCCCCGAAGGCTACTACGACATCACCATCGAGGCGACGCAACACGCCACCTATCGCTCCACCGTCCTGCTCAAGCCCGGCCAGGTCAACGAAATCCAGGCCTTCCTTCGCCGCGAAACCGTTCAGTACAAGTGGACGGTCGTTCCCGTGGAAATCGAAGACCGCACGAAGATCACCATCGAGACCGTCTTTGAGACCAATGTCCCGATGCCCGTCGTCACGGTCGATCCCACGACCATTGACCTGGCCCCGCTGAAACATGCTGGCCAGGAAATGCAGGTCGAGATCACCATCGCCAACCACGGCCTGATCGCGGCGCAGGCGGTCAACCTGTGGTTCGGCACCGACCCCGCGTTCCTGTTCATGCCCCTGGTCTCGGACCTCGGCGACCTGCCGGCGAACAGCTCGCTCACCATCCCCGTCGTCATTCGCCGCGTCCTCGAACCATCACAGCCCCTCCCCGGCTCCGCCGCAGCCGCTGCCGCCCCCATAGCCAACGCCGCCGGCGGCAGCGCGTGCCTTATCCCCGCCCTGGCTAGATGGTCCCTCACTTGCGGGCCCATCACGCTTGGCTACGCCGTCCCCATTGTCATCATCAACCCCGACTGCTTCACGACACACACCGACACCCCCCTGCCCATCGGCCCATGGGGACCGATATGGGGCCCCAGCGGCGACGGCGGCGACGGCGGCGACGGCCCCGGCTGGACCCCTCACTGGGTCCACGAAGCCGACACCAGTTGCGACCCCTGCCTCTTCGCTGCCCTCAAATGCATCATCTCCTTCATACCCAACCTCCCGGGTTGCATCCTCGGCCTCTCCAGCTGCGTCTACGAGATCACCACAGCGGTCAGCTTCGACAGTGTCCTCAGTTGCGTCGGCGCCGTTGCCGGGTGCGTCGACAACCCCATCAGTACCGCCATCAACATCTATTCCTGTATCAAGGACATGCTTACTGGTTGCACGTATGACGGCCCCACCGACTGGGAATCTGGCGGCAGCGTCGGAGCATTCCAGGCCGCAGCGGGCGGCGCGGCCTCCGCCGGACGGTCGGCTATTCTTGAGAACATCGCCGAACACGTCCGCCGCATCAGCACGTACCCCAATGCTTACGAAGCATTCTTCGGCAGCTCCGTGTGGGTCAATTCCGAGATGGGCACGGAGTATGGGAACTGGATGACCTCGTTCAACCAGAGCATTCAGTCGGCCAGCGACGCGGGCCCGCGCATCTCGCCGGCGGAGCGCGACGCCCTGCTCACCATGGCGCAGCCTAACCGCGTCAGCGCCTCGCAGGTCTACACCTTCCTCGATCGCTGGAACCGCAGCATCGACTACTACGCCGCCGGTATCTTCAAAACCACCGACGTCCCCGAAGGATGGAGCACCGACTTCATCGCCACGGACATCCTCGCCCGTAGGCTCGCCGCCATCGAAGAGGCGCACCAGCGCGACGTGGCCGACGGCTACAACAACCCCTTCGAAGGCCTCAAGGCCGACGTCGAGCTTCTGCAGACGGAGAACAAGTCCGGCGGCATCTGCGCTCGCGTCAAACTCCAGATCGACCAGGAGGCCGTCCTCACACGCGACGGCTTCAAGGCAACTCTCGAAGTCAACAACGGCACCGGCGGTCGCCTTGAGAAGATCGGCGTCGATGTCAAGATCTTCGACGAGAACGGCGCCGACGTCACCGACCTGTTCGGCATCGAAGACCCCACTCTCAACGGCATCACCAGCGTGGACGGCAACGGCGTCATCTCCGCCGCCGCCACCGGCACCTCCAACTGGATCATCATCCCCACGACCGACGCCGCCAAGACCGGCCCCACGCGCTACTTCGTCGGCGGGCGGTTCACCTATAACGAAGGCGGCAACCAGATCACCATCGACCTCCAGCCCACGGCCATTACTGTCCTGCCTCAGCCCGAGCTGGACCTGAAGTACTTCCACGAGCGAGATGTCCTCAGCGACGACCCGTACACCCCGCTCGTCGAGCCTGCCCAGCCCTTCACCCTTGCGGTCCTCGTCCAGAACAACGGCGCCGGGGAAGCCCGCAACCTCCGCATCATCTCCGCGCAGCCCCAAATCATCGAAAACGAGAAAGGCCTCCTCATCGACTTCAAGATCATCGGCACCGAAGTCGCAGGCCAGAACCTCGAACCCTCCCTCACCGCCAATTTCGGCAACATCCTGCCCGGCCAGATCAAGATCGCCCGCTGGCTGCTCACCTCCACTCTCCAGGGCCAGTTCATCGACTACAAGGCCACCTTCCAGCACATCAGCCCGCTTGGCGATCCCCGCCTTTCCCTCATTAAGAACGTCGAGATCCACGAGCTGATTCACACCGTCCGCGTCTATGGCGCTCTCGACGACGGCATGCCCGATTTCCTCGCCAACGACCTGCCGGACAAGAACGATCTGCCCGATACGCTCTATCTCTCCGACGGCAGCATCGCGAGCGTCGCGTTGGCCGCCAACGCCCACGGCGACGGCACCGTCAGCCGCGCTGATCGCGAAGTCCAGCTCACCTGCGACCCCGCCGGCGGCTGGACTTATCTGCTGCTCGACGACCCTGGCATGCGCGACTATCGCCTGGCCCGTGTCGTCCGCTCGGACGGCGTCGAGTTGCCCTTGGACAACTGCTGGCAGACCGACCGCACCTTCATCGAAGGCGGCAATCGCCCCGTCCTCGAGAACAAGCTCCACCTCCTCGATCTCAACTCCACCGGCCAATACACCCTCTACTATGTCCCGCGCGACCAGATCGCCCCCACCATCCTCTCCCTGCAGAACCTCGGCCAGATCCCTCTGGAAGCTCCGGTGTCCAGCATCGACCTCGCCTTCAGCAAAGACATGGATGCCGCAACTTTCGACTATCTCGACCTGGTTCTCCAGCGCGACGGCGGAGATGACCTCATCACCAGCGCCGTCACCCTCAAGCCGATCAACGCCCAGCACTACCAGATCACTGGCCTGGCGCCGCTGACCGCCACCGGCGGCCATTACACACTCACCGTCAACGCCGCCGGCGCCCAAGACCTCTGGGGCAACGCCGGCTCCGGCTCCGCCACTTCGCAGTGGGACAAGGTCGCTGACGTGCCCGTCGTCATGCAGATCACCGGCCTCCCGCCCGCCAACACCAACGCGCCCCTCACCTTCTTCGGCGTCACCTTCTCCGAGCCGATCAACCTCGCCACACTCACCAGCTCCGATGTCACCCTCACCCGCGCCGGCTCGCCCAACCTCCTCACCGACCCTCTCTCCATCGTGCAGACCGGCAACAAGATCTACCGCATCGGCTCCCTTGACGCTCTCACCGCCGCCGAAGGCAACTACGTCCTCACCATCAACGCCGCCGGCGTCGAAGACCTCGACGGCAATCTCGGCCTCGGCAGCGTGAGCGCCCGCTGGACCATGGACACGACCGCGCCCAGCATCGACGCCCTCGCCGGCGTCCCCGACGGCCCGACCGGCTCGTCGCTCGACTTCTTCGACGTCGTCTTCTCCGAAGCGATCAACCCCGCGTACTTCG
>Ga0315286_10000985_pt1 | contig 25287 bp, 19 predicted proteins | sample YL17G10_0_MG_FD_205038 | JGI IMG/M metagenome (GOLD analysis project Ga0315286, IMG submission 205038) | Sediment microbial communities from Yellowstone Lake, YNP, Wyoming, USA - YL17G10_0 | ecosystem: Environmental > Aquatic > Freshwater > Lake > Sediment | place: USA: Wyoming | collected...
ACGAGATCCTTCAGCCCGAATCCCACGATAGGCTCCACGGTCTGGTTGTAGTTCCAGACCCACATTTCGTGCAGGCTGTAGATCTTGTCGAACTGGTATTGAATCCACGTGGGCTGCGCCCCGCCGGCGCCGGCCAGCCACATGTCCGAGTCGGTGGTCGAGTGCTGGTCGCTCGCGTTGAGCCCGGAGCCGTCGATGGTCTTGTCGGGCGTGGCCTTGTCATTGAGCGAACTGGATGCCGTCGCGGAGATCGACTTGCTCGGGATGGGATACGCATAGGGCTCCGTGGTGAAACTCCACACCGTCCCGGTGGTATAGCCCTTGGCGGCGCTGCCCTCGTCGACCCGCCAGTAATAGGTCGTGCCGTACTCCAGCCGCAAGGGCAGGCGCAGGACATCGAACACGGGGTCTGTCAAGAAGCCGCGGTCGGCCGCGGCGGCACCGTTCTTCACCTCGTCGAGGTTCTTGCTCAGGTAGAGCTTGTGGCCGTTGGCCGCCGCGGCGGTCTCCGCCGGCGTCCAACGGAGCGTCACGTCGCGCGGTACGTCCGTAGTCTTGTCCGCCGGCTGCGGCGCGGAGGCCTTCGCCGGTTCCACCGCCCGGTCGAGGATGAAGCCGTTGAGGTAGGCCTCGTTGTGGATGCCGTCGTTGTTGTCGGCGAACGTCAGGACCACGTCGCTGCCGTCCGAGCGGAACGTGAACGTTACGGTGCAGATGAAGGCCGGCTTCGGCCCCCAACTCTGCTGGACCTTGTTTGCCACGGTTCGCGTGCCGTCGGCGTCCTTGCAGGTGATGGTTAGGGTCCCGTCGTCGTTGACCACGTCTTCGTTCGTGTCGTGGTCGTAGGTCGTCATCGTGTACGTTCCGGGGGCCAAGCCGACGATGGTCATCGTGAACGGGTCTGCTTCCTTGAACGCATCGTACAGCAGGGCGGCCAATGGCACGCCGGCATTCATGGCCGCGCGGTTGCGGGAATCGATCTTGGTGAACTTGATCGTGAAGTCGTCGTCGAAATCGGTCTGATTCTGGAACCGCTTCTCGACGTTGACGTTGTCCTGCCGGCCGCCCGTGTTCCAGTCGAACCATCCGGGCTCCACGGTTCCGTTGGCCGACAGATCCACCTTCAGCGGAGCGGCCCAAGCGACAGTCGAAACCAATGCGAACGCCACCGACAGTACCAGTTTCCCGTACATGCCTGTTCTCCTCCTACCAAGATGAAGGCACTCTATAGGTAGAGCAATGCGGTCTTCACCACACTCACGTGTCCCCAAGGACATCTGTGCACAACTCCTACATAGTACCAGAAACGGGTCTGTGTGACAAGGTGTTCCCTCGCGGGACTTCCGGACGTCTCGGCCCACGGCCGGACCCTGGTCTTGCAGCCGGGTTTGCCGTGATTTCAACCGGCAGAGGCAGCGTGTGCTGCCAATACCCTCCCCTCCCACGGTCCTGGTGAAACCACCGGGCGCAACGAGAGCCGGTAGCGTGGGTTATGCCGACCGTTCCAGGAGGGACAAAACAGGCGTCTGCGGCTACTTCCTGGCGGCGTGTTTCTCGCGGCGATGATTGATGATTTCCTCGGCGAGTCTGACCGGGACTTGGGCGTAGCGGGACATCTCCATCGAGAAGGTCGCCATGCCCTTGCTCAGGCCGCGAACGACCGTGGCGTAGCCGAACATGTTCGCCAGCGGGACCTCCGCCCGCACGACGGTGCAGGTGTCGCGGGCCTCCGTCTCCAGAATGATGCCCCGGCGGCTGTTGATGTCGCCGACGACGGCGCCCTGGTACTCGCGAGGCATTTCGACCTCGACCTTCATGATCGGCTCCATCAGGCAGGGCTTGGACCTTCGGAACGCCTCAGCGAACGCGTCGCGGGCCGCGATGCGGAACGCCATTTCGCTGGAATCGACCGGGTGGTACGAGCCGTCGTCGAGACACATCTTGCAGCCGACGACTTCATAGCCGGCCAGCGGCCCTTTCTTCATCGCCGCCTGGAAGCCCTTGTTGACCGCCGGGATGTACTCGCCGGGAATGCGCCCACTGGTGATATTGTCCTCGAACTCGTACGCGGTTTCACTGCCGGCGGGCAGCGGGATCAACCGGCCGACGACGTGGGCGAATTGGCCCGAGCCGCCGGTCTGTTTCTTGTGGCGGTAATTGAACCCGGCCTCGATGGTGGGGGCCTCGCGATAGCTGACGCTCGGCGCGCCCACGGTGACGTTGGCCCGGTACTCGCGGCGCATCCGCTCGACGTAGATATCGAGGTGCAGCTCGCCCATACCCGCGATGATCGTCTCGCTGGTCTGCGGGTCGGTCGAGACGCGGAAGGTCGGGTCCTCTTTCATGAACCGGCTCAGCGCCTTGGCCATGCGTTCCTGGTCGGCGTTGCTGGCTGGCGTGACGGACAGGCTGATCACCGGACGGGCCACGAAGATGCTTTCGAGCGAGTAGTTGATCCCTTCGCCGCAGAGCGTATCGCCATTGGCGCAATCCACCGCCAGCAGGGCGATGATGTCGCCCGGGCCGGCGTCGGTGATATCCTGGCGGTCGTTCGCGTGCATGCGGACGATGCGCCCGACGCGCAGCGTGCGGTTCGTGCGGGCGTTGCGGTACTGGCCGCCTTTGACGATCGTGCCCTGGTAGACGCGGACGTAGCTCAACTGGCCGAACGGCTCATCGGTGATCTTGAAGACCATCGCTGCCAGAGGGGCGTCCGGGTCGCTGGCCAGTGGCGTTTCCGTGCCGGCGTTGTTGTGATCGCGGGCGAAGGAGGACCGGTCCAGCGGACTCGGCAGGTAATCGCACACGGCGTCGAGCAGCGGCTGAACGCCCTTATTCTTGAAGGCCGAGCCCATCATCATCGGCACGATGTCGCGGTTGATCGTCGCCTCGCGGATCGTTCGGCGGACCATCTGCTCCTCGACGGGCTGCTCTTCCAGGAGCCGGACCATCATCTCGTCGTCATACATGCTGAGGGCTTCGAGCATCTCGTGCCTGGCCTTCTCGGCGGCGGCGGTGTACTCTGCCGGAATTGGCCTGCGGACGACTTCCTCGCCATCCTCGCCTTCGAACGTCACGGCCTCCATCGTGATCAGGTCGATCACGCCCTGAAAGCTCTCGGAGACGCCCATGTTCAACTGGATGGGCACCACGTTCAGGCCGAGCTTCTCCCGTATGTCGCGGCGGACCCGCTCGGGGTCTGCGCCGGTGCGGTCCATCTTATTGATGAACGCGATGCGGGGCACGCGATACCGTTTCATCTGCTGATCCACGGTGAACGACTGGCTCTGCACGCCGCCCACGGCGCACAGGATCATGATCGCCCCATCCAGGACGCGGAGCGACCGCTCGACCTCGACGGTGAAGTCCACGTGGCCGGGCGTGTCGATCAGGTTGATGCACTTGCCCTTCCAGGCGACCTGCGTGGCGGCCGCGGTGATCGTGATGCCGCGCTCCCGCTCGAGATCCATGTAGTCCATGGTCGCTCCGCCCTCCCCGTTGCCGTCGTGGACCTCCTGCATGCGGTGAATCCGCCCGCAATAATATAGAATGCGCTCGCTCAGGGTCGTCTTGCCCGAGTCGATATGTGCCGAGATGCCGATGTTCCGAATTTTACTGATCTTTTCCATAATCCTTCAACGTTATCGGTCAAACAAACGCCCCACTCCAGTACTCGGTAGTCAGTCGCCGGTCGATCGGTAGTCGGTCGTTTCTTCGCCGACAACCGGCTACTGGCCGCCGGCTACCGATTTCTGCTCGCTTGCCGATAGTGAATGCTCGTGAACTTCGAGCACTATCGTAAATTCCAGGTGAGGCAAGTAGCGGACAGCTAACCCCCCGTCCTGCACCAGCGGAAGCGAGAAAGTACGAAGTATACCCCATCGTCGGCACAAAGGCAACAGAAATTTCCTCATTCTTACGGAAATCCGAAGCCCCGGTTCGCCTCCTTGCTCTCTTTGTGACTCAGCCGGCATCTCCATCATCCTTGCATTTTGAGCGAGACTCGCACAATTTGCACGGGTTCTGACGCTTTCGTTCGTTTCTTTGCCGGCTTGAAGCTTGCAGGGGGCGGGGAGTTGGGGTATATATGCCTCGTTGTTGACTGTGAGTGGACCAGAGACCCTTGTGTGGAGATCGAACATGGAAAGGCGTGAATTCCTGGCGAAATCGTGTGCGGCGGGTGTGGCGGCGGTGAGCGGCGGGGCCTTGATGGCTCAACAGCAGTCCCGAGTGCAGCGACAGCCCGGCGAGAGCGACGCGGCCTATCGCACCCGGCTGGCCCAGGTCCAGCAGCAGCAGGCTCTGTTGCAGGCCCACATGGCCGCCGCTGGGCGGTGCTATTACGAGTTGCGCCGGTATGAGATTGAGACGGAGGCACAGAAGGCCGGATTCGACAAGTTTGCCAGCGAGGCGGCGATTCCGGCCTTGAACCGGCTCGGCATCACTCCGGTCGGCGTCTTCTACCCGAACGAAGGCTTGATCCCGATTTATGTCCTGCTGCCGCACCCGACCCTCGGGTCATTCGTCACGCTGACACAAAGACTGGGCGAAGATCAGGAGTTCCTGGAGAAAGGGGCGGATTTCATCAATGCCCCGGCGGGCGCCCCGGCGTACAAGAGCGTGGAGATCCAGCTCATGGCGGCCTTCGAGGGTATGCCGAAGCTGGAGAGGCCGACCGATGCCCCGGGCCGGGTCTTTCAACTGCGGACGTATGAAAGCCCGAGCGAGAAGGCCGGACTCAAGAAGATCGAAATGTTCAACACCGCTGAGATCGCGGTCTTCCGCAAGGTGGGCCTGCACCCGGTCTTCTTCGGCCAGACCCTGGCGGGGGCGAAGATGCCCAACCTGACGTACATGCTCGGCTTCAAGGACATGGAGGAGAGCAAGGCCAACTGGAAGAAGTTCGGCGCCGACCCCGACTGGCAGAAGCTGCGGGCCATGCCGGAGTACATGGATAAGGAGATCATCCGTAAGAACGGGATCACCAACCTGTACCTGAAGCCTGCGAGCTATTCGCAGATCTGAAGTCCCATCGGTCTCATTGGTCCTATGAACGAAAGGGCAAGACAATGCGAAGGCACGATCCATCCCGGCGTGGTTTCACGTTGATCGAGTTGCTCGTGGTCATCGCCATTATCAGCATCCTGATGGCGATTTTGGTGCCGGCGCTGCGCAAGGTGCGGTTCCACGCCCACGAGACGGCGTGTCTGAGCAACCTGCGGCAGGTGAACCTGGCCCTGACGGCCTATGCCAATGAGGATGGCCGGACCCGGTATCCCCTGGAGCCGACCGAGCACAACTCCCATCCCGGCCTGCTGGAGAAAATCGGGGCGTACCGGGATGGGGCCCTGATGGAGGCGTTCTACTGCCCCCAGGCCCGCTACCTCGAAGAGAACGCCAACGACCCCGACGGCGGCACGCCGGCCGGTGACACGGACTCGGTGATCGACACGCCCGAGAACCGTCAGAAGGGCAACATCACCTACATCTACTGGAGCTTCCGCACGAACAAGCCCGGAAAAGCGGGGGGCACATGGCGGGACACCTCCCAGTTCCTGCCGCGGCAGCTCACCCTCGCCGGCATCGAGACGCACTGGGACTGGCTGGGCAAGACCAGCAGCAAGGACTACCAGACGAATCGCTATTGGTCGTGCACGCTCGCCCGGCCGGGAGAGATTTGGGTGATTTGCGACTTCTTCCGCAAGGGCGGCATCTTCCCGCACGGCCGCCAGGGAGGCGCCAACGCCGGCGGCGTCAACGTCAACTACCTCGACGGCCACGTCGGCCGCGTCTACAAACAACCCAAAGACAGCTATCGGTGAGACAGCTCACAGTTGCCAGTTGTCAGTTCGCAGTTCTTAGTTGACGGTTGTCTGCCGCGAGAAGAAGTAGCGGGTCTTGCCCGTCTTGGTGACGCCCCGGCAAAGGAAAGACGTCGTGCCTTTTCGATTCGCATAGGTGACGGCGATCTTCTATGTCCGAACTGCGTGTATGGTCTGCGAATCAATCGCCCCGACGACAAAGCTCAGCGACGGGCGGCTTATTGGGCGTCCGCTGAAATGATTGGTTGGGCACTGATCTCAGCTAAAACAAGGAACCTAAATCTGTTCATTCGAACGTGGCTTGGTACCGCACTCGCCGCCTCGATAGTTCAAGATCAACTCGTTAAGGCACGCTCGCACTTGGTCGCGGCAGCGCTGCGCAACTTCGGCATCCAAGACATAAGGGTGCGCCGCCTTGCATCGAAAGTCCTTGTTGATCCTGTCAATCTGGTTGAGATACGTTTTCTCCACAATGCGTTCGCCGAAGTAGCGAATGGTGAAAGTGCGAAGATCCTGCAATAGCGAGCTTCCCTCAAGCGTGTGGCCGCCCGCTTTCATCAAGCCCATGATGAAATTCATTTCTCCCAGCGTGTAGGTAATCTCACGCTTTTGCAGGGACTTGGCAAAGCTGCTCGTTTTATTGTTGTCAGGGAGATCCTTGGCAAGGAATTTATCGACGTCCTTAACCCGGGTGTGAAAGTCATCCGTATAGGCTGCAAACAGCTTGGTCAACAGTTCATTTTCCAGTGCCCGACAATACTGGATAATGAAGGGCGAGTAGTCTTGGCAGTTAGTCCGTGCGATGCTCTCGAATAGAAGCTCAGCCTGGGGTAGGAATGATTGACTATCCTTGTGCAGCCGTTCCCATCCCGTCAGCCACGAGCACACCACAGCGATGTAGCTATCTACCGATGTCGACTGGCTCGCAACTGACTTGGCAATCCACTTCTCCATCTGTTCGATGACCTCTTGCACCTGCTGTTCGTCATCATCCTCGCCGATATTCATCAGCTTTTTGAGCGAAATGAAGATGGTTAGTTAGCGCACCTATGTCCTGCTGGAGCTTCGCGATTTCGCCGACGCTTGCGATTACGTCCCTATAAGACGCATCGACGATGGGGAGATCTATAACATCAGCCTCCTTTAAGACAGCGTAATCCTTTCTCGCTTCCAAACCGCACGTTGTGATTAGACACTCAACTGTGGTTTCGTACGCCTCAACGGAACTGTCTGCCCCCCACCAGCGCCGTCCCAATGATTGGGCTGCGACCAGCGTTGTCCCCGACCCACAGAAAGGATCAAGTACCCGATCTCCTGTATTTGATGCGAGTTGCAGAATCCGCTCCATCAGCGCAAGCGGTGTTTGGACTGCATACCTCGTATGTTCGTGCCTGGCAGGGATGTCGTCCCATGTCGTGCCCATTTCAACACCTGGATGATCGTTGAGGTACTGTTTTAGCCGTGGCAAGCCTCCAGAAGATGGGAAGAGAATTCGATTCTCCTGGGCGAGAGTCTCCAGTCTGTCGAGTGCGAACCGCCATGACCTCCTTGGCGGTGGCTGGTAGCCGCGCCAGGTGAACCGCGCCGTTGGATGGTCAAACGGTGCGGTCAAGTCGGCTGCCCGATACTGACCGCGCTCATCATTTGGGACATATGCGGACGCTTCTTCGGAAGACAGCGGACGAAAAACCGTGTTATAGGTTGGTTCGTCTGATCTACTATAGATTAGGAAGAATTCGCTATCAATCTTCGGCCCTTTGCACGCTGGATGCCCCGCCTTCTTCCTGTGCCATGTGATTTCATACTTGGGCTGATCGCCAAAAGCTTGGTTCATCACCAACCGTACATCCAAAGGCGACGTAGGCGACCAGTGGATAAAAAGGCTTCCCCCATCGGTCAAAATGCGGCGCACCTGTTGAACGGTCTTGGATAGGTAGGACGCATACTCTTCATGGGACAATCCTCTGACCCCATCTGTACTCCCATCTAAATCGCAACTGGTGTACCAGGGAGGGTCGAAGTACGCAAGCGTGACAATTCCCGAAGGTAGTCGCTCCAAGAGGGTGAGTGCATCACAGGAAAAAAGGCGTTCGTTTCAAGAATCATATCGCTATGCGCTTAAGAGGGTAATGGTGTTGTTCATGTGCGATCTGTCCACCTCAGAAATTCATCATTCCTCGCTGCTCGACTCCTGTTTACATGGTTTCCAGACAGACGCGCTTTCGGGCCTTGCTTCCAGATAACACTCCAAACGCAATTCCATTTACAGCATGGCGGCGTGCGATTTCTCGGAATCGCTCTGATCCAAGGCACCTCACCGCCAAACAATACCCGTGAACGCCGGGCATCACAAGTGGAATTCATGCCAGATCGACCCTCGTGTGGCAGCGTCGCCCTCGGGGGTGATCCCAGCCGAGGGCGGTGGGGCTACACGATTGGGAAAGTCGTTGATATCATGTGCGGGTTGGGATTCCTTGAGGGCCTGAAGCGCCCGGCGTTTGCACCGGCCGGAACTATGGCATAGCCGTTAGACTTTCTTGTCCGCCGCCTCTTCCTCAGCAGCCTGCAGGAATTGTGCAGGTGTTATGATGGTTATGTTCCGAAAGGGATGCAACGCCAGAAGATCGGCATCGCCCGTGATGATATGGGCGGCGCACCCACTGACGGCCAACTCCAGAAACTTGTCATCTTTGGCATCTCGGCACGCGTGGACCTCTTCTGTTGGCTCCATGTAAAGCGATCGTTCAACGAAGACCGCAAGAAACTCTTCTCGTTCGGCCGCCGTCACGTATCGCTCAAATTTCCCACGCTGAAGCACCTCGGCCAATTCCTTCAGGGTGGATGACGACGAGAGTACGCAACCGCGTCTCAGGGCGAGACGCAACGCCTGCCCTGGCTTCGAGTGCTCCAACAACAAGGCACTGACGAGGGTATTCGTATCGAAGACGTAACGTACGCTCTCACTCATCGAGCAGCAATTCCAAGGTCTCCGGCGTCAGGCCGCGTGCTTGCGCCTTGCGGCTGATCTCACGCATGATTTCTTCCAGTGGTCGCGAGGTCCTTGCCACCTCCGTGAGTTTCAAGCTCAGCAATACTTCGAGTTTCCGCTGTTGCTCAGCCGTCGCGGTGTTGTAGACACGCGCTGCTTCCGGGCTGACACGAATGGTAATGGTCTGTGTTTCCATGGTCTTGGCCTTTGACCACATCTTTCGCATTGTTACGATACTCTGCTAAGATAATACCCCCGGACGCGGGGCATTACAAGAGGAATCCACGCCAGATCAACTCCCATGTGGCACCTCCGCCCCCGGGGGTGATCCCAGCCGGGGGCGGCTGGGCTACACGATTGGGAAAGTCGTTGAAGTCATGTGCGGATTGGGATACTCTGAGGACCTGTAGCGGCCGGCGTCCGTACAAGCCGGAGCGGGTGTTGGGCTATGTGTAGGGTGGGTTCTCAACCCACGCGTTAGGGCTCTTGGGAAAGGTGGGTCTATGAACACTACTGGGAAACGCACGCAAATCCATCAGGCTACTGTCTCCCGTCGGACTCTGCTTCGTACGGGGGCTGCGGTGGCGGCGTTCACGATCGTGCCCAGGCACGTGCTGGGCGGGGCGGGGCGTACGCCGCCCAGCGAGAAGCTCAACATCGCCGGCATCGGCATCGGCGGCCAGGGCGGCAGCGACCTGCACGACGTCAGCAGCGAGAACATCGTCGCACTGTGCGATGTGGATTGGGACTACGCGGCCAAGACCTTCAAGCAGTACCCCAAGGCAAAGCAGTACCGCGACTTTCGCATCATGCTCGAGAAGGAGAAGAACATCGACGCCGTCGTCGTGGGGACGCCCGATCACAATCACGCCATCGTCAGCATGACGGCGATCAAGCTCGGCAAGCACGTCTATTGCGAGAAGCCGCTGACCCGGACGGTGTACGAGGCGCGCGCCCTCGCGAAGGCGGCCCGCGCGGCCAAGGTCGCCACACAGATGGGCAACCAGGGCATGGCCTTCGAGGGCAATCGCCTGATCAACGAGTGGATCTGGGACGGCGCCATCGGTCCGGTGCGGGAGGTCCACGCGTGGTCCGACCGGCCCACACACGAGGGCAAGCTTTTTTGGGCCCAGGGCATCGACAGGCCCAAAGACACGCCGCCGGTCCCCGATACGCTGGATTGGGACTTGTGGCTGGGTCCGGCGCCTTATCGGCCCTATCATCCGGCGTATGCCCCCTTCGTGTGGCGGGGCTGGTGGGACTTCGGCTCCAGCGGGCTCGGCGACATGGGTATCCACAACTTGGCTCCGGTCTGGTCCGCGTTGAAGCTGGGCGCCCCGGTCAGTGTGGAGGCCAGCTCGACGCTGTTCAACAAGGAGACTTTGCCGCTGGCCTCGACAGTCCATTATGAATTCGCCGCCCGCGGCGATATGCCGGCCGTTAGACTCCACTGGTACGACGGCGGGATCGTGCCGCCTCACCCGCCGGAGCTGGAGCCGGATCGCGAGCTGTTGCGTGAGGATGGGCTGATCTTCGTCGGCGACAAGGGGACGATGTACGTCGAAGGCTGGGGCGGCAACAGCCCCCGCCTGATCCCCGAATCGAAGATGCAGGCGTACCAGCGTCCGCCCAAGACCCTGCCGCGTTCCATCGGCCACCACAACGAGTGGATCAAAGCCTGCAAGGAGGGCACGCCCACGCGGTCGAGCTTCGCCGACTTCGCCGGCCCGTTGACGGAGGCGGTGCTGCTGGGAACGGTCTGCGTTCGTGTCGGCGGCCAGAGGCTGCTTTGGGACAGCGAGAACCTGAAGGTGACGAATCTGCCCGCGGCGAACCGGTATCTGCACTACGAGTATCGCAAGGGCTGGACGCTGTAATTGACTATTTTCGATTTACAATTTACGATTTTGGCAAGCCCGGAATGGGGACGGTCCCTTCGCAGGGACGTCAGGGGTAGGGTGGGCTCCGCCCACCATTTTCTCACAAGTAGTTGGAGGTGCGCAGGCCATGCCAAACCACGGAAGAGTCAAGGTCGGGATCATTGGCTCTCGTTTTGAAGGCGAGATTCACGCCGAGTCATTTCGCCTGATGCCGGATGAGGCGGAAGTCGTCGCGGTCGCCTCGCCGACGCCGGGCAATGCCCAGAAGCTCGCCAAGAAGTACAACATCCCCCGCGTCTTCACCGACTACAAGAAGATGCTGGCCGAGAAAGACATCGAGATGGTGACGATCACGGCCCCAAACGCTCTCCACGCCCAGATGACGGTGGATGTCGCCGAGGCCGGCAAGCACGTTGTCTGCGAGAAGCCGCTGTGCATGACCCTGGAGGAGGCCGACCGCATGATCGACACCTGCCGCAAGAAAGGCGTCCTGCTGATGTACGCGGAGGAGCTGTTTTTTACGCCCAAATACGTCAAGGCCAAGGAAATGGCGGACCAGGGCGCGTTCGGCAAAGTCTACATGGTCAAGCAGAGCGAGAAGCACTTCGGCCCGCACGCCGACTGGTTCTGGGATGTCCAGAAATCCGGCGGCGGCGTCTTCATGGACATGGGCTGTCACGGCATCGCTTTCTGCTACTGGTTTCTCGGCCGGCCGGCGATCAAGACCGTCTATTGCCAGATGGGCACCCACGTCCACGGCGGCCGGACCAAGGGCGAAGATAACTCGATCTGCATTATCGAGTTTGCCGGCGGGGCGGTGGGCATGGTCGAGGATAGCTGGGCCCGCCGCGGCGGCATGGACGACTGCATCGAGGTCTACGGCGAGGGCGGCGTCGCCTACGCCGACCTGCACATGGGCAATGCCCTGCCCACCTACAGCGAATACGGCTATGGATACGCCGTGGAGAAGGCCCCGACCACCAAGGGCTGGACCTACCCGGTTTTCGAGGAGTTGTGGAACTACGGGTTCCCGCAGGAGATGCACCACTTCGCCCGGTGCGTGCGAGGCAAGGAGCAGCCTCAGGCCACGGGCGAGGACGGCCGCCTGGTGCAGGAGGTGCTGTGCGCCGGCTACCAGTCGGCTGGGGCAGGCCGAAAGACCGAGTTGCCATTCCGGCCCAAGAACGTGGCACGCCCCATCGACCTGTGGTTCAAACCCATATAGGTACTCTCGGTCCTATTGGTCGCATTTTCCTGGAGATTGAGCATGGCGCGAATACCACGGCTGCAAATGCTGGCGGAGCAGGAGATCGAGGTGATCAAGGACGCCAGTCTCGCCATCCTGCGGGACACCGGCGTCATGGTGCATCACGAGGAGATGCTGCGCCTCCTGGGCGAGGCCGGCGCGAGCGTGGATGCCCAGCGTAAGATTGCCCGCCTGCCCGAGAAGCTCGTGATGGACTCCGTGACCCGGGCCGGCAAGCAATACGTGCTGTACGGCCGGGACAGGAACCGGACCGCCCGCTTCGGATGCGGCGATCTCGTTCTCATGTCCAGCCCGGGGCAGTACGCCTGGATCGACCTGCTAACCGGCCAGCGCCGCCCCGCAACGATTCAGGATGCTCACGATGCAGTCCGACTGGGTGATGCACTCGAGAATATCACGATTGTGGGTGCGATGGCTCAGCCGGAGACGATCTCCGAGAAGTATCGGGATGTCGTGCTCACCGCCGAGCTTGTGAAAGCCACCGGCAAGCCGACGCGGTGCTGGATTCGCAACGGTGCAACCGCTCGCTACATTCTCGAAGTCTACCGCACCATCGCGGGCGGTGACGCCGCCCTGCGTGCTCACCCGATGGTCGAGGCCTTCCTGGAGCCGATCAGCCCATTGCAGTTGCCGAGAGACGGCCTTGACATCGTCCGGGAGTTTGCCCAAGCGGGGCAGCCGGTGAGCATCGGCCCGATGGCGATGACCGCCGGCACGGCCCCCGGCACTTTGGCGGGGACCCTGGCCCAGGAGAACGCGGAAATCCTGGCGGGCATCGTGCTCACCCAACTGCTCGCACCGGGCACGCCGATCACCTACGGCGGAATCCCGCACATCATGGACCCGCGAACCGGCATCTGCTCGTTCGGCTCGCCGGAACAGGGCATCATGGCGACCGCGATGGTCCAGATCGCCCGCTCGTATGGCTTTCCCGTCTACGTCAACGTGGGCCTGACCGACGCGAAACTGCCCGACGCCCAGGCCGGGGTGGAGAAAGGCGTCACGCTCCTGCTGGGCGTGCTCGCCGGGGCGGACACGTTCGGCCACTGCGGCATCTGCGGCACCGACCACGCGGGCAGTCTTCTGTGGCTGGCGTTCGACGATGAGCTGATGAGCTACATCAAGCGAGTCTCGCGGGGCTTCGCCGTGGACGCCGAGCGCCTGGCAACCGATGTCATCCACGCCGCAGGCCCCGCCGGCAACTTCCTGGCAGAGGAGCACACAGTCAAGCACTTCCGCCAGGAGATGTGGCTGCCGAACTCGGCATGGACACGCCAGCCCTACGACCTCTGGCAAAGCGAAGGCGCGACCTCGTTCGCGGACCGGCTGCGGGGACGTGTGAGCGACATTCTGGTGACTCACCAAACTCAGCCTCTGGAGGAGGCCTTGTCACGCGAGATCGACCGAATCGTCGCAGCAGCGAAACGAGATCTCCGCTGAGCGAAGACAGACCTTGGACGAATCTCAATTTCAAGCGGACGGCGAGAGTCCACTTGTGGTCCGCCGGAGTCGGTGGTAATCTGGGGCTTGGAATTGCACAGCGTTTTGAGGGATATTATGAGCAATCAATCTTTACTCGACGAGACGGCACGATTGGACCGGGCCGTGGTTCAAGTTTATCGCTATGGGATGTTGGTTCTCATCCTTGTGGCCTGCTTGCTCTGGAGACCCTATTCTATCTCCACACCCCGCCTGGACGTGATCCTTATGATGGGTTCATTCTTCCTCTCATGTTGCTATTTAGCCATCTGGCGTTGGCGTTCAAATGGCCTCGCCCGGTCATGGTTGCGCTCTACATTCTGTCGTTCGGTTGGATGATCTTTGGCCTCTTCTATGACCTCTACCTGTCGAGCGTTCTTTACCCCGTCCAGATACCTGGGGGGAATTAGCCTGACGGTGGGTGACAGCATCAAGGCCGAAGGCCTGGGTTCGTAGTGTGCTCGTAAGAGCATAAGACGATAACACCCTACGGCGTCACTACCAACGTGCTTAGCGCTATCACCCGGCAGAGTGGCAAGCATACTGGTGTAGGTCTTGAGTACTGGGATTGTGAAGGGAGAACGCGATGCGTAGGAAAGTGCGGTACACGCTCGGTGTTGGGTCCACTTATCTCGTAAGACCGTGACGATTGCCTCCCAACTCGATTGTATAGGAATCTGCTTTTGTGGATAACTTCTGGGATTCTGGGGGAAGTGGGAATAACAGATAAAGTGTGCCGTTCATGGAGAGACCCCAAAAGTCCCCGGCGAAGCCGGGATAAGTTCTCTCTCCTTGCGGCAGTCTGTAGGTGCGAGTAATCATGTGCCGCTCGGACGAGCAACCGACGACCCCAAGAAGCAGCACTGCCGCCACCCATGCCAGAACAATTGGTCGCATGTTTCATCTCCCGAGTGTGCGTGCGGTCAATCGAGGATCCATCCGAATCTCCTTGCCTATCATGAAGAGAATAACACGGTGCCGGCCGTCACGTCCATACTTGCGCACATGTTCCATCCGGTGGCAAGCCAAGCTTACGCGAACGTAAGCACGGCACCCAAGGCACGAGCCTTGTTTCTTCTCCTCGCCCGCCGGGATGCGTCTGAGTGAGTCGCAATGGCGTGACGATCACCAAGAAAGGACAAAGCCGTAACAAGACGGTAACACGGTGACGGCAGAGTACGAGTGTGTGAAACCTTCGCACGGTACACGGCGATTATACTTGTAGTAACACGGCGACGCCAGAGTACGAGCGTGCGAAACCGGGAACCAGGAATGTCCGCCAAGCCTTGCGTCCGAGGGGCTTTCCGCCACGGCAGAAGGAGGTGGGCCGATGTAGTCAGGTTTTCTTTATTTTTCTATTGACACAGACAAGCAGTGTTATAGAGTTATAGCACATTAGATAGTTGGGTTCGCGGCGCAGAGATCAAAGGAGCTGAGAGCCGGTCAGGCAGCGAAACGCAGATATCAGCATTGAGACAGGCAATGAATGGTGGTGGAATGCGTCTATAAGGGTGTATATAATGCCGGCGGAGTCCTCTGACTCCTCGACCGAGCCGCAGTAGTGAGTGAGAGATTGTCCTTGGGAAGGGCGTGAGTGTGAGAAAACTACGCATACTGATTATCTTGGTTGTGATCCTCGGGGTCGTTGGCGCCGCCGCCGGTTACGTGGTGAAAAGGCGCATGGCGGCGGGCCAGAAGGCCACGATTGTCCGCGTCGAGGCGACTCAGCCAGGCGAGCTGCTTGAATTTGTGAGTGCCCCGGCGGAGCTGGAGCCCAAGAGCAGGGTGGAGATCAGCGCCAAGGTCTCGGGACGCGTGGTGGCGCTGCGGTATAAGGTGGGCGAGCGGGTCACCAAGGGCGATCCGAACGCCAATCCGCCCATCTTGCCATCGGTGCTCGTGCAGCTTGACTCCAAGGACTTGCAGAGCCAGTTGCTCGGGGCCCAGGCCCGCCGGGCCGCGCAGGCCGCCGGAATCGAGTCGGAGAAGGCGCGGATCGCCGGCCAGAAGGCCAATCTCCTGGGTACCAGTGCGACGTTCGAGCAGGCGAAGACGCAGATGGAGCGCCAGAAGAAGCTGCTCGGCACGAAAGACATCAGCCAGTACGAGTTCGACCAGGTTCAACTGAAGCTCGAAGAGTTCCAGGCGCAGTACAACGCGGCCAAGCTCGGCCTCGATGCGGCGGACTTGAACCTCAGGGTGCTGGAGCACAATCTCGCCGCCGCCGACGCCCAGATTGAGCAGGCGAAAGAAACCCTCGGCTACACGACCATTGTCTCGCCCCTCGATGGGGTGATCACGCGGATCAACGCCAAGGTTGGCGAGATGGTCGTGACGGGCATGATGAACAACCCCGGCACGAAGATCCTGGAGGTGGGCGACCTGTCCCGGATGCTTGCCGTGGCCCAGGTGGATGAGGCGGACGTGGGCAAGCTGCAGGTGGGACAGAATGCCAAGGTGTTCATCGACGCCTATCCGAACCATGAGTTCAAGGGAGAAGTCTACACCATCGCGCTATCCACGGACCTGTCGCGGCAGGGAACCAAGTACTATAAAACGGAAATCCTGCTGGAAAGCGACCAGCGGCTCCATTCGGGCCTGACCGCCAACGTGGATGTCGAGACACGCAAGTATGGCGGCGTGCTGTCGGTGCCTTCGCAGGCGGTGATGACGCGGGAGATCGAGAGCCTGCCTCTCGATATCCGGGACACGTCCTCTTACGTGGACAAATCCAAGACCTTTGCGACGGTGGTCTTTCGGTACATCGACGGCAAGGCGGTCATCACGCCGGTCAAGATCGGTCCGAGCAACCTGACGCATACGATCCTTGAGGCCGGCGTCGAGAAGGGCGAGAAGGTCATCATGGGCCCGTACAAAGAGTTGGAGAAGCTCAAGCATGACCAGGTCGTCAAAGACGAGCGCGAGGCCAAGGCCGAGGCGGACGCCAAGAAAAAGACCACCAAAGATGCGAACGACGTGAAAGATGCCAACAAAGTCTGACAAGATCATGATTCGGCTCGACGAGGTGACGCGGGTCTACAAGGTGGGCGTGGAGCGCATCAGTGCGCTGGACGGCGTCGATCTCGAGCTGCGCGAGAATGAGTACGTGGCGATCATGGGCCCGTCCGGCTCCGGCAAGAGCACCCTGATGAACGTGCTGGGCTGTCTCGACCGCGTCTCCAGCGGCCGCTACGAGCTGGACGGCCAGAACACTACCGGCATGGGCGACGCCGCCCTGGCCCGCGTCCGCAACGAGCGGATTGGCTTTGTCTTTCAATCCTTCGAGCTGCTCCACCGGGCCAGCGCCCTGAGGAACGTGGAAATGCCCCTGATCTACTCGCGCGACGGCTGGTGGTCGCGGCGCAAACGTGCCATGCGGATGCTCGAACGCGTCGGCCTGGGCGACCGCGTCAAGCACCGCCCCAATCAGCTCTCGGGCGGCGAGAAGCAGCGCGTGGCCATCGCCCGCGCCCTGATCTGCAATCCCAGCATCCTCCTGGCGGATGAGCCCACCGGCAACCTCGACAGCAAGACCAGCGAGGACATCCTTGCCCTGTTCGATCAGCTCCACGCGGAAGGGCAGACGATCATCCTGGTCACGCACGAGGAGAGCGTCGCCCGCCATGCCAAGCGGATCATCCGCATGAAGGACGGCCGCATCAGTAGCGACCTGCCGGCCGAAGTGGACCAGGCCCGGCGGGGCGAGCTGATCGGTGAGCTCGGAAAGGTGACCAAATGAAGACCGTTCTGGCCATGCCTCTGGCCTTTCTTCGATTGTTGTATCAAAGCGTTTACCTGGCGCTCAGCCAGATCTGGGCGAACAAGACCAGGTCCGTGTTGACCACGATCGGCATCGTGATCGGCGTCGCATCGGTGACCGCCGTGATCGCCGCCCTGACGGGCCTGAAGGCCAAGATTCTCAGCCAGGTCGAAACCCTGGGCACCAACACGATCTTCATCGGGCCCCACGTGCCCGACAAGGGTCCGATGCGGCACGCCAATTGGTGGCAACTGCGGTTTCGGCCGGAGCAGTTCGACAACGTCCTCGCTCATTGCCCGTCGGTCTCGGTGCTCAGCCGCATCGGCGGCGTCGGGCGGCGCACGGTCAAGTACAGCGAGCAGTCGGTGGACAACGTGGACATTCAAGGCATCGAGCCGGCTTACCACCAGATCGAGCATCGGCCCGTGATTCTCGGACGCATCTTCTCGCCCATCGACGATGACCAAGTCCGTCAGGTTTGCTTGATCGAGCCGAAGCTGCGGGACAAGCTGCGCATGGAGCGTGACTGCATCGGGGAGACGATCCGCATCGGCTACACGGCGTTTCGTGTGGTCGGCGTGATCGAGGCCCGTCCGCAGATGAACTTCGGTGACGGCGGCCAGGAGCGATACCAGATCTTCATCCCCTTCAGAACGCTCGAGAAGCTCGGCGAGCCGTTTACGTGGGCGATGGCCTCCGGCAGGACCGCCGAGACGCTGGAGGATGGCCAGGCGGAGCTGAAATTCTTCCTGCGCCGTACACGCAACATCCGGCCGGGCCAGCCCGACACGTTTGAGGTCCAGTCGCTCCAAAGCGCCCTGGCCACCTTCAACAAGATCGCCGTGATCGTCACGATGGTCGCCGGCGGCATCGTCGGCATCTCGCTGCTCGTCGGCGGCGTCGGCATCATGAACATCATGCTCGTCTCCGTCTCGGAACGCACCCGCGAGATCGGCCTGCGCAAGGCGGTCGGCGCCAAGCGCTCGGCCATCCTGACGCAGTTCATGATCGAATCGGTTACTCTGTGCTTCTTCGGCGGGCTCGTTGGCATCGGCTTCGGCCAGTTGCTGACGATGGCCATCGCCAACATTCCACAGGTCAAGCTGGACCTGGCGCACATCCCGCTGTGGGCGATTGGCATTTCGTTCGGCTTTTCCGGCGTCGTCGGCATCGTTTTTGGGATGGTCCCGGCCATCAAAGCGGCTCGATTGGACCCTATTGAGGCTCTCAGGCATGAATAGGCGTTTCTGTTTCGTACTCGCGTCGGTGACAGCATCATTGTCCCTGGTCGTGGCGCTGGCGGGCTGCCGGACGTCTTCGGACCGCTACGGTCTGCACGAGCTGGGCGTCTCGCGGCAGCAGGTTCACGAGGTCGAGCCGCTCGAGCTCAAGAAGGCCGAGCCCAACGAGGCCCCGCCCGAGTCCAACCAGCCGCCGGAGAAGATCGAGTTGTCCCTGGAACAGAGTCGTGCGATGGCCCTGGGGAACAACCTCCAGCTCAAGACGGCCCTGATCAGCCCGGCGATTGCCGGTGCGCAACTCAGCGCGGAAGAGGCCAGATTTGAGGCCTCCTTCTTTGCCAACGCCAGTCTGCTGGAGACCGACCAACCGCAGGGCAGGGCCATCTTTCTCGACGGCATTCTCGTTCCGGCCATTGGCACGTCCCAGATTGAACGCATTCAGGGAGATTTCGGCGTTCGCGTGCCGTTGCGGACCGGGGGCACCGTGACGTTCGACCTTGTTGACACGCAGACGGAGAACCTGAAGGTGACCGCGCCCTTCAATCCGGCCTTCGAGAACAACGCGATACTCTCGCTGAGCCAGCCGCTGTTGCGCAACGCGGGTCGACGGGCCACGATGTACTCGATCCGTGTCGCCGCCTATAATCGCGACATCACCGACGCGCGAACGAAGCTCGAAGTCATGACCGTTCTGGCCTCGCTGGACAAGGTGTATTGGCGTCTTTATGCCGCTCGGAGAGAGTTGGAGGTGCGGCAGCAGCAGTACGGGCTGGCGCAGGCTCAGCTTGACCGCGCCCGGCGCCTGGTCGCGGGCGGCCAACGGGCCCAGGTGGAGACCATCAGGGCGGAGGCCGGCGTGGCCCAGCAGCTTGAGGCCATCATCGTGGCGGAGAACAACCTGCGCGATCGCGAGCGCGAGATCAAACGCGTCGTCCACAAGGCCGGACTGGACGTGCAGACGGCCACCATCGTGATTCCGACGACGGAGCCTGACCCGGTGCGCTATGAGCTGGACCGGCCGCGATTGGTCGGCACGGCCATCGAGGGCCGGATGGAGTTGCTGGAGCTGCAACTGCAATTGCTGCAAGACGCCAGCAGCATCGACTTCGCGCGCAACCAGACCTTGCCTCTGGCCACCCTCAACTACACCTACAGTATCAACGGCACGGGAGAAACCCGGACCGATTCGCTCGATATGTTGGCCGGTACCGACTTCACGACCCACAGCGTGGGTCTGCAAGTGGTCATCCCCATCGGCAACGAGGCCGCCAAGAGCCGGCTGCGCCAGGCCATCTATCAGCGCCGCCAGCGGCTCGCCACCCGAGCCAACCGCGAGGACCTGATCCGCCTCGAAGTCCTCAATGCCGCCGATCAGGTCGAGGCCAACTGGCAGCGGATTCTCGCCGCCCGCCAGACCAGCGTTCTCAACGGCCGGCTGTACGAGGCTGAGCAGCGCCAGTTCGAGCAGGGTATGCGGACCAGCACTGACGTCCTCGACGCCCAGACCAAGTTCGCCGATGCCCAGAGCGCGGAGATCCGGGCCCTGGCCGACTACCAGATCTCGCTCGTGGACGTCGCCTACGCCACCGGCACGCTCCTCGGCTCCGCCAAAGTCGAGTGGGCGCCCATCATCCCCGAGAACGATGTCGAGTGACGACGCTCCATGGATGACTCAGGGTGGCACGCTCAAACGAGTTGGCAACGTCCCAAATCCTTGAGTGTTCTGCTCATCGGGTGGCAGCGGCAAGCGCCGGCTTGCCGATGGTTTGCCCATCCGCCATCGGCAGAGCCTTCGGCCTTGCCGATGCCACCCGTACCAGTAGCTTGTGCCAACCGATCTCAAGAACCTGAGATGCTGCCAACCTGTTTGAGCGTGTCTTGGTCCCCATGGAAGTAATGCCCACTCACTAATCATCCCCCGCCGGAATGTCGATAATGCTGATCGGAAGGCCCTCGCGTGTGGGGACTCTTCGCTTTGTTTCTTGATATCCGATCTGGGCGGGAGTGCTGGAATGAATCGGAATATGAGACTCTGCATTGTTGCTGCGACGATCCTCCTTGGCGCCGTGGTCCTTTGTCTGCCCACGTCCATCGGCCAGGACCGCAGGACCTATGAAATCTACAGCGTCCCAGTCAGTCAATCCGATGCGGCCCGCGCCATCAGCGCCTACGAGCGTCTCATGGAGCGCCACATGGACTTGACTGAGCGGAACCTGTCTGCCCTGGCGGCCGACATCCGGACTGTCGCCGCCAAGCTCGACGCCATCCATGCCCGATGCGAGAGACTGGACACGCGCTTGGCCCGGATCGAAAAGCATCTTGGCATTGCCCCTGTAGCGCCGCTCACGCCGACGCCGGACCCGAACGTGCCTCCCATCCCCTTGCCGCCCCCGATGCCAGTTCCGCCGCCCAATCAGCCTTGACGCGGCAGGGTGGGCACTGTGCAACATCCTCTGGGTGGCACGGCCAAACTTGTTTGACCGTGCTTGCCTCGATGCGCTCCGCGGCGCAGGAAGACGCGCTCAAAGCAAGTTTGAGCGTGGCACCCGGAGACTCTCATTGAATACTGGGGTCTCAACAATCGCGTGCGCGAGCTTGTTTGGGCGTGGGTCATGCGGCCTCAGGAACCCCGTCTCGGGTTGTAGATGAGCCCGTCGCTCCGGGCATACAGTTGCAGCACCGCCCGTGCCTCGTCGCGCAAAACATCCCGAACCACCTCGATCCCGCGTTTCCGCAGTTCGCCGACCCAATCACCGGGCTTGGCCCCTTCATCGAACCCGATGGCGGCGGCATCCTCGCCGTGGGCCGCACACACGACCCGCCGGAGGCCCGACCACGGGATCGCCCCCAGGCACATGGCGCACGGCTCCGTGCTTGTCGCCAACTCGTACAATCCGCCGCCGGCGCCCAGATCATAGTTTCCGACTGTCTGCTGCGCCATGGCGATTGCGACCATCTCCGCATGGGCCATCGAGCAGCTCGACGCCTCGACCAGATTGACGCCCACGCCGGCCACTCGCCCGGTCGCGGCCTCGAACACCGCCGCGCCAAACGGCCCGCCCGTTCGATGCTCGATGTTCTGCCTCGCCAAATCAATCACAAATCGCACCCTTGCCTCGAGGGGCGCAATCACCTGATCCTCCCGCTGCGTAATCGCGCACAGCCATTTGGGCAGCTTCAGCACGATCTTGCCGCATCGCGAACCGCTGTCAACCACGGGGGCACCTTCTTTCTGATGTCCATCTGTCATTCTGATCCCTGGACCGACAATGGTAAGCCCCGAACAATGGCCCCGTCAATCACGCGGCAGAAGAGGTTGTGACCACGTGGAATTGCCGGGATCCGCATTTGCACTTCCGCCGGCCTGCTCCTACAATAGGGGCGGTGACTCTGAGACGATTTTGCCAGGTGCCCTGTTTGCGCTGGCGTAAGCAGGTTGGGCGGCCCAAATAGAGACGACTCGTGGAGCACAGCATGAATAAGAGCATCAAAGCCAATTCCCATCCGTTGATGAAATCGTGGCCGTCAGGCGTCGTTCTGGCGCTATCGTGCATCCCGGCGACCTTCGTGTGTGCGGGGGAGCGTGCGTCTCCGGTCGGCGGCCAATGGCGTGTCCTGCCGCTCATCACCGAGGGGAAGATCGACGCGGCGTGGGCGCAGGTGGGCTGGGGCGGATTCGCCGTGGACGGCGGAGCGCTTCGCACCGAACCCGACGATCGCGGCATGGGTTTGCTGCTCTACAAGCCCCAGAAGTTCGGCAACTGCCAGATCCGCATCGTCTATCGGCCCGAGAAACCGAAGTCGAATGCAGGCGTCTTCGTGCGCATCGACGACGGCGTGCTCGCGAAAGTCGGCGAGAAATCGCCTGAAGTGCATCGCGATGCGAAGGGCAAGCTGTCCCCGGAGATGATCGAGAAGCTCAAGGAAGTGTCCGAGAAGCATCTCGGCGGCTGGTATCCGGTGCATCACGGTTACGAGGTGCAAATTCTCGATGACACCGACGCGTGGCACCGCACCGGGGCGATCTATTCTCTGGCCAAGGCCGCTGCGGTTCCCGAAAAACCACAGTCCGACTGGCGGACGATGGTCATCACCCTCGACGGCGAGCGCATCACGGTGGACGTCGACGGCAAACGCCTCAGCTCATTCGATCCAGGTGCGGCGGACAATCCGCCCCGCAAGAATTGGACCGAGCCGATCCGCGAGCTGAAACGCCCGACACACGGCTACATCGGACTCCAGAATCACGATCCCGGCGACGTGGTTTGGTTCAAGGAGGTCAGCGTACGGTCCCTCGATCGCGCCAGGTGATTGCCGGGAATGATGGCTCCACGAGGGAACCACCCCGGGAATACGCGATGCTACAGCGCTCTGCGCCTGCGCAGCCAGGGAAGCAAACATGCCCCAATGCCGGCCAGGTTGCCGCCCCCGGGTTGATCGAGTGTGCCATCGAGGCGGGGCCACGGCATCGGCGACAGCCGGTAGGGTGTACTCCGCACACCGGTCTTCTATGGGGCCAATCTATCCCATCGCGAATATCATTTGACCTTGGCAATTGGCCGATGGTATATTGCCTTGAGGATGTAACCGGTGTGGCGTCGGAAGCACGGTTCTTGAGAGACGCATGAGATGGGTATGACGTGTGACCATTGCAGTGGTGAAATCCCTCTGGCTGCAGAGAGGTGCCCACATTGTGCTCTTCCGGGTCTGTTCCCCAACGTGCGCGCCGCTGAGGATCCCCGCGAGATGGAAGCTCTCCGAACTCGCTATGCTGCCGCCATCGCCCGTGCGGCGAGGAGAGGGTACGAATCGACAGCTCGCTCCTTTGAACAGACCATGCGGAAGACGCGAGCGGTGATCAACCGGCCGCTTGGAGAGGTTCAACGCCTGGCACGAAGCGATGACGAGGTGTACGCAACCTACTACCAGCTTCGCGAATCGGGTGTCAGGGTGCCCCAAGGGGACGCTTGGGACAAACGCCGTGCTATTACCGATGAAGCATTCTTCTCCGGGTACAGAGAGAAGATTCGATTCGGGGCGCTGACAGCGGATGGGAAGGGGGTATGGCATTATGGCGACGTGGCCGTGGTCCTCAAGGAAACGATGATTGCGCACCGGGCGTCTGTGTTGGAAGAGAATTCAGTCATGTTCATGCAACGTCACAAGGTCCGTGTTTACGACGCGCATGTTCTGCCCCAGGGATACCGCGCCATTTGGGCCGAGCGGGAGAAGGTTTGTCTCGCCAAGCTGGCCGACAGACTCCATGCCCAGACCGGAGACGCCGAGCACGCACAAATCCTGTTGAAACAAGGGGCGAAACCGGAGGAGGACGACTTCGTCGAAGTGCACATCTGGGGCCCGTTGACAAGACGATGCTTCGAGCATATCACTATAAGAAAGACGAACTTGCGGCCGGCGGCGCGAGTAGTCCTCAAAGATCTGCAAGAACAACTGGAGCCAATGGGCGTGCCCGTGGAGATGTGTTCATGAATGCGATCATCTCAGGACGTGCAGGGCTTGCGGTCATGACGGAGGGGACCTCCCCATTGACACTGTGTATCGATGAGGCGGGCGAGATATTCGGAAGGACATGCTCCCCTTCCCGGCAGTCTCCTGCGCGACGTGGACGACCTGGAACTCTTCAACAACGTTACGGCAAATCGTGTGCGCCAGTTGCTGGCCCGTCCGAGGCAGCGGGAAGACGCGCTTCAAATGGTTCTGATTCTTCTGAGCCAACGGTCGTCGCAGGCAGTTCGTGCGGAGGCGGCGGGGGTTTTGAATGAGTTGTTGAATGATGACGGGCAGATTCAAGAAGCTGTCGAGCGAACTCTCTACGCGGTGCCGCTGCCGCCTACGGCCAATGTGAAGGCTGCGATGGCTGCGTGTGAACAGACGGCCTCTGGTCGGGCGCTCGCAATGCTATCCAAACTGACCGCACGCCAGCCATACATTACCGATATTCGTCAGGAGTGGGATAGTCTGGCTTCTGCATTCGCGTCCAGAGAGGAGTTCTCACAGTTTCAAGTCGTTTTGGTCTGGGAAGGGATCTTCCGAGAGTTGGTGGAGAGTCTGGCATCGGATGTGGATCTGGACCGTTTCATCTTTCTGGCCTTGTCCAACGACAGAGTAGCCAGGCAACGAAACCACCGCGCCGTGATTGGCGAGTGGGTGGGAAAGTGGCGACCAGAAGGGTATACGACTTCAGCTCAGGTAATCGACATTCTGGATGAAGTGGAATCCGACGAACACAGACACCGCAACCCGGTTACTCGTCGCCCAAAGGCTGACGAGGCTCTTTCAAGAGTGGTCCGCCAGAAAGCGTTTATCGTTCAGACGTTGCGTCAGCAACGCATAAGCAGTGCCAGGCAGTACATCGATGATCTGATTCGATATCAAGAGAGGGCCAGCGACAATGAGCATATCTGCATGTCCCTCTGCGATCTTGCGACCGAGGCCAGGGATGTGGGCCTTCATGATTTGCAGCTCGAACTGGTCGAGCGAGCGCTCGGCTACAAGGCGGATGATGTTGTAGCCCAGAGCCAGCGAGCCGACACACTCAAAGCTCTCAACCGGCTTCCGGAGGCGCTGGAGGCGTACGAGCAGGCGATGGCCCAGCACCCAGAAGACGTTGTGCCTATGAATGGATACGCAGAGGTCCTCAAGGCTCTCAACCGGCTTCCGGAGGCGCTGAAGGCGTACGAGCAGGCGATGGCCCAGCACCCGGAAGACGTTGTGGCTATGACTGGGTACGCCGAGGTCCTCAAGGCTCTCAACCGGCTTCCGGAGGCATTGGAGGCGTACAAGCAGGCGATGGCCCAGCACCCGGAAGACGTTGTGGCTAAGAATGGA
>Ga0315286_10000986_pt1 | contig 25286 bp, 26 predicted proteins | sample YL17G10_0_MG_FD_205038 | JGI IMG/M metagenome (GOLD analysis project Ga0315286, IMG submission 205038) | Sediment microbial communities from Yellowstone Lake, YNP, Wyoming, USA - YL17G10_0 | ecosystem: Environmental > Aquatic > Freshwater > Lake > Sediment | place: USA: Wyoming | collected...
CGCTTCAAGTAGAGAACAGCGGTCGGAATTTCCCGGCCCGCAAAATTGGTCTGTGCAGAGCTTATGCGGCAAAAGCTATGGAATACGGAATGGACGCGGTAATAGCCGATATCGGCCCCAATTACGGTATGTCCGACCCGGATGAGGAATTATTGGAACTGGTAGATGCCTTCGCGAAGCTCGATGGTTCGATTCAAAGTCGCGACAAAGCCCGGAAACTGATGGATGATTTCTGCAGCAAGAACAGGAACCCTGAGAAAAACAAATCTACTTCCAGGTCCGTATCTACAGATAAGCGGGGCGATGAATCAAAGTCCGCAATCAAGATTGACCAATTTCGAGGATCGCCTTCGGTAAAGTCGTAATATCTCGACAGCCGAGACACGGTAAAGTAAACAGGGATATATTGATTTGCACGAAATACTCTGGCAAAAGCTCGTAACGCTTGATCCGCAAAATACTGCCCAAAGGGCGAAATGCCAGTTCATTTCTGACCCGAACCGCTATTTATTGACCTTTCTTAACAATCAATACTCCATAAACATAGAGCATAAATTGATAGTTTCTCTCAATCCAGTGGCAGCAAGTGGCTGCCCCGGCTACCTTGAACAGCTATGCCTGCTGACTTATCTGATTCATGCGAAAGATATGGCACCGTCCGGTCGGCTTGTCAGGCCGCAAGCTCTGCCGGGCGGAGAGTTTTTCTTTCGCGGCTCACATGCTCTGCCGACAACCAAGCTGCAGGAGGTGTGTGGTGCTGAACCGGCGCTGTTGACAAGAGCAGCCGGCAAGCTCGCCGCTGTTAAGAGCAATTACGGCGACGCATCCATCACGCTGCAGGCGCTGCCGCAGGTTCCGCTGACCTTCATAGTTTGGGCCGGGGACGATGAGTTTCCGGTACGCGCTTCGGTTCTCTTTGATGAGACCGCAGCGGAACAACTGCCACTGGATGCCCTTCTGACCACAGTGAAACTTGCGGCCAACTTAATTCTGGACACCATAGGCCGGCCCGATTAAATTAGTATCCGGGTAGCAGGTCGAGGCAGTAAACGGCTTTAGGTTAGAGCGAGAAAACTCTTTTTGAGATTGTCTGGATGAGCAAATTACGTAGTTCCCACAATAGTTTAACAGCTACGTATTTGCCACAATGAATGGGGGTTTTGGTCGTAACGGATTAGCACGCTGCTTGAAAGAATTTTACAGTGCCGAAAGGGTTGAAAATTGCGATTGGCGGCAAGGGGGGCGTTGGCAAGACAACGGTCTGCGCAGTGTGGTCTCACCTGTTCGCCGAAGACGGTTTCAATGTTATGGCCATTGACGCAGACCCCAACGCAACTCTCGCGTCTGCATTCGGAATACCTCCACAGAACAGCCCCAGGCCCCTAATCGAGATGAAAGAGCTCATCGCCGAGCGAACCGGTACCACAAAGGCCTCCCCCGGGCTGTACTTTAAGATGAACCCCAAGGTCAGCGACCTGCCTGAGCAGTTCTGGCTCGATTTGGGCAGGATCAAACTGCTGGTTCTGGGGGCAATCACACAGGCAGGGGCCGGCTGTGCCTGTGCAGAAGGTGCATTCTTAAAAGCACTGCTTACGCATACAATCCTGCAAAGGCAGGAGGTTGTTCTGGTTGATTTGGCCGCAGGTGTTGAATGTATGGGCAGAGCCAGCGTTCAGGGCATCGATGCGATGGTGGTGGTTGTCGAGCCGGGCGCAAGGAGCATTGAAACCGCCAACAGCGTTGCAAAGATGGCTAAGGAGCTCGGAATAAAAACTGTAGGCGTAATTGGAAACAAGATTACAGAAAAATCCCAGATTGACGTGATTAAATCAGGATTGGCTAAGCAGGACGCAGCGGTCTGGCTTGGAGCTTTGCCTTACAGCAAAGCCCTGCAGCAGGCGGACCTGAGGCGGACATCTGTGATTGACGCCGACAAAAAAAACGTGGAAGGACTGACAAAGGCAAAAAACAAATTGATGAAACTAATCCAGACAAACAGGGATTAAATTACAGATTCCATATTCTGGAAATTTTACAAGCGAGGCATTTATGAATCCGCAGGAACGCAGTATTGATAAAGCGTCACAGGAAATGTTAAGCCGGATGGCCGAGACAGGCAATGAAAACGCATGGGACCGGCTTGCGGCACAGATGCCTCAGTGCGGTTTCGGCAAGCAGGGAATCTGCTGCCGGATTTGCACGATGGGGCCGTGTCGAATATCCAAGAAAGCGCCGCTTGGCGTCTGCGGCGCAAATGCCGATACCATTGTCGCCCGCAACTTTCTAAGGTTCGTCGCTGCCGGCGTAAGCGCCCACAGCGACCACGGCAGAGGCGTGGCGGAGGTGTTTTTGGAGGCGGCGAAGGGAGAGTTAAAGGATTACAGGATAAAGGACAAAGTCAAGCTGTTCAAACTCGCACAGGAGCTTGGTGTTGAGACCAAAGACCGTCCGGTTAATGATATTGCCACAGATATCGGTAAAATTGCGATAGAAGAGTTCGGCAAGCGCGAGGGGACGCAATTGATGGCCCGCAGGGCGCCAGCGGCGAGACAGGCGATTTGGAAAAAGTTCGACATTACCCCGCGGGCGATAGACCGCGAGGTTGTTGAGTCGCTTCACAGAAGCACAATGGGGGTGGACCAGGATTACAAGAACCTGATTATGCATGCATGCAAAACTGCTCTTGCAGACGGATGGGGCGGCTCGATGCTTGCGACGGAATTGCAGGATATACTTTTCGGCACGCCGTATCCGGGCAAAGGCGAGGTGAACCTCGGTGTGCTGAAAAAAGATGAAGTAAACATCGTAGTGCATGGTCACGAGCCGATTCTGTCGGAGATGATTGTTGCTGCGTCGCAGGACGCTGAACTGTTAGAAGAAGCCAAAAGGGTCGGCGCAAAGGGAATTAATGTCGCAGGAATGTGCTGCACTGCAAATGAGCTTCTTGCGCGGCATGGTATCCCTGTAGCGGGAAATTTCTTAAGTCAGGAACTGGCGGTTGCCACAGGCGCGGTGGACGTGATGGCTGTGGACGTGCAGTGCGTGATGGAGGGGCTGGCAAAGGTAGCCCGCTGTTACCATACCAAGCTGATTACAACCGTAGATAAGGCAAGAATTACCGGTGTTGAGCATATTTCAATGGATGTGAAGAACGCCCTCAATACAGCCAAGAAAATTGTCAAAATGGGCATCGAAAACTACAAGAACCGCGGCGAGGTTTATATCCCGGATGAAAAACAAACGGCAGTGGTCGGGTTTACTCACGAGTCAATCAACTATATTCTCGGCGGACGTTACCGGGCAAGCTATCGGCCGCTGAACGACAATATCATTAACGGCAGAATACGCGGGGTGGTTGGCATTGTCGGTTGCTCAAATCCGAAGGTTCAGCAGGATTTTACACATACGACATTGGCAAGAGAGCTTATCAAAAGGGATGTTCTGGTGCTGACGACCGGCTGTGCAACAATCGCATGCAGCAAACAGGGCTTGACAAATCCGAAGATGGCACTCGAATGGGCAGGGCCGGGTCTTAGAGAGGTTTGCGAAGCGGTGGGCATACCGCCTGTGCTGACCTGCGGTGGTTGCGTGGATAACAGCCGGCTGCTTGTTGCCTGTTCGGAAATCGTGCGTGAAGGAGGCCTTGGCGATGACATATCCCAGCTGCCGGCGGCAGGGGCATGCCTTGAGTCGATTACCGAAAAGGCGATTGCCATCGGCCAGTATTTTGTGGCAAGCGGCCTGATGGTTATTTTCTCAAATGAAATGCTGCCGATACAAGGCAGCCAAAACGTCACCGATTATCTGCTTAACGGGATTGAGAAGGACCTGGGCGGGAAATGGGTTCTCGAAGCCGACCCTGTAAAGGCAGCAGATATCATTTTAGCTCATATCGAAGGCAAGCGTGACGCCCTTGGCATCAACAAGAAATCGGAACGTAAACTTTACGATATGGCCGACAGGCGCACATTAATTGTTTAAGAATAGAAAAGGTTAATATATGTCTAAAATAATTGCATCAGCAGCTATACGCGGGGCACACAAGATAGCCGGACAGGCCAGGGACATATTATCCAGGGCCGTCGCCGAAAAGGGCAGGGACTGTCCGGTGGAATTTCCAAATACCGGCTATTACATACCAATCATTTACTCGATGACCGGAAGAGCGGTAAAAACCCTTGCGGATTTTGAAGAGGTAATAAAGGAAATCGACGATTTGCTTCCGCCGCTGGTTGATGACGATGTGTGGATACCGTATCTGGGGCCTGCCCTTGACGCAGGCATGGCCACTCTATTCGCCGAAGAAATTATTGAGGCGTGCAAGTACGTAATCGGGCCAAGTCCGGTTAGTGGTATCTGGCTTGGCGCCGCCGATGACCTTATCCTCAGAGAACGAGGCATACAATTTGTGGATGGCTCTGCTCCCGGATTTGCCGCTATTGTCGGGGCCGCACCTGACGTTAAAACGGCCGTTAATATCGCAAGAAAACTTCAGGAGAGATGTCTGTACGTCTTTATGTGCGCACACCATAACGGCACAAGTTTCGCCGAGCAGCTTGTCGAAGGGGGCGTTCAGCTGGGCTGGGAAACCCGACTTGTCCCCTTTGGCCCGGGAATCACCGCTGCGATTTACGCGCTCGGTTTCGCCAGTCGCGCCGCATTGAGCTTCGGCGGCGTCCAGGCCGGCGACTTCAGGCGAAATCTCCTGTACAACAAAAATCGAATCTTTGCTTTTGTAATGGCCCTGGGAGAAGTCACTGATGAATGGTATGCGACCGCGGCCGGGGCCATAAACTATGGTTTCCCCACAATCGCAGATTCGGACATCCCTGAGATTCTCCCCACAGGCGTCTGCACTTATGAACATGTTGTCTCAAACATAAGTCATGACAAGATAGTTGAAAAGGCCATTGAGGTTCGAGGACTGAAAATAAAGATAACCGAAGTACCAATCCCTGTCGCGCATAGTCCGGCTTTTGAAGGCGAACGAATCCGCAAGGAAGATATGCACTGTGAGTTCGGCGGGCAGAGAACGCCTGCGTTCGAGTGGCTGCGAATGGCCGATACCAGTCAGGTCGAAGACGGCAGGGTCGAAGTTTTCGGCCCAGATGTAGATTCTGTCGCCGAGGGCGGGAAGCTGTCTCTGGGGATTCTCGTTGAGGTTGCCGGGCGAAAAATGCAGGTCGATTTTGAGCCCGTATTGGAGAGACAGATTCATACGTTCCTCAACGAGGCCCAGGGCATCTGGCATATGGGCCAGCGAGACATTAACTGGGTCAGGATCAGCAAGGGCGCCGCCGCCGCGGGGTTCAAACTCGAACATTTCGGCAAGCTGCTGCACGCAATGATGCATGAGCGATATTCCAACATACTGGACAAGGTCCAGGTCAAAATATACACGGATGAGCAGGAGGTACTCAAGCTTCGCCAGCAGGCACTCGCGGTTTACGCGGACCGAGACGCACGCTTGAAGGGGATGACCGATGAAGATGTTAATACATTTTATTCATGCGCATTATGCCAAAGCTTTGCTCCAAGTCACATTTGCGTGGTTTCACCAGAACGACCCGGTCTATGCGGAGCATATAGCTGGCTTGACTGCAGAGCAGCTTATGAGATAACTCCAACGGGCGCAAATCAACCCATTCCCAAAGGCAAATGCATTGAGCCGAAGGTCGGTCAATGGGACAAAGTAAACGCATTTGTCCTGAAAGCAAGCGGCAGTAAAGTTGAGCGAATGAGCCAGTACAGTATGATTATTGACCCGATGACTTCCTGCGGCTGCTTCGAATGTATCGCAGCGGTACTTCCATCTACAAACGGCATAATGATTGTGAACCGGGAATACACAGAAATGACTCCATGCGGCATGAAATTTTCGACCCTGGCCGGCACCGCAGGCGGCGGCAACCAGACGCCGGGTTTCATCGGACACTCAAAACACTACATCGGTTCACGAAAATTCATTGCCGCTGAGGGCGGTATTCGACGTATAGTATGGATGCCGACGGCGCTGAAGGAAGAGATTAAGAACGTTATTGTTGACAGGGCCGGCGAACTTGGATTTGATGGTGTGGAATTCCTGGCTAAAATCGCAGATGAGACCAACGCTACCGCCGAGGAAGATGTGCTGGAGTTTATTACAAAGGCGGGACATCCTGCGCTTGCCATGGACCCCATGTTCTGATGATGCCGGGTAGCCGTGTCGCACTCGATGTCAAACGCGGCTTCCCGTTAAGATAAAACCCGGACATTTTGGGTTGAGTGAAAGTGATGTTTTCTGAGCTTGCGTGATTATTGTTGATAGTTAGAATTGACCTTTGAACATAGTAAGGAGCAAGTATTATGGCATTAACGGGACTGGATATATTCAAGCTTTTACCAAAGGGAAATTGCAAAAAGTGCGGAATGCCCACGTGTCTGGCGTTCGCAATGCAGCTTGCACAAAAACGGGCCAAACTCGAGGACTGTCCTGAGATTTCGGAAGAATCCAAACAGAAGCTCGCTGCGGCTGCCGCTCCCCCGATGCGTAAAATCGTATTTGGCACCAAAGACGCTCAGATTCAGGTTGGCCAGGAGACCGTTCTGTTCCGGCACGAGGAAAAATTCTACAGCCCCACGGTTTTGGCCGTGACTGTCTCGGACAAATTGGCAGGAGACAAGCTGAGCAAACGAATCGCGAGCGTCAATGCGCTCACTTTTGAAAGAGTCGGCACCAGAATCGGCGTCAACGCAGTAGCCGTCGTCAATGATAGCGGCTCTGCCGACGATTTTGCCGCCGCCGCCGCCGCAGTGAAGCAAGCTTGTCCCTTGGCGATGATACTTGTTTCGGATTCACCGCAGGCCATGGCTGCGGCCGTCTCAAAGACAGCTCAGGCCGTTCCGCTGCTTGCTTCAGCTACCGCTGATACAGCGGACCAAATGGCAAAAATCGCCAAAGATAACAATTGCCCCCTTGTCGTGAAAGCCGGGTCGATAGAAAAACTTGTCGATCTTAGCGAGAAGGTAAAATCGCTTGGAGTTGAGAACATCATTTTGGCTTTTGACGGTTTGTCTTTGCGTGATCAGCTTTACAACCTCTCAAGAATACGTGTCTTGTCCCTCAAGAAAGTGTTCAGGCCGCTGGGATATCCCACCATATCCTTAATACGAGACGGTGATGCGGGGAAGCAGGCCGCCATCGGTACGAGCCTCATCTGCAAGTACTCCGGCATAGTCGTGGTTGATACGGATGAACCTCACGCACTTTTGCCTATGCTGACAGCGGTGATGAATATCTTCAGCGACCCGCAGAAGCCCGTTCAGGTTGAGCCGAAGGTTTACGCCATAGGCGAACCCGGCGCCGGCGCCCCTGTGATTTTTACTACGAACTTCTCTCTGACATACTACACAGTCGAATCGGATGTCGAGGCAAGCCGTGTCCCCTGCAACATACTGGTCGTTGATACCGAGGGAACCAGCGTACTGACAGCGTATTCCGGCGATAAGCTCAATGAGAAGACCGTCGCCGATGCGATGGCCAAGTTCAAGGTGGCAGATATTGTCAACCACAGAAAGCTCATCATACCCGGCTACGTTGCTGTTATGAGCGGCAAACTCGAAGAGGCGACCGGATGGGAAATTATAGTCGGGCCTCGCGAGTCTTCGATGCTGCCAAAGTTTCTGCACGAGGTTTGGAAAGCGTGAGTCAAAAGGCAAAGAAACAATGTGTTGTTCGCTTCGAACCGAGCGGGCTTCAGGTGGAGGTCCCGTATGGAGCCGTGCTGCTCGAAGCAGCACACAAGGCCGGCATTTATCTTAGCAGCATATGCGGTGGAGATGGGTACTGTGGCAAGTGCAAAGTCGTGGTAGATGATGGTCATGTTCAGAGCAGACCCACGACCCTGCTTACTCCAAAGGAGGTGCGGCAAAACATTGTCCTTGCCTGCCAGAGCGCGGTACTATCCGACGTTACGGTTACTGTGCCGAAATATCACTCTATGCAAACCTCGCAAATCCTCATGGATAGCGATGCTCACCGGTTCAGCCAGCTTGCCGGCGAGGCGGGAGAGGGTGTCTTTGAGTTTGACCCTCTGGTTCGGAAACTGCTAATAGAGATGTCGCCGCCGACGGTGAATGACCATACGGCAGACCATGAGCGCCTCTACGTGGCCATAAGGAATCAGGTTGACGCTCCAATCATGCAGACGGGTTTCAGGATTCTCCAGGACCTTTCAAAGGCCCTTGTAAAGGAGCAGTATAAGGTAGCTGTTACAATTGGGCGGCGCGGAGGCACAACTGAGGTTATGGAAGTAGCGCCGGCCAAGAGCTACAAGAGCAATTATGCCGTCGCGGTCGATTTGGGTACGACCACAATCGTTGCTCATCTGGTTGACCTGACCAACGCAATGACAATAGATACCGAAGCGATGTACAACAGCCAGATACATTTTGGCGAAGATTACATTCGCCGAATTATTTACGCAGAAGAGAATGAGGCCTTTGACGAGATGCAGAACTGCCTCGTCAATGACGTTAACAGCCTGATTGTCACACTGGCCCAGAGGCAGAAGGTAGATTTGCAGGAGATTACAGCGGTGGTATGCGCGGGGAATACGGCTATGATTCATTTCCTGCTTAATCTCGACCCAACGCGCATACGCAGGGAACCTTACGTTGCGTCAGTCAGCTTTGTACCGCCTATTCGTGCGGCCGAGGCCGGAATTCAGATTAACAAACGGGGCCTGCTGTATTGTCTGCCCGGCGTGGCTGCCTACGTCGGCAGTGATATAGTTTCGGGCGTCCTGGCCACTCGTATGTACACACGTGAATCCATATCACTTCTCGTGGACCTCGGAACCAACGGCGAGGTGGTCTTGGGAAATCGCCACTGGATGGTTTGCGCATCGAGTTCCGCCGGCCCCGCTTTCGAAGGAAGCGGCGTCAGAAACGGAATGAGAGCAGGCGCAGGAGCCATCGAGAAGCTTAAGATGCTCCCCGACGGCTCGGTCGAGTACAAGACAATCGGCAACACTCATCCGATTGGAATATGCGGTTCAGGATTGCTTGACACGCTGGCGGAGCTTTTCATCAATCGTATAATTGACAGAACAGGGCGGCTGACATCCGCTCGAGACCCCCGGTTGACAGAAAACGACGAAGGCCGGCAGTATCAATTGGTGCCTCCGGCCAATCAGCACGCAGAAATCGTCATTACGCAGGCCGACATCAATAATCTTATTCGTTCAAAGGCCGGGGTATTCGCCGCGGTAAGCGTTTTGATGAAGGCCACTCAAACCAAACCCGAAGACATAGGCAACGTATTCCTCGCAGGCGGATTCGGCAACTTTCTTAATGTAGAGGAAGCTGTTACCATTGGCATGCTTCCTGATTTGCCTCCGGGCCGCCTGCAATTCGCCGGAAACACATCGATTGCAGGCGCAAAAACTGTTTTGCTGAGTAACCAGGCCATGGAAACAGCAGCCCAGATAGCACAATCGATGACGTACTTCGACCTGATGAGTAACTCTCAGTATATGGAAGAGTTCACCAAGGCATGCTTTTTGCCTCATACGGATTTATCGCTCTTCCCTTCGGCAAGGCCCATAGCGGGAAAAGTATAGCATTACAGGAAAATTACGAGAATACAAATGGCAACAATTGCAGTAAGTGGAAAAGGCGGTTCCGGCAAGACGACAATTGCAGCCCTTATTATAAGAATCATAGCGGAACGTACCGGCAAGGCGGTTCTTGGCGTTGACGCTGATCCAAACGCCTGTTTGGGGCTGACGCTGGGCGTCGAACCTGGTCGAACCATAGCTGAGCTTCGCGATCAGGCCGCCCAGAAGACCCCCGGCAATCCCGCTATGGACCGGGTGCGAACATTCGAGTACGGCATCCAGCAGGCCATAACTGAAGCGAAAGGATTCGACCTGGTGACTATGGGCCATCCCGAAGGCCCCGGATGCTATTGCGCAGCCAACAACATCCTGAGGACCTTCCTTGATAAGCTCGGTTCGCAGTACGAACACATCGTAATGGACAACGAAGCCGGGATGGAACATCTCTCGCGAAGAACTACTAACAAGGTTGACCTGCTCTGCATTGTTGCTGAGCCAACGGCTGTCGGCATAATAACCGCGAAACGAATATTGGACCTGACAAAAAAATTACCAATAATCGTCGGCAGCATCGGCGTCATCTGGAATAAAACAGATGCCGGCAGCAGTATCGACGGTCTAAATGTTCTCGGTGCCATCCCGTTTGACAAGGCGATATCTGAAGCCGCAATATCGGGCAAGACAATCTTGGATGTTGACCGGAACAGCCCGGCGATTGCGGCGGTTGAGAAAATACTGGAGAGCCAGTTGTGTATACTGAACCAAGATTCGAGGAACCAATCAGATTAATTTTGGAGAATTGCAGATGCCCGTCCCAGAAGTTATAGAGAGTTTTACCGGCTCGGTGAATCGGGTCACTATTGGTGCAACCAAAGCCAATGGCGGAACACGAACGTCAACCGTCACTGTAGGTGGCGCAAAGAATGTTGTCTACGGCGGCGATTTCGAAGACGCCAGCGAGAAACCGGTGGTGGCAATGGATGTGCTCGATGTCAGGCCAGAGGACTGGCCCCCAGCTCTCGCTAAACCCTACAAGGATGTTCTCGACAAACCTGCCGAATGGGCAAAAAAGTGCGTGGAGGACTTCGGCGCTGAGCTAATCTGTCTTAAATTCGATGGAATACATCCCGATAAGGCAAACAAAGGCGCAGACCATGCCGTCAAGGTAACTGAAGAAGTGTTGAGGGCTGTTGGCGTGCCACTTGTGCTGTGGGGTTCAGGTAATGATGAAAAAGACAACCTGGTCATGCCAAAGGTCAGCGAAGTTGCAAAGGGCGAGAATTGCCTGATAGGTACAATCACAGAGGATAATTACAAGGCTCTCACCGCCATTGCATTAGCTGATGGCCACAATCTCATCAGCGAAGCGCCGCTGGATATCAACATCAGCAAACAAGTCAATATACTGGCTTCAGATATGGGCTTTCCGCTGGAACGAATTGTCACTTTCCAGACAACCGGCGCGCTGGGCTATGGAATCGAATACGCCTATTCAATTCAGGAACGACAGAGGATTGCTGCGCTCGGCGGCGACAAAATGATGGCGATGCCCGTTATCTGTGATGTCGGATATGAAGCTTGGCGGGCCAAGGAAGCCAAGCTCGAAGACGCACCCGGATGGGGAGATGTAACCAACAGAGGACCGATGTGGGAAGCTATGACTGCAATTTGTCTTTTGCAGGCCGGAGTCGATGTTATTCGTATGAGACACCCAAAAGCCGTTGCCGTTGTGAGAGCTTTCATCAGCGAAATCCGGCGGTAGAACTATTACTCTAAATATGTGAAGGAGACGAATATGATACTTATCGGTGAGCGAATCAACGGGATGTTCAAAGATGTGAAGAACGCTATCGCAGAGAAAGACAAAAAGGTTATTCAGGATCTGGCCCAAAGCCAGACCGAGGCTGGCGCCAAATACCTCGACGTTAATGTTGGGACCGCGGCCGCCGATCAGAAAGAAGCTATGCAGTGGCTTGTCGAGATGATACAGGAAACCTGTTCAACGTCTTTGAGTCTCGACTCCCAGAAACCCGATGTCATCGCCGCCGGACTCAAGGTCATCAACGCCGACAACGGAGTCATACTTAACTCCACGCCGCTGAACAAGAAAAGCGACAGCGAGGTAATGGACAAGTACATTGAGATGGCGCAGCAGGCCGGCCCAAAGGTAAACATCATTGCCCTGACCATGGACAGCAACGGCGTCCCGCAGGATGTTGACACACGCGTGGCCATCGCCGCAGAGATAGTCCAAAAAGCCATGGGAAAAAACTTTGGCACTCATCGGCTCTTCATCGACCCCATTATTCTCCCCGTCAGGGTCCCCAACGCCCAGGTTCAACCCGGCAGTATCCTGCACGCTATGGACCAAATTGCATATCTCGCTGACCCTGCCCCACACATGACTATCGGCTTGTCAAACCTGTCTCAGGGTACGAACGAGAGAAGCCTGATTAATCGTACCTTCCTGGCAATGGCCGTCTCGCACGGGCTTGATTCAGCTATCGTGGACGTCCTCGACAGGGAACTGATGGGTGTCCTGGCGACAGCCGAGATGCTGATGAATAAGCAGATATATTCCGACAGCTTCCTTAAGGTTTATGGCGCCGCTAATAAATCTTGACCTTGAAGTTATGGCCAATATTTGGGATATTGTAGTTTATGGTACAACCCCATATATATATCGTTGATGACGACCCTTGCATACGCGACGTAATTTCTGTTTTTCTGGCCAGGGCAGGATATGAATGTTCCTCCTTCTCTGGAGCCGACCAATGCCTCAGCCTCCTGCGCACGCATAAGTGTGACCTGCTGATTACTGATGTTAGAATGCCTGTCAAGGATGGCATAGAGCTTCTTATCGAGGCCAGAAGTATTTTCCCCTGGCTGCCCGTTTTGATAATTACCAGCTACGCTGATGTTCCCTTAGCCGTTAAAGCCCTCAAGGCAGGCGCTACAGACTTTGCAGAAAAACCGCTGGATTGGGATCGCTTCCTCGCAACGGTTCAGTCAATACTGTCGGAGGCAGATATCTCTGACGCTCTTGTAGGCAAACCACTCACCAGAACTGAAACCATTGTTTTGCGTCTGATCCTGGAAGGCCGAAGCAACAAAGAAATCGCCCACATACTCAGCAGATCCACCCGCACCATTGAAGTCCACCGAAGTAACATAATGCATAAACTCAATGTCGACAATGTAGTCGAACTGGTCAAAAGAGCCGCCGGCATAGACTTGGGCCGAACCAACTGAGTTGTTCAACGCAACCGGCTGCGATTTAATATACGTTCTTAAGGACCCAAGGAGGATGTCCCAGTCGGCGATGAAGGCGGCAGACAGTTTGCTTAGCGGTCTGGAGGAGATGGTTACCATCAATCGGCTGGGACTGCCGAGATTTTATTTGGCGGGGCTTGCCCTGCCAAATGAAATAGGTGGGGTAAACCCCGCCCTACAAAACTGTCACGCTAGATTTTTTCGTAATGCGTATGACAGGATAAATTCGATTGCCTGCTGGCGTTTCATGGTCGACTCCTTCGCTGGCATAAAATTAAACTTACACATAATACTTGATGCTATCTCAGCGACAGGTAATCTTGACTCCGCGACGGGAAATGGTATTCTGGAGCTGCTGGAAAGATTGAATCGTGCGGGGCAGACGATAGTTATGGTTAACACACGATGAAAGGGTTGCCCGGCGGGCGGGGCGGACAATAACGCTGGCTGACGGCAAAGTGAAGTTATTTTGGCGATACGGGTCGCCGCGAAATACCGGGAAAAGATGTATGGCGTTGAAGATTTGGCTTGGCGATAAACTTGTCGATGAGCAGGACGCGAGGATATCCGTTTTCGACCACGGTCTGCTTTACGGCGACGGCAAACCGGGTCCTATCACGAAACAGTTAAGAGGTAAATTCTTCCGATATGCACATGGAAAGGAGAAGTAGTTCCCGCGTCTTGCTGTCGCAAGACAGCAGCGGGGGCTGCGGGTTGGCGCGATGCAAACACCAGCACAAACAGGAGGCACTTCGGCGAAAGGTTCGGGTGCTGCCGGTCATTCACTTCGTGCTTTTTCCATTATCAGCGACGAGCTTGCAAAGGTAAAGTCGTTGATTGAGCGGGATTTGTCGGATTGCAGCGAGCCGGTTCTGGGCCTGGTCATCTGTGCGAATACCGGGCAGGGGAAAATGATAAGGCCGGGACTGGTTTTGCTTTCAGGGCTTGCGTGCGGGGCTGTAACTGAAAAGCACATACGCGCGGCGGCTATTTTTGAGATGATACATAACGCGACGCTTCTGCACGACGACGTTGTGGATGAGGGGGAAAGCCGGCGAGGGGTCCCCACGCTCAACAGCCTTCACGGGAATGAATCGGCAGTTTTGTTAGGCGATTTTCTGCTTGGCAAGGTCATCAGGATGTGTGTGGGGCTTGGAGACCGTGTGTCGGAGATAATTGCGTTGGCATCTATGCGGACGTGCGAAGGAGAACTCAGGCAGATATCACAGAGGGGCAACCGGTCGTTGAGCGAGCCGGAGTATATCGAGATAATAGCGGGAAAGACGGCGGCGTTGTTTGAGGGGGCGTGTGCCGCGGGTGCGGTGCTTGCGGGAGCGGGCGAATCGACGGTTCAGGCGTTGGCGGCTTACGGGCGCAATACGGGTATCGCATTTCAGATTACCGATGATTTGCTTGATTTGGTCGGCGAGCAGGACAAGACGGGTAAACCGGCGGGCAATGACCTTGACCGCGATAAAATGACACTGCCCCTTATTCATTTGCTGAAAACCGCGGGTGAAGCAGATAAGCAAAAGGCAAAGCAGATTTTGTCGCATAAAACCGGGGACGCCGAGAGGATGGAACTGCTCGAAAAGTTGAATTCCTGCAAGAGTATCGAATACTCGAGGAGGCGAGCGAAAGAGTTTGTCGAGGGTGCGATTGCGGCGTTGGCGGGGATGGAGGACAATGCCGGCGGCAAGTCGCTTGTTGAGACGGCGAGGTTTATCACGGGACGGAAGGTTTGACTAATACGCATTCCAGTTAATTCTCGTGCATCAGCCATATGTCGTTGCAGATTGTTTTGAATTGATTGGATGAGATTTTGTTCCATGCTGACGAGGTAGCATCGAATAGCTGCTGGTAATCATCATAGGCTTGATTGCTGAGATAGTGGCTGCGGATGTATGCCCATTATGCCAAGCTCGGCATAATGGGCAATATGCCGCGACTCGGATTATGCCGAGTAGATTCCCTGTTTTGCTCAAATGAGGCCTAGAATGTAATATCCTGGGCAGTTTAATAAAGCTTAGTCGGCATAATCAGAGGTTCTTGAGGAACTCCAAAAGTTCGTCATCGGGCCGGAAACGCTTCAATCGTATATTCATGGGCGTAACTTTGTTAAGGGCCTGTTCTTTCAATTGCATATTGGCATGAAGATACATCTGGGTTGTTTCCACTTTTTCATGGCCGAGCCATAGAGCTATCACAGTTCGATCTACTCCATGCTGAAGCAAATCCATCGCAGTAGTATGACGAAGCGCATGTGGTGATATTTTTTTCTTCTCCAATGTTGGACAATGTTTTTGTGCAGTCTTCACATGCTTTGCCAAAAGATATTCTACCCCGTCGCGGCTAAGCGGAGTACCACGAGTATTAGGAAAGAGAGGTTCTGATGAATCGCAGTTACGTTCGTGTAGCCATGCACACAAAACTGCTACGGCTTCTTTCCGCAATGGCGTACAACGCTCTTTGCGTCCTTTGCCAACACACCGCACATGGGCACCTGTACCGAACTCAATATCTTTGCAACGAAGTCCTACTAATTCAGATACTCTCAAACCTGTTTGTACTGCAAGTAAAAGAAGTGCCTTATCACGGCGACCTGCCCAAGTACTCTGGTCAGGTGCGGCAAGAAGAGCATCTATCTCAATCCGTGTCAGGAATTCAACGGGCTTGTGTTTGAAACGCTTATTCGGTACAGCCAGTATACGCTGAGCCAAAGCACTGTAACTTGGCTCCTCAAGTGCAACATATTTGAAAAAGGAATGGATTCCGGCTAATCGAACATTCCGAGTCCGGGCTACATTACCACGTTCTTTCTCGATATAATCAAGGAAGCTACCAACAAAAGTGGTATCCAGATCTTCGATGGTTATCTTTGATGGTTCCTTTTTGAGGCGTTGCTGAGCAAACTTGAGAATCAGTCGAAAGGTGTCTCGGTGACTTGCGATCGTATTTGGGCTTGCCTTCCGTTGACGCATGAGGCGATCTGTAAAGAATGACTCCAACAATGCAGGAAATGTGGCTTTGATAATCATTGTGTTAACTTTCCTTTCTTTTCTTCTAATCTCAGAGTAGCCAGTTGCAGAAGCTCGGGAGTAGCCGAGATATACCAATATGTGTCAGTGACATGGCCGTGTCCTAAATAGGTTGTTAGTACGGGAATATTCTGTTCAGCATCAACTCCAGAGCGATACCAACCCAGCAGTGTCCTGACAGCAAATCCATGGCGAAGGTCATGGAGACGAGGGCCGTGGCTGTCCCCTGGACTGCGCAAGCCTATTTGGTGTGACAAGATGACAAACCATCGACGCACTGTACAATCTGTCAAACGAGTACCGCCTTCTGATACAAAAAAACTCAGACTCTGCGGTATAGGGCATATCCTGTCCCTTAGATGAGCATATTCTCGTAGTTTATCCATTGTGGATATATGCACAGGGATGAGTCGCGACTTATCAAACTTTGTTTGACGAACAGTAAGTATGCCGTGCTGCAGGTCGACGTCTTTGCGGTCGAGATTAATAGGTTCGCTCATTCGCATACCGGTTACTGCCAGCAGGCCAAACAGAGTCGAAAATGTAGATGCTCGAAGACCTCGCGGTGATGGGAGTTTTTTAGCTGCATTGATTAGCTTTGAGATATCGGCCTCTGTGTAAATGTATGGTGGTTTGCGATGGTACCGATAGGGAAGGAGTTCCTCCGGTGGTATTTCCGTTCGTGGGTCGATTGCGCTCAGATATTTTGCGAAGCAACGTACCATGCCCAAACGGTTCGCCCACTGAGCTGGTTGTGCATCTGTTGGTTGCGTAGCCCACTGTAATGCCAACTTTGTATTGATGAAGGAGGCACCTTCTTTTTCTGCGAATTCTACAAATCCATGGAGCGACCTGCCGGCTAAGAGTAGTCTGAATCCAAGTGCCCGTCGTATAGCCAGATACTCTTCAAGGGCTTTTCTCAATTCGGTCATGCCTCACCTCCTGGCCAAGGCTGCGCAATTGAACGGAGTGCCTCAATATCGACTTTTGCGTAGATTTCAGTGGTACTCGGATGCTGATGTCTCAATATCTCCCCAATCTCGGTGAAGGTAGCTCCTCCGCGTAGCATATTGGTAGCCAGTGTGTGGCGGAGCAAATGGGCGCCTTTGAAGTCCAGATTGAGACCAGCTCGCGCCAAAGATCGCCGAACAACATCGCAGACAGCTACGGAACTGGAAAAACCCTGGTGCGGAGCGAACAGCCGGATAAAGACCCTCCGTGAAGAGCAATGAGGACGACTGTGCCGCAGATAAGCGGCTATGGCCTGGCCAACATCGTGAGGCAGCGGAAGCCGTTCCTCCCGGCTGCTTTTTCCTCTCACAATTAGTTCCCCGCTTTCCCAGTGGATGTCGTCCAAGTCCATATGCATTACTTCCCCGGCCCGCAGACCCAATCGGGACAGAAGGAGCAAAATAGCATAATCACGTTGCCCTGCAGCAGTGTTTTGATCGCAACTTTGTAAGAGGCGTTCAACCTGTTCTTGTTGGAGGAACTTCGGTATCCCAGAAAATCGCCATTTCGCCACCGTGGGTACGGCCGCCGCCAGATCCGTGGCTATTTCCCCACGCTTGTAAAGAAACCGCAAGAAGCTACGAAGTGCGCTGACCGTCAATTGAGCACGACCAGGGCTCATAGTATGGGCGTAATGGAGAATAAATCCTGATATGTCTTGTGAACGTAGTTTATCGAGGAATATTTTCCTGTTGTGGAAACGCTCCATGAGAAATCGACGGACAATGGGAAGGTAATTGTCTAATGTATCTTGGCTCAGGCCACGCTCCTGTTCGAGGTATAACGCAAAAGTATTTTCAATGCGTTGGAGCGGAGAATCCTCAATTTCAGGGACAGAAGCTGGAAGAATACCCTCCTCACGCAAAAAGTTCTTAAATTGTTTCAACGTTGACCGATTACCGCGGCCGAGACGACTTCTTTTTTCTCGATGACGAATAAATTTGTTGATCCAGAATTCGTTCAGACCTTCGATTCCTAAGTGTTGTTTATGTAACCATTGACTCAACTCAGATATGATTGGGATCTTCTGTTTTACTGTCAACTTTGTGTACCCTCGGCCATAAAGTACACTTACAAATATATCAATGTGAGACCCTAACGGCCCGGCAGGTAAGCGTCGCAGCAGCTCTTGATTTGAAAAAAGTTTTTCATTCATGTTTGTCTCCTTTCTTTTTAATTGAGTGACCATAGAAAGAAGACAGCATAATTATGCCGAGTAATCAAGGCGCAAAACGCCCTAATAATGGTAAAAATCAGTGAAATGTAAATCTACTCGGCATAATCCGAGTCGCGGCATATTGCCCATAATCGTTCGACGGGATTGAGTTCCGGGCTGTATGGAGGCAGGTGCATCAAGGTTATATTGTGCGGCACTTTTAGATTTTTAGCCACATGCCAGCCGGCTCGATCAAGCACAAGCACCACATGGGCATCATCTCCGGCCTCCTGACTTATAAACCGAATATGATGATTCATGTAGTCGGTGTTTACTGTCGGGGCTATCATGGCAGAAGATTTGCCGTTTACAGGATTGACCGCTGCGAATATTATACGTCGTCAGCCAAAATAGACCTCTTTGTACAATACTATGTTATATGGGAAATCCCAGCTAACTATTTTTTTAATAAAAAAAACTTGTAGCGATTGAAAATAACTTCAGAAAGCATATAATACAGTTTTGAATCATAACCGTTCAGGCCTTTAAGTGGCCCGAGGCAGAAGTGATGGATATATAATAACAACTTTGATAAGAGGGTATTTTTTTAGCGTATATTAGCGTATAATGGTTATTCAAGATTACGGATTTGTTGGTCTGTTTTTAGTGCTAGGGACGGCCTTTGTCGGAAGCGCACTTATTGTGTCATGGTTTCTTCGCCCGCGCGACCCAAATCCTGCTAAAACCTCCACTTATGAATGTGGTGAGATAGTAAAAGGTTCATGCAGAATACAATTTAACGTTAGCTATTACCTCGTAGCGCTTCTCTTTGTCATATTTGATATAGAAGTCTTGTTTTTGGTCCCCTGGATTGTCGTATTTCGCGAGCTTGGTATGGTTTCATATATCGAGATGATGATTTTTATCGCAATCCTGGTGATTGGCCTAATCTATGCTTGGAAGAAGGGAGTTTTCGAATGGCAGTAATAGAAAAAATTCCCGCCGCAAAATTGATACATAAAATTCCTGGTGGAGGTTTTTTTCTGACAACGACCGAGAGCCTTTTTAAATGGGGAAAGGCATCTTCGTTGTGGCCTATGACATTCGGACTTGCCTGCTGTGCTTTCGAGATGATAGCTGCAGGCGCTTCGCGTTTTGATATCGACCGGTTTGGCGCAGGAGTATTCCGGGCCAGCCCGAGGCAGTGCGACGTTATGATAGTGGCAGGTACTATCTGCGTTAAAATGAACGACTGCATCCGGCGCCTTTATGCACAAATGCCCGAACCTAAATATGTAATCGCCATGGGAAATTGCGCTATCTCGGGAGGCATATTCTATTATGACACATATTCGGTTACGAAGGGGATGGAATCTCTTGGCATAGCAGTAGATGTGTTTATACCCGGCTGTCCGCCGCGTCCGGAAAATTTGCTCGTCGGGCTGATGAAACTGCAGGAGAAGATAAGGAACGAAAAAGATGCGGCCGGATGAAGTGTTCGCGGTTATAAGAGCTAAATTTTCGGAAGCAAAAGAAGAGACGGGAACTAATGGTATCATTATCCCCAAAGAATCTCTTTTAGAAGTATCGCGATATTTAAAAAATCTTCCGCTCGCCTTTGATAATTTACACTGTATAACGGCAATAGACAGAAAAGAAAAGATGGAGCTGGTCTACACTTTATATTCCATTCGCGAACATCACGGGGTAACCCTCAAAACATATTTAACTTTGGAAGATTTGAATGTCGCGAGTTTGTCGAAAGTTTGGAAATCCGCAAATTGGCTGGAACGTGAAGTATATGACTTATTCGGCGTCGTTTTTTTAAACCATCCGGATTTACGGAGGATATTAAATCCCTATGACTGGAAAGGATTTCCTTTGCGGAAAGATTATTCTCACCCTGAACTCATAGCCAAACCCAGATTGTAATTAAGCTTTATGGATACAACCCAAACAAAGGACATATATACCGAAGAGTTCCTCATAAATATGGGGCCGCAGCACCCGTCCACGCACGGCGTGCTTTGCCTTGAATTAAAACTGGACGGCGAGTTCGTCAAGGAATGCACGCCGCATATTGGTTATCTGCACCGTTCAATGGAAAAAATAGCCGAGAATCGCACATATACGCAGTTTATCCCATATACCGACAGGCTTGATTATGTCGCGTCTATGAACAATAACCTTGGATACGTGATGGCGGTTGAAAAAATGTTGAATTTGGAAGTGTCCCAGCGAGCGCAATATATTCGGGTAATAGTCGCTGAGCTGAACAGGATAGCGAGTCATCTTATCGCAGTCGGCACATTCGCGCAGGACCTGGGGGCTTTCGCGACGCCGCTCTTCTACTGTTTCCGGGAGCGAGAGAAGATATTAGATATATTTGACCAGATATGCGGTAACCGGCTCACCTATAACTATATGCGGATAGGCGGGGTTCAGTTCGATTTTCCCAAAGGCATAGATGAGAAGATAAAAGACTTCGTCAAATATATGCGACCGAAGGTTGACGATTACGATCAGCTTTTGACATACAATACGATATTCCTGTCAAGGTCAAAACACATAGGCGTACTGCCGAAAGAACTCGCGATAAGTTACAGCGTAACCGGCCCCAATTTGCGGGCATCCGGAGTCAAATGGGATTTAAGGAAAGATGAGCCGTATCTGGTTTATGATAAATTTGAATTCGATATACCTGTGGGGAAAAACGGCGATTCGTGGGACAGGTATAAAATCAGGATTGAAGAGATAAGACAAAGTTTGAGGATTGTGGAGCAGGCGATAGGCGCATTGCCGGAAGGCGATCCTACTGTCAAGGTGGGACGCATCCATAAACCTTCCTCGTCCGGGATATATTTCAGGACGGAGAATCCTCGTGGCGAACTGGGGTTCTATATTGTTGGCGACGGCTCAGTGTGTCCATACAGGTTGAAGATAAGGTCTCCTTCGTTTTCAAACTTGGCAGTCATCCCGGAACTGGTAAAAGGCTTAAAAATAGCGGATCTGGTCTGTGTGTTGGGAAGTTTTGACATCCTGATGGGAGAGATCGACAGATAATGTTAAGCATATTGGGTTTTATCTGGATGCTGATAGTCGGGCTCATAGTACTGGGCTTCATCGCCGGTTCAGCCATGTTTCTGATATGGATGGAAAGGAAGGTCTCTGCGCATATCCAATCAAGGTTCGGTCCTATGCGTGTGGGATGGCACGGTGTTTTACAATCCATAGCGGACGCGGTAAAACTTCTGCTTAAGGAGGACATAAGACCTGCCGGAGTGGATAAATTGGTATGGTGGCTCGCTCCTTTCGTTGTCGTAGTGCCGTCCGTTATGGTATTCGTGGTGATACCGTTTGGGAAAAGTTTAATTGTAAAGGATTTGAATGTCGGAATCCTGTACATAATGGCGGTCTCTTCCGTAGGCGTTATCGGGATTTTTATGGCAGGCTGGGGTTCGAATAACAAGTATTCCCTGCTCGGCGGAATGAGGTCGGCGGCCCAGATAATCAGTTATGAAATTCCCCTGGTACTCTCAATGATTGTTGTCGCAATGCAGGCAAGTTCGCTTTCTATGCAAAAGATAGTCGCTGCGCAGTCGGGGCACTGGTATATCCTTCATCCCAATCTGACGCTGGCGTTCGTGGTGTATCTGATATCTGCCACCGCCGAGGTAAACCGTACGCCATTCGATATACCAGAAGCCGAATCTGAACTGGTATCAGGGTTTCATACGGAATATTCGGGGATGAAGTTCGCGATGTTTTTCATCGGCGAATATACCAATGTTTTCATCATCTCGGCAATCGCGACAACCCTCTTTTGGGGCGGCTGGAATGGCCCCATCCTTCCTCCGGTTGTATGGTTCCTGATTAAGACGTACGGTATAGTATTTATACTGATGTGGGCGAGGTGGACATTCCCGCGGGTAAGAGTGGATCAATTGATGGGATTTGCATGGAAGGCTTTAACGCCAATATCGCTTGTTAATCTGGCAATAACGGGATGGCTATTATTAAGATGATAAACTGTGCTAAAAATCTCATTGTCGGCGTGTGGAGCCTTATAAAAGGGCTTGTTGTTACATTGAAGTATTTCTTCAGGCCGACTGTTACTCTCCAGTATCCGACAGAAAAACAACCAATGAACGATCGTTTCAGAGGATTGGTCGGCCTTCATCCGGAGAAATGTATCGTTTGTTATCAATGCGTCAAAATCTGTCCCACCGCTTGTCTTGCTATTACCAACAAGCAGGAAGATAAGAAAAAAACGCTTGAGACATTCAAATACAATATGGAGCTTTGCTGCTTTTGTGGGTTCTGCCAGCAGGTGTGCCCCACAGGCGCGATAACAATGACTAATATATACGAGATAAGTGTATTTGATCGCAAAAAGTTCGATATAAACCTTTTAAACGTGGGAAAATACGATGAGTGGACTCATACACTTGTTAAATAATTACGGACTCTCGCACGAGGTGATTATAAAGGCGACCTTCTATTTCATAGCGGGTCTGACTTTGCTGTTCGCTCTTTTCGTTGTGCTTTCCCGCAACATATTTCATGTGGCAGTATATCTTGCGGCGACGCTTGTCGGCATAGCGTGTATTTACCTGTATTTAGACGCGGAGTTTTTGGCTGTCGTTCAGGTTTTAATCTATGTTGGCGCTATCGTAACATTGTTTATCTTTACGATAATGCTAACCGCGGACATCGATACCGGCTCGATCCGCGGAATGATCCGGCGCGTATCGGCATCGGCATTAGTATCTCTGGCACTATTTTTTATTCTTATCAAGGTAATAACTATGACTACCTGGAAGGTTGTCCTGCCAGGGAACGCGCCCATCAGTCTGTCGGAATTAGGGAAATCTCTAATGTTGAACTATGCCCTGCCCTTTGAAGTTATATCTCTGATTTCACTGGCTGCGTTGATTGGAGCGATAGTTATAGGAAAGGCGGAAAAGAGATGATACCGCAAAGCCACTTTTTGCTGCTCGGCGCCTCGCTATTTTCGATAGGCATATTTGGCGTTTTGACGCGCAGGAACGCGATTGGAATTCTTATGTCTATCGAATTGATATTGAATGCTGCGAACATAAACTTGATAACATTCGACAAATTTTCCGGCAATCCCGATGGTTTGGGGCAGATATTTGCCCTTTTCGTGATAGCTATAGCCGCGGCGTCCGCCGTGGTGGGATTGTGTTTGGTTATCTCGATATACAGAAACTCGAAAACTATTTTAATAAATAAAATTAATTTAATGAAATGGTAAACCTGGCACATTTAATTCCTGTTTTTCCTCTTATAGCATTTGTAATAAACATCCTGTTCGGCCACAGGGTCAGGAGATACAGCGCGCTTGTATCCATCCTGAGCTCTACCGTATCGTTGTGCTTGTCTATATATACCTTTGTCTGGTTTCTTAAGGGCCAGGGGTCTTATACTTTGTTCACGTGGCTTATTTTAGGCGGCACATCATTAAATATCGGCGTGATAGTAGACCCTTTGACTTGCATGATGCTGGTTGTCGTATCGACTATTGGAACGCTTATTCAGATATACTCAATCGGCTATATGAAGGACGACGTGCGTTTCCCAAGATTCTTCGCGTATATGTCGCTCTTTATGAGTTCGATGCTGGGACTTCTCCTTGCCGATAATTTTGTTACGCTCTACATCTTCTGGGAAGGTGTTGGACTCTGCTCGTATCTTTTAATCTCATTCTGGTTCGAAAGAGCTTCTGCCGCAAGAGCAGGTATGAAAGCATTCATAACGACAAGAATCGGGGATACCGGCCTTTTGATCGGAATCTTTATCCTGATTTTCTCTGCGCATACCGTGTATTTCAGCGACCTTGCAAACCTTAGCGATGCAAGCCCTTTGCTTACTGTAGCGGCATTATTGATATTCTGCGGCGCAGCCGGAAAATCCGCGCAGTTTCCGCTTCACGTATGGTTACCCGATGCGATGGAAGGTCCCACCCCTGTTTCGGCATTGATCCACGCGGCGACAATGGTTGCGGCAGGTGTGTATCTTGTTGCCAGATGCTTTATCCTTTTTTCCGCACACGCACCTGCCCTAATCTGGGTCGCGTATATCGGCGGAATCACCGCTATTTTTGCCGCCTCCATCGCGACGGTGAGCAATGATATAAAAAGGATACTGGCATATTCGACGATAAGCCAGTTGGGATTTATGATGATAGGCCTGGGCGTCGGCGGTTATTCCGCGGGCACTTTCCATCTGATGACGCACGCTTTTTTTAAGGCACTCCTTTTCCTGTGCGCCGGCAGCGTGATACACTCAATCCACACACAGGATATACAGAAGATGGGCGGCATCTTTCGAAAAATGAAGGTTACAGGCCTGACTTTTGTGATAGCGAGTCTGGCGATTTCCGGCATACCCCCTTTCTCCGGGTTCTGGTCAAAAGATGAAATTTTGTCCGAAGTTCTGCGTAATGGTCATCCCTTCTTGTTTGTTATAGCTATGGTAACGAGTTTATTAACCGCCTTCTATATGTTCAGGCTCATATTTTTGGTCCTATTCGGCAAGCCTCGCTCGGAGATTCATCCGCATGAATCGCCTAAAGTCATGACGGTACCCCTGGGAATATTGGCCGTATTCGCGATATTTGTAGGGCTCGTGGGTTCGCCTTTTATGAACCATGCGTTTCAGAATTTCATATATCTCGGTCAATCACACAAATCCGAGAGCATGGAGCCTGATTATCTGGTTATGGTACTTTCCACGCTTTTAGCGTCGATGGGAATCGGCATAGCCTATCTGCTCTATGTTATGAACAAGAACATATTGCCGCAGCGAATACGACGACATTTCACTTTGTTATATAATATCGTATATAATAAATACTATATCGATGAGATTTATGATTTTCTGTTTATCAAACCATCTATCCGTCTATCGCGTTTCGCATCCGAATTCGACCTTGGGGTGATAGATGGCGCGGTTAATGGCATCGCGTGGATTTTTGTGATACTAAGCAAGATTTCGTCCTGGATAGACCGCAATATAGTGGATGGCGCGGTAAATATGACAGCGAGGATTGTTGGACTATTTTCGCTGGCGTTACGCCGGGCCCAGACGGGTTACATCCAGACTTATCTGCTGATAGCGTTCTTTGGCTTAGTGATTATTATCTTCATTAAATTGATAGGAGGCTAATAATGTCTTTTCCGTTTT
>Ga0315286_10000988_pt1 | contig 25236 bp, 25 predicted proteins | sample YL17G10_0_MG_FD_205038 | JGI IMG/M metagenome (GOLD analysis project Ga0315286, IMG submission 205038) | Sediment microbial communities from Yellowstone Lake, YNP, Wyoming, USA - YL17G10_0 | ecosystem: Environmental > Aquatic > Freshwater > Lake > Sediment | place: USA: Wyoming | collected...
CCTGATGGTTTGAAATTTATTTTTATGAAATTCCGGCGCGAACCCCTTAAACTTTTTTATCGCTTCCACCACTTAATGCATTCGTCTCTCAAAACAAAAGATGTTTTTTGGGGACCTTGTCTCCAAGCAATTATTCTTTTATTAGCCCTTATTTTGGGTAATTGGAGTTTCTTTATTTAGGTAAGAAGGCGATCAATTTTACCGACTAAACCGGAAGCGTCGCCTTCAATGCCGGTTACCTCGCCTTCCAAACCAGAAACATCGCCGGTGAGATTGGTTACATTGCCGCGCAAGCGAGATACATCGCCAGCCAGATTGGTTACATTGCCGGAAATATTAGTAACGTCGCCTTGAATGCTTGAAACATCGCCAATTAGATCGCTGACGTTTCCGCCAATCTTGCTAATATCCCCGCGAATATTAGTCACCTCTCCTCGGATATTAGAAACATCGCCGTAAAGGCCGGAGACGTCGCCGCTGATATTGGTTATCTCGCCAGTCAAGTGCGTAACATTGCCGCGGACATTAGACACATCGCCGCGAATATCGCTAACCGTGCCAAAAACGCCGCTGATATTACCGCTGATTTTACTGGCGTTGCCGGTAATTTGATGAAGAGTCACATCACCGTAAATTTTCGACACGTCGCCGCGCAAATTGGCAAAATCGCCCCAAATGGCGTCATGCACGTTCTCGACGCTATCGGTATTCTCTTTAATTTTTGGGTTAATTCTTTGGATGGCCATAATTATTTATGTTAAACTAGTAAAGTCCTGTTATTATAGCATATTAAATCTATGGCCAAACTTATTTTATTGAGACATCTCCAGTCCGAGTGGAATAAAGAGAACAAATTTAGCGGCTGGACCGACGTGCCGCTTTCGGCTGAAGGAAAGGCCGACGCGACCATAACGGCACAAAAGCTTATAAATGAGCCGATCGATATTGTTTTTACCTCGCCCTTGATTAGGAATAAAGAAACAACCGAATTAATTCTAAAAAATCTTGGGCAAGAAAGTTTACCGGTAACTATTGATCGAGCGCTAGATGAACGCAGTTACGGTCTCTTGGAGGGGATGAATAAGGGCGAGGTTGAAAAAGAATTTGGTGAAGAAAGAACCTACGAGTGGCGCCGGGCTTGGGATGTTCCTCCGCCGGAAGGGGAAAGTTTAAAAGACGTCTTTAGTCGAGCAATACCTTTTTATCAAAATTTTATCGAACCCGAACTTCGGGCCGGGAAAAATGTATTAATTGTCGCGAGCCATAATAGCTTACGGGCACTCGTCAAATATATCGAGGATATTCCTGACGAAAAGATCATTAACCTTGAGATCCCTTTTGGCGGAATCGTGATTTATGATCTGGACCAATCTCTAAACGTCAAAAACAAAGAAATAAGATGAGTCATTTTTAACCTTGACCGATTCTATCTAAAATGCTATAGTCAAAAGCAGAATGAACCAAGCCATCAATTCGTGGCCACAAGTGGTGCTTACGCACCCAGAAAGGAACCGATGGATAAGAGAGGTCTTTTGGGTGCAGAGAGAAATCCCTACGCTGGTGGTTGCTCGTTCAGAAAACTTCAGAGGGCGATTCGAGACGCCGAGAGGATAAGAGAGTGGGTCCAGTGCCGGTACCCACATTTTCGAATGCTCTTGGCTGGCGCCGAGCAAGCTCGGAAACAGAGAAAGAAACCACCCTTCCGGCCAGGTGATCGGATCATCGTGGCGAAACCCTGCCTGCCCGTGACGAACGTTAATCTAACTAGACGTTCCCATAAGAACGACATTATGCTTGACCAGGAATCGGGACCGCGGATCATTGACCAAATCTATTTTATTCCGCGCCTAAACGAGAATCTTGGTCCATGGTACGTAAGCTTGGGCGGGCTAGGCAGGGAATTGTTCTTTCCAGCCAGGAAGTTCAAACGAGGATGACAATCAACGGCCCCGGATCGCAGAACATCGCGATTCCGGGGCCAACATGTTTTTGGATCATCTATTTTTTATTTGCTCTTCAATCTCGAGCAGGCGATTGTATTTAGCCAAGCGTTCGGGGCGGGCCGGGGCGCCGGCTTTGATAAAATCGGCGCCGGCGCCGACGGCCAAATCGGCAATGGTTGAATCAGTCGTTTCGCCCGAGCGATGAGAAATAATGATTTTATAACCGGCGGTTTTAGCCAGCTTAATTACCCCCAGCGTTTCGGTCAGCGTGCCAATTTGATTTGGTTTAATGATAATCGCGTTAGCGACTTTTTTGTCAATTCCGGTCTGAAGCCGAATCGGGTTGGTGGCAAAAAGATCATCACCCACTAAATTAATTTTATTGCCTAAACGACCGGTCAATTCTTGCCAGCCAGCCCAATCATCCTCGCCCAGGCCATCTTCGATCGAGATAATCGGGTATTGGCTTACTAATTTTTCATAGCTGGCTATTAATTCAGAGCTGGTAAAAGACTGACCACTGGTCGAATCGCTGGGCAAACCTTTTTTAAATTCATATTTATCGCCAGATTTTAATTCACTGGCGGCGATGTCTAAAGCCAGGGCAACCTGCCTGCCGGCAGGCAGGTTTGACTCGCCGGGAACATAACCGGCCTGTTTAACGGCTTCAATAATTAGGTCAAGCGCCTCAGTGTTGGTCGAAAGAGTCGGAGCAAAACCGCCTTCATCACCGACATCAGTGTCCAGATTTTTAGCTTGCAAGATTTTTTTAAGTTCTTGATAAATTTCGTCGCTCCAACGCAAGGCTTCGCGAAAATTTGGGGCGCCAAGAAGGACAATCATAAATTCTTGGATATCGGTTGAATTATCAGCGTGCTTACCGCCATTTAGAATATTGAACATTGGCATCGGCAATTTAATTGGACCTAAAAAGGATTGATAAAGTTCTTTATTTTGATTTTTGGCCCAAGCGTGGGCAAAAGCCAGCGACACGCCCAAAATGGCGTTAGCGCCCAGGCAGCTTTTGTTTGGAGTGCCGTCAAGAGCGATAAGTTCTTGATCGAGGACGGTCTGGTCGCAATCGCGACCGACTAATTGCTTGGCGATTTCGTTCTCAATATTGGCGACAGCTTTAAGCACTCCTTGTCCACCATAACGGTTCGGGTCGCCATCGCGCAATTCCATCGCTTCATATTGGCCGGTTGAGGCGCCGGAAGGAACAGTCGCTCGGCCCAGGGAGCCGTCTTCAAGCGTTAATTCAACTTCAACGGTTGGATTACCCCGCGAATCTAGAATTTCTCGTCCCAAAATATTTTTTATTTTCGCCATGCCCCCATTTTAACTTATTTGTCGAAGGGGGACAAATCGACTATAATTGAAATTAATATGAGAACTAATATTAAAGCGACCGGGATCGAATTAACGCCCGCCTTAACAGCTTATGTTAATGAAAAGATTGGGCTGCTCGATAAATTATTAGCTAATTGCGGCGACGTTTTAGTTAGCGTGGAGATTGGCAAAGAGACCAATCATCATAAGACCGGCAATTGGTTTTTTGCTGAAATAAATTTGAAATGTCCCGGTCGGACTTTGCGCCACGTGGTTGAAGAAGCCGATCTCTATGCCGCCATTGATAAAGCCAAAGACGGCATGGCCGAAGAAATTCGAACTTTTGAGAAACGCAAAAAATCGCTCTGGCGCCGTAGTGCTCGCGCTTTCAAAAGTATTTTTGTGCGTGAAGCCGAATAAATTATTTTTTTAATCCTCTTAAAAAATCAGCCCAAACCATTTCTTTTTTTCCGGCCGGAGTGACTCGATCATAAATAAGTTTATCGCTTTCGAGATGAGCCTGTTTAATGATAACTCGAATTTTGCCAGTTGGTCCGGGGTAATCTAAATAAGTGCCGGGCCAAGGATTAAGAGCTAAGATTTTTCTATAATTTGAGAGCGGTAAATCTTGTTGCTCAAGGAAACCATCTTCTTTAGTGAATTTTTTAGTGTAAGTTGCTTGGCTATGGTTTTGTTCTTGGGATGTGATTTTTCTAGTCAGATAATCTGGTAAAATTTTAGCCAAAAGTTCAGCGCCCAGAACGGCGAGTTTATCGCGTAATCCTTCGAAATTATATTTATCATTTAGCTTTATTTTCTCACTAGCCAAAATCGGGCCGTGATCCATCTCGGCATCAAGCTTCATAATAGTGACACCGGTCTCGATATCGCCGTTTAAGATGGCGGTCTCGAGGGGTGATGGTCCGCGATATTTTGGTAAGAGCGAGGGGTGAAGATTAAGCGTCCTATGGGTTGGAATATCTAGAATTTCTGGCGGGATAATCTGGCCATATGACGCGACTAAGAAAAAGTCAAAGACCCCAGACCCTGCCGACAACCCTTTAGTGAGCCCAAGGGTCGTCGACGTTTCCCTAAGGTTTATTGGTTGCACCACCTCAATCCCGTTTTTCTCTGCCCACACTTTTACTGGTGGGGGAGTCAAAACCATTTTTCGCCCCCTGGGTTTGTCAGGTGTCGTGATAACCAAAGACGGAACAAGCCCCTTGTCTTTCAAGATCTCCAAAACTTTAACGCTAAACTCATCAGTTCCGAAAAAAGCAAAATTCATAGTCCGTTCATTGTAGCAAAGATGATTATTTCCTGGCACTTGACGAGCTAGTTTAATGAATGTATAATAGAAAGCAGATACGCTGGGGCCTAAAACATTTCGTTTTGGGTTCGACAACGGAAAGGTTTGAAAAAGGGAAAGTGGAGGAACAGCTACCATGAGTAGAACAATCCCAGAAATCCCCGGCTGGTATATCAAGTTCCAAACTGTGATGTTGGAGCAAGCGCCACGTCCGGGAGAGATTGACTAAAATGTCGCGGAGGGTTGGACAAACAACCAAGAAGCTCTCAAGAGTATTCTTGTCAGTAGCCTATTGCCGCCGAAATTCATCGCCCGCCAGAGGTTCGTGGTCAACACCAAACCCAACGCTCGGGTGAAGATCAGTGGTTTCGGCGATAACTTCCAAAACTGGTTCCTCGACCTAGTCGAAGATTCGGCCTCGGAAGTAAACCTGGTCCCAATGGTTCTCGATCGGGCCATGTTTGACCACGAGATCATCGCCAAGCTCGGTGGCGTAACGAAAGTCATAACCGCGCTCGGCGAGATATTCTCGCTCATGGCTAAACAGCCGGAAGGGCCGAAGAGCAAAGCCGGACAATTACGGGCTGATGGGTACGCCAATATCTTCTATGTGTCGCAACCGGTGAAGAAATTGGCCGACAATCGTTTCAGCTACGTCAACCTGGCCGGTAGCGAGACCGAAGAGAAGGTTCAAGATTCGCAATATCTCTTCGAAAACAACGGTCAGTGGTATGTGTTGCGCGCGGTCCGCGTCCTCTGGTACGACTACGGTTGGGGCGTGGATGCGAGCTCCGTCGAGCGCCCGGGCAGGTGGGATAACGGTAGCCAGGTGTTCTCTCGCAAAATCCTCGATCCCTCTTTCCCCTGTGATTAACTAAGCTGTCCCTTTGACGCTCGGTTTCTTTGACCCTCGGTTTGCTTTGGCAGGCCGGGGGTCAACATTTTTAAATCAACCGCAAGGTTGAACCTTGCGGTTAACGCACTTTGGGTTTAAAATGATAATTAATGTCTCGCAATTTTGAATTAAGCGTTGGTGAATTTTATCACATCTATAACCATGGGAACGGAGACCGAAATGTTTTTCTTAATGATAGTGATCGTTGGCGTTTTATTAAACTTCTATATTTGGCTAATAGTACTAAACAAAATCATTTTGACGATATTTCCTTTGGTCAGGAATTCGATATCAATCGCGACGAGTTGGTTACCTTTATAGGGGCTTATTGTTTATTAGATAATCATTACCATTTTTTAGTTAAGGAAAAAGGAGAGGGAGGAATAAGTAAATTTATTCAAAAATTATCGACTGGTTATACTATGTATTTTAATATTAAGTACCATAAACGGGGAAGTCTGTTTGAAGGCCGATTTAGGGCTAAACATCTAGACGATGATTCCTATTTAAAATATATTTTTTCTTATATCCATCTCAATCCGGTAAAAATGATTGACAAAAATTGGAAAGAAAACGGGCTAAAAAATTTGCCCAAAACGCAAAAGTTTTTGGAGGAATACAAGTTTTCCAGCTATCCAGATTATCTTTATGATAATAGATTGATTGGTAAAATTTTAAACAAAGAAGCTTTTCCAATGTATTTTTCGGATAAAAAAGAAATAAAAGAGGAGATGTTCGATTGGTTGAACTATGAATTACCGCAAGGTTGAACCTTGCGGTTTGGGGCGGTATTCTTTTACCTCCTTAGTTTTGTCAGTAAATAGAACGCCATTCAGATGATCTACTTCATGTTGGAAGATTTGGGCCAAGAGGCCAGAGCCAGAGCGGGTGAATTTATGGCCGTTTAGATCGTAAGCCGTCACGGTGGCTTTAGCGGCGCGTTTGACCCGGCCGTAAAGCCAACGGACTGATAAGCAACCCTCTTCCGTTTCTTGTTTGGCTTTAGATAAGCTGGTAATAACGGGATTGATAAAAACCAGATCGGGTTTAATTTTTTCTTCATCTTCTCTAGTAAAAATTCTTCCCGAGACGACAAAAATTCTTAAGGGTAAGCCAATTTGCGGGGCGGCCAAAGCAACGCCGTCGTCTTCTTTAACCAACGCCTCGCTCATATCGGCAATAATCTTTTTTAATTTAGCGCTGCCCAAAAGCGCCTTTTCCACCGCTTGGGCCGGCTCATGCAAGATCTTATTTTCTTTTTGAACGATTTTAACCATCCCAATTAGAAGCTTAACATTTTAAATTTATATCGCCTCATCTTACTTACCCCGCTTCTAACAGGACAAGTAACTATAATTTACAACAAAAAACCCCAGAAGTCGAACCCTGGTTGATTAGTTTGACGATTAGTCAAGTATTGACTATACTCCAAACAGAGAGAAGGTGTTTAAGCACAATGAAGTTTGTCAAAACATTAACCCCAGAGAATTCTGGAGAAATTTGGAAGGAGGGATTGTGTCATGAGTGTGCAGATGGAGGAAAAGACCAAGAGGAACGTGGTGGAAGAGGTTATCGAAATCGATCCTTTCACTGTCGAGCGTTTTCCTCTCCAACCCCGGAAGGGATTTGACGAAGAATGGATCAAGAAACTAGCCGCTAACATGAAGAAAAGAGGACAGCGTCAACCAATACTGGTGACCGTATATGCCGGATCAAAACCCGGTATTGAGTATCGTCTGATCGATGGAGAGAATCGCGTGCGGGCGGCCAGGCTCGGAGGAATATTGGTGCGAGCGATTGTTCGTAAAGTCGCGGGTGTCAGGCAGCATTATCGCGAGGCGGCGGGCGCAAACTTTTTCCATCAGCCCCATACACCGATGGAAATTGCCGAGGTGGTCAGAGAATTTCACGATGTCGACAAAATGACCTGGGAGGAAATTGAAGACGAGCTTGAAATGTCCCGGGTTACGCTTCGGGAGTACTATGACCTAAGCCGTCTTGATCCGACGATTCAGATTCTTGTCAACAGAAAAGAGACGTCGCAAAAACATCGGCTCCCGATTTGGGTGGCGTCGGAATTGTCCAGGCTACCTCCGGATGAACAGCGAGCAATGATCGATAGCGGCATACTCCGGCAAATGTCGTCGGACTTGGCCATTCAGGCCATCCGCAAGAAGGCGCAGCAAATCGAGGCCGCCGGCGGGCAAGTTCATCGTTCGAAGTACGGCCGAAAGCGTAGGCCCTCGGATAACAGTGATATGGCCGAAACGCATATCCCGTCGGGCACAGAACGAGATTACCCTTGTTCTGGGCATGCTATCAGAGCTTGAGGTGGCGTTCTGTAATCGAGGGAATGACAGGAACGCCAAGACAATGGACTCGGCAATTCAACTTAGGAATCTAGCCGCTAAATTCGTTAAGAACCTTGAGAAGATCATGCCGGCGCGATACCGGGAAGCTGTTCGGCGGGACATTGGTCCTTCCGCCAATATTCTTGGTTAATGAAATCTCTGTTTTGACAATCAGGCCCGTCTCAACTCGAGATGGGCCTTTTGCTTTCTATAACACGCTCTCCGGATCTACTCTAATGATGAAGGTGGGAGGCAGGGATTTAAGAATAGCGAGGAGTTTTTTATTGGGCCAAGAAGCGGTCGGGAGTTTGATTAAGAGGTTTAGTATTGACAAGCCCTTAATGCTTTTGGTAAAAGAGGGATAATTGATTGGTTGCCACTCGGTCAGCGCTTTTTCTAATTGGGCCAGATCTTTTTTAATCTCCTCTTTTTTACCTTCGCGCGAGATTTTAATTAAGACTTTGAAAGGCGGGTAACCAAGTTCTCGGCGTTCTTCGATTTCGTCGCGATAAAAGTCGAGCAAATTGCCGGAAAGGACATAGGCAAAAACTTTTTCTTTGGGGTTGCGCGTTTGGATAAACAAGCGTTTGCTGGCCAAGAGCCGGAGCCGAAGCAACTCGCTGAATAATTTTTCACCCAAACGGTAATCTGGCTTAGTAAAAAGATGATCCAAGCCGACCAGGGCGATATTTTCAATTTTCTCACCCAAATAATTTAAAGCCATTTCTGTGCCGATCAGAACTGATCCGGGCGAAGCATAAAAACGGGAAATAATTTCTTTGGCCTTGGTTGCGGTTTTAGCGCTGTCGCTGTCAAGGCGAAAAACATTAATTTGCGGGGAAGACTTTTTTATTTCCTGCTCGATTTTTTCGGTCCCCAAACCAAGGAGAGCGAGGCGGTTGCCGCCGCAATTTGGACATTTATCTTCAATCTCCACGATTTGACCGCACTTATGGCATAAAAATATGGGGGCGCGATGAATAGCCAGGGCCGAGTGGCAAACATCGCAAGACATAACAAGCCCACAATCGTTGCAGATGGTAACGGGCGTTAGACCGCGCTGGCCAGCCAAGATAAAAAAGCGTTCATTATTATCGCTCGCGTTTTCGATTTGGGAGAGTAAGCGTTCGCCCAAAGAGCTTAAAATATCGCTGGTGTCCTTTTTATCTTTTTTAACTAGGGGCCAAAGCAGTTGTTTAATATCTGAATAGACTCGATATTTGATCGCGCCAGCCGGAGCGAGTTCGCCTCGGCCGAGTCGATAAATCGTCTCGCTCCGCAGAGCAATATCGCTCAAAATAAGGCGAATCTTTTTTTGTTCAGCCAGTTTTTCTGCGAAAAACCGCCAATCGACGTATGGCCGAGAGAAATTTTTGTAAGCGCTTGAATTTTCCTTTTCCAGAATTAAAGTGGTGATATCGGCTCGAGGCAAAGATAAAAAGAGGGGAGTGGCAATGATTAAAACTGGATGAGATATTCCTAAAACTTTTTTCCATAAGTTTAATAGTTGATTTTTAGCTAACCCGCCATGCAAAGTGATAACATATTGCTCAATTCCTTTAGAAATTAGAGGAACGACGCGCAGAATATCCGGGAGAGTGGGAAGACAAAGAAAAACTGATTGTTTTTTTGCAAAGCTCTCGCGAATTAAACTTTTATAAAAAGACAAACGTTCTTCATCTGGCTCTTGAACCGCTAAAATTTCGGCGGTGATTTTTTCGCGCGGGTCTTGCCAATTTGGCAATTTAACGTCTGGCAATTTATCGAGAATCACTTGAGGAACAAGCGACTTAATAACTTGCCCCGGATGAACGGCATAATACTCGGCGGTTAGGTTGGCGGCCTCAATGAATTCGGCTGAAAAGTAATTGGCTTTTTTAACTCGATTTATTTTGCGCCAGCCAAAATCAGTTTTTTTAATTTGGGTCTTGAGGTCTTTGGCCGCTTTTTCAGCAATAACCAATCCGTCGATATTTTTGTTTTTAATCGGGATTGACACCAGCGAGCCGATGGCGACCTCTTGAGCGGTAAAATAAGAAAGAGAGTCCCGCCAAACGCCCTTGCTGATGGGGATAACGCTAACGATTTTCATCGGAGTATATTACCGGGCAGTATATCGGCTTTGTTCGATATTCACAACCGGGTAAAACCTTTCGTCTTTAACAATTAAGTTATATAATTAAGCGAATGAGGGGGATTATCTGGCTAGCTTCCGGATTAATACTCTCGCTTTTGTTGGTGAGTGGGATTAGTGCTGATCCTCAATTCTCTCGATCGGGCAATTTTTTCGCAACCCAGGACTTAAAATTTATCGGGCAAGCCGCTGGCCAAGCTCTAGGAAAAATAAATCAAAGTCTTAATTCCCAATTTACTTTCCTTAATAATTCCGCAGCCGTTGTTTCCACTTGGGATGTTATTTCTGATTGGCTTTACCCTCTTATCAGTTGGTTTAACGATCTTTGGTTAAGATTTATTAACGCCTGGAAACATTTTCTTGGTTTGGTTCCCGCCGCGCCGGTTGCGCCGGTCATTCTTAATTCAAATTTATCAACCAGTAGCGACCTGGCGGGCCCCAAGTACGGCATCATCGTGGCCCCGGCAACCGGTTCGACAACCCGCGATGAATTGTTAAAGAAAAACCTAAGCCAGATGTTTGCCGATCGGGTTGATTTAAAATTTGATCCAAACGGAATGTCCGGCGTCGTTACTCCCGTCTTTAAAAGCGGCCAAAGGGGTGCCGATTATATTTTTATCCTAACCCCCCTGCGCTAAACTAAAATGAAAAGATTATTTATCGGAGCGGTCGTCTTTCTTCTCCTTGTCACAGCCGGCGCGGCCTCGGCCTATGTGGCCGCGAGTCAAAATTATAAACTAGAGAAAGACAGTCTTAATTTCGGCGGAACTGATTTTTCTTCATCAACCAATTACGTCAATAGCGATACCTTAGGCGAGATTATCTCGGGCTTGACCAGCAGTACCGGCAATAATGCCAGCTCCGGTTATCGCTATCTGGAGACGGATCCGGTGGCTGGCGCCGTCTTGGGTTGTACCGACCCGGCCGCTAATAATTATAATTCAGCCGCGACCCAGGATGATGGGAGTTGCTCTTATGGCGGCGGCGGTACTTTCCTCGAGATTAAGGGCTGCCTAGACCCCAAAGCTCTCAATTATAGTTCAGCCGCGACCCAAGCTGACGGAAGTTGTAAATACCGGCGAGTAGAGAACAGTATTTTAGGTTGTCTTGATTCTCGAGCGACAAATTATAGCTCAAACGCCACCGAAGATGATGGAAGCTGTAAGTATCCGCCCGAAGTAACGCCGCCCATTTCTCCCTTTGGTCTGACCTCGACGACGATTGAAACTAAATCATCGCCAGATTGGAATTTTCGCTTTCTTCAACCCGATGAGCCAGCCAAGACTTTTGATAATCAAATGCGCGTTCGTGTTCTCGGTGAGAAAAACTTAACGATTATTTTTAACTATAATTTAGCCATTACCACTTTGAAGACCATCGGCGTCACGCTGACGGATCCGATTGATAAAACAAAAACCTTTTCTTTCTTGTTACATCGCAATCAAGCGGGAACCGCCTATGAAGCCACCATTGCCCCTCTTACTCGTCAGGGCATCTATCCGATCGATATTTACATTATCAATTACGACAATCAAACTATCAGACATATTAAGGGGCGCTTAATTGTAACTGGATTTTGGCTTTTATTGGCCGAGATGGTTAGAGATCAAATTATTCCGATGATAGTTGCGACTGGCTTGGCATTCGGTTTTCTCCCTTCTTTATACGACTCATTAGTCAGCCTTTTTCGCGCTCTTGGTTCTTTCTTTGGCCGACGAAAAAAAGACAACCCTTGGGGTACGGTTTATGATTCAGTCACCAAACGGCCGCTTGACCCGGTATATTTAGCAGTCAGCCAGGAGGGTAAAGAAATTTCTACGGCGATTACCGATATTGATGGCCGCTTCGATTTCTTCTTGCCGGCTGGCGCTTATACAATTAAGGCAAATAAGACGCATTATCGTTTCCCGTCGGAACGATTGTCGGGCAAGACCGCCGATGAACTCTATAATCATCTTTATTTTGGCGATCAATTTACCACTAACGGTGAGGCGGTGATTGACCTTAATATTCCCCTGGATCCGATTGACTTTGACTGGAACGAGTTTGCCAAAACCAAAACTAATTTCTTTGAATTTTATAATCGGCGCCGTCTGTGGCTTGGCCGGCTTTATAAATTAATCTTTGTTTCTGGCTTTCTGTTATCAATTTATTCTTTCCTCCTTTCTCCTTCTTGGTGGAATATTATTATTCTGGTTCTTTACTTGGGCCTCTTAGCGATTAATCGCTTTTGGCACGACCGCAATAAACCTCTTCAGATTATTAAGACGAGTATCAACGAACCATTGCCTTTCGCTATCATTCGAGTCTTTTTGCCCGATCTTAACCAACAAATAAAATATACTGTAGCCGATAAATTTGGCCGTTTCTATCTCTTGGTTCGTCCGGGTGTCTATTATTATACAATTGAAGAAAAACAATTAGACGGCTCTTATCTTAAAGTCCTTCAGTCTAAGCCGGTAAATCTGCCCATGGGTGTTTTGACAGCGGATATTTATGTGGAATAATAGGGGCGGCGATGGTAAAAACTAACGACCAATTTGTGATTACAGGCCTGGCCGGGGCGAAGACCTTGAGCGGTCAAATTTCCGTCGGTGGCGCCAAAAACGCCATTTTAAAGGTTTTGGCGGCCTCGGTTCTTTTTCGCGATGGCTTTTCAGTTGGCAATGTCCCAATAATTGAAGATGTGGCTCAAATGCTTAATTTGCTGAAAGAGCTGGGCGGTCAGGTTAAAGCACTCGACCCTCATCGCTATGAATTAAAGACCGACTTGCTTAATCGTTTCGTTTTAGACCCCGGTTTGTCAAAAAGATTAAGAGCCTCAATTGTCTTGACCGGCCCGCTCTTGGCTCGATTTGGCGAAGTGCGGTTTCCTCATCCCGGCGGTTGTGTTATTGGCAAGCGTCCGATCGATCTTTTTTTGGAAAGTTTTAAAAAAATGGGAGCGCGGATTATCGAAGAAGGTGAACTCTTTATCATCAAAGCTGAAAATTCTAAGTTGAAAGGAGCTGAAATATTTTTCAAAAATCAAAGTGTAACGGCGACTGAAACTTTTATGATGGCTGGGGTTTTAGCTGAAGGCGAAACCATTTTAAAAAATTGCGCGCTGGAGCCAGAAATTGTGAGTTTGGGAGAATTTTTAATCGCTGGCGGGGCCAAGATTGCGGGCTTAGGCACTTCAACGCTTGAAATCGAGGGCGGAGATTTATTGTCTGGGCAAGATCAAGTTTACGAAACTATTCCTGATCGGATTGAAGCGGGGAGTTTTATTGTTTTGGGAGCGTTGGCCGCGAAAGATTTAACCATTACCAATTGCCGGCCAGAGCATCTCGATTCACTGATTAATCTTTTGTGCTCAACGGGAGTTGAAATAGAAATTGGCGATAATTGGGTCAAAGTTAAAAATACTCGACCGGAAAAAAAGTTTAGCGCGGTCGATATCAAGACCCATGAGTATCCGGGTTTTCCCACCGATTTGCAGGCGCCGATGTCGATTTTTCTGACTCAAGCCGCCGGGCAAAGCTTTATCTTTGAAACAATTTTTGAGGGTCGTCTTAATTATCTTGAAGCGCTTAATCGGCTCGGGGCCAAAACTAAAATTCTTGACGCTTACCGAGCGATTATTGACGGGCCAACTAAGCTTGAAGGTCGGGAAATTGAGAGCCCGGACCTGCGAGCTGGTTTGGCTTATGTCTTGGCGGCCATTATTGCCTCTGGTCGGTCGGTAGTCCATAATGTCGGTTATATCGATCGAGGCCATGAACGAATTGAAGATCGTCTCAAAATTATTGGGGTCAAGATCGAAAGAATTGCGGGAAATAAAAATGATTTATGCCTATCTTAACGACTAAATTGGGAATTGATTTAGGCACGACCAATACTTTAGTTTATGTGCCGGGCAAGGGAATCGTGCTTGATGAACCGTCGGTCGTGGCGGTTTATCAGCTTGATAATCGCGTGGTCGCGGTTGGCGCCGAGGCCAAAAACATGGTCGGCAAAGTCCCGGACAATATCATGGTTTATAAACCGATGAAAGACGGGGTAATTGCCGATTACCGAATTGCCGAGGCGATGTTGCGTTATTATATTTCTAAAGCTCTCGGTCGTTTTAATTTATTTAAACCGGAGGTTATGGTGTCGGTTCCGGCCGGGGTGACTTCAACCGAGAGGCGAGCGGTGATTGAAGCGACGATGCGGGCCGGGGCGAAAAATGCCTATGTCGTTAAGGAGCCGATCTTAGCGGCGATTGGCGCCGGTATTCCAATTTATGAGGCGTATGGCAACATGGTGGTTGACATCGGCGGCGGGACGACTGACGTGGCCGTGATTTCGCTCGGTGGAATTGTTTCTTCAACCTCCGTCAAGCATGCGGGCAATAAAATTGACCAAGCGATTGCCGATTATATTAAAAAAACTTTTAACTTGGCCATCGGCGATAAAACCGCTGAAGAAGTTAAAATGTCGATTGGTTCCGCTATTCCGATTGAAGATGAATTATCCTATGTCATTAAGGGGCGAGATTTTTTGACAGGATTGCCTCGATCGGTTGAGGTGCGCACTAACGAAATTGTCCGCGCGATTGACAGCGAGTTAAAAGAGATTGTCCGGGCGATTAAAACTGTTTTTCAAGATACGCCGCCCGAACTTTCGGCCGATGTCATTGACCAAGGGATTACTTTAACCGGCGGTTCCTCTCAATTGCGCAATTTGCCGGAGCTTATTCAGCGAAAAACCGGGGTTAAAGCTCACGTGGCCGACGAGGCGATCTATTGCGTGGCTAAGGGCACCGGCATTGCCCTTGAACATCTTGATGTTTATAAAAAAAGCATTATCTCTAAACGATAAAGGGCAATACCAATTTCCCCATCACGCTTATCTTTTGGTTGGCGATCGGGGATATTGGAAAAAAATTTTAACCAAAGAATTGAAGAAATTGCTCAAGATTGATAATCTCGCCAGCTCGCCCGATATCTGGTGGCAAGATTATGAATCGTTTGGGATCAAAGATGCTCACGCTTTAATTGAACGCGAAGCGCGCAAGTCCTTTGGCCGTCACGGACGCTTTTTTGTTTTAGAAATTTCGTCAATTACGCCCGAAACCCAAAATGCCCTGCTTAAGACCTTTGAAGAGCCGGCCCCGAGCGCTCATTTTTTTATTATTGCTCGTTCACTTGAGATGTTTTTACCGACTCTTCGTTCAAGAATGGTGATTTTGACTGGCGCCGAGGTCTCTCCTCAAGTTCCCCGAGGTGAGTCCTCGGCGACCCCATTTCTCAAGCTTGATCTGCCTGACCGCCTTGATTTTATTCAAAGTGAATTTCTGAAAAACAAAGACAAGTCAAAAGGCGAAATCATCGATTTTGTGGCTGATCTTGAAAAAATCTTGCGCTCAAAAATCAATATGGCCAAAATCACCAAAGACGAGGAACTCGCTCTCCATGAACTCGCCAAATGTCAGCGTTATCTCCAAAATCCGAGATCATCTAATCGTCTGATTTTGGAACACCTAGCTCTTATTTTGCCAAATTGAAAACTTTCTATATAATTGAGGCCATATGACATATAATTTTTCATCATTTAAAATAAAATTAACGGAAATCGAGGGCTGGCTCGGGCGGGAATATTTAGGAATTAGAACCGGTAAGGCGACACCGGCGGTGCTTGACAGCGTAATGGTGGATTCATATGGTGTTAAAACGTCACTTAAACATGTGGCGGTCATCGGGATTGAAGATGCGCGCACGGCGCGCGTAACGCCGTGGGACAAGAGTCAATTAAGTACGATTCAAACGGCGATTGATGCCGCTAATTTGGGGCTGTCGGTAGCTCCCGATTCAGCTGGCTTGCGAGTTATTTTTCCGGCTCTGACCGAAGAGAGGCGCAAAATATTGATTAAGATAATGGGCGAAAAATTGGAAGACGCGCGCATCTCGGTTCGTCAAGAACGAGAAAAGATTTGGTCCGAAATCCAAGCTGGAGAAAAAACCGGCCAAATTGGCGAAGATGATAAATTCAAAGCCAAAGATGAACTTCAGAAATTGATTGATGGAGCGAATAAGAAAATTGAAGAATTGGCCGAGAAAAAAGAGAAAGAAATAATGAGCTAAAACAGCATGACTATTATTTTATTTATCGTTGTTTTAGCTATCCTTATTTTAACCCACGAAGTGGGGCATTTTATTACCGCCAAGTGGGCCAAGATTCGCGTTGATGAATTCGGCCTTGGCTTGCCGCCCAGAATTTTAGGCATCAAAAAAGGGGAGACCGTTTATTCGGTTAATTGGTTGCCCTTGGGCGGTTTTGTCAAAATCTTCGGCGAAGATCCCAACGACGAAAATACCACCGGTCCCGACAGCGCCCGTTCGTTTGTCAATCGGCCCAAGTGGATTCAAGCGATTGTCTTGGTGGCGGGAGTCACTTTTAATTTGGTTTTAGCTTGGATTTTAATTTCTGTCAATTTGGGAATCGGCCTGCCAGTCGGCCTTGACGGTTTGCCTCAGGGTCTTAAGATAAAAAGCGAATCGCTCTCGATTGTTAACGTTGTTAAAGATTCGCCGGCGGCTAAAGCGGGACTTGAAGTGGGCGATCAATTGATTACCCTCTCGACCTCGGGAGAAAAAATCAATAATCTTTCAGTTGAAACGGTTCATGATTTTACCAAAAAATTTCCCAATCAACCGGTTCAAATTGAATATCGGCGAATTTCAAAATCCGTTAATTCTTTTGTTACCGTTATTCCCAAACTAGGTGTTAACGATGAGGGGGCCGCGATCGGAATTGCCACGCAAAAAATCGGGATCGTGTCAACCTCGTGGCGGCAAGCGCCCTTTTACGGTTTGTTTTTTACCTATCACTTAATTATTAACACCCTTCTCGCTTTTGGTTATTTCTTCTCTAATATTTTTGCCGAAGGGCGTGGAGCGCTGGGCGCGATTGCCGGGCCAATCGGCATTTATCGTTTAATTAACGACGCTAATCGCTTGGGTTTCGTTTATCTCCTCAATTTTATCGCTCTTATCTCCATTAATTTAGCCATTCTTAATCTCTTACCCTTCCCGGCGCTCGACGGCGGGCGCTTGCTCTTTGTCGGCATTGAGGCTGTCATCCGCCGGCCGATCAACCCTAAAGTCGCCAATACCCTAAATATGATTGGTTTTGCCTTGCTTATTCTTCTGATGCTCATTATCGCCGTGAGTGATATTTTTAAGCTGCTTTGACCCACTTGGCCTTTTGCGTTAAGATAAGGTCATGCGACAATCTCAACTTTTTACTAAAACCCGCAAGGAGGATCCTAAGGATGAAGTGGCCAAGAATGCTAAATTGCTCATTCGCGCCGGTTTTATTAATAAGGAATTGGCCGGAGTTTATTCTTATTTGCCGCTTGGTTTGCGGGTGCTCAATAAAATCTCCAATATTATTCGTGAAGAGATGAACGCGCTCGGCGCGGTCGAGCTGGAAATGACGGCGTTGCAAAATCCTGAACTATGGAAAAAAACCGGCCGCTGGGACGATGAGGTTTTGGATGTTTGGTTTAAAACAGAATTAAAATCAGGCGGAGAGCTTGGTCTCGGGACAACGCACGAAGAAATGATTACCGAGCTGATGAAAAGCCATCTTAGTTCTTATAAAGATTTGCCGGTTTACGCTTATCAATTTCAGACCAAGTTCCGTAATGAACTTCGCGTGAAAAGCGGGATCATCCGCGAGCGCGAATTTCTGATGAAGGATCTTTATTCGTTCAACGATAGCGAAACCGGTCTGAACGATTTTTATGATCAAGCCAAGGGCGCCTATGAGCGGATTTTTGAGCTGGTTGGTTTGGGAGACATAACCTATATTACTTTTGCCAGCGGCGGCACGTTCAGTAAATATAGCCACGAATTTCAAACCTTGTCAGAAGCGGGCGAGGATACGATTTTTGTTTGCGAGGAGAAAAAGTTTGCGATTAACCGAGAGATCTTAGACGAGGAAACTTTAACCGAAGTCGGTATTACCCGCGAAAATTTGGTTGAGCGAAAGGCGATTGAGGTCGGCAATATTTTTAAATTGGGGACCAGATTTTCCGAGCCGCTTGGCCTCACGTTTACTGATGAAGACGGGGGAAAACGGCCGGTGGTAATGGGCAGTTACGGCATTGGTCCGGGTCGGATTATGGGTGCGGTGGTTGAAACTCTATCCGACGAGAAGGGGATTGTTTGGCCTAAGAGTATTGCTCCGTTTGTTGCTCACTTGGTTTGGATTCCGGGCGAGGGCGATTTATCGGCCGAATTAGCCGACCAGCTTTATGAGAGTTTGATCGTCGAAGGGATCGAAGTTTTTTATGATGATCGAGTGGCAAGCGCTGGCGAGAAATTTGCCAACGCCGATTTGCTGGGGATGCCTTATCGAGTCATTGTCAGCGACAAAACACTAAGGGAGGGAAAATTTGAATTGAAGGAGCGAGCGACCAGCGAAACCCGCTGGGTGGGCAAGGAAGAATTATTCGATTTGCTGAAATAATTATGTGGTGGAAAGTGCCAAAATTTTTTTCCAGCGAGATCGGGGTTGATTTAGGCACCTCAAACACTCTGATTTATATCAAGGGCCAGGGTGTGGTGATTGTCGAGCCCTCGATCGTGGCCATTAATCAGAAAACTGGCCGAGTGGTCGCGGTGGGAACCGATGCTAACCAAATGCTTGGCCGTACCCCGGCCCATATCCAAGCGATTCGGCCGCTGGCTAATGGCGTAATTTCTAATTTTGAAATAGCGGAGGAGATGCTTTCGTATTTTTTGAAAAAGGTCGCCGGTCTCACGAGCAGTAATTTTTTCCGCCCGCAAGTGGTGGTCGGCGTTCCTTCGGGGATTACCAATGTTGAACGTCGAGCGGTCAGAGACGCTTTAGAGAATGCCGGGGCAAGAGAGGTTCATGTCGTCGAGGATCCAATGGCGGCCGCCATTGGAATTAATCTGCCCGTTTACGATCCGGTCGGCAACATGATTGTGGATATTGGCGGCGGGACGACCGATATTGCGGTCATTTCGCTTGGCGGAGTGGTTCGCTCCAAAAGTTTGTATATTGCGGGAGAACGTTTTAATCAGGACATTATTAATTATGTCCGCGACGAGTTTAAAATTCTCTTGGGCGAACGAACGGCCGAAGAGGTCAAGGTGGCGATTGGCGCCGCTCTCCGCCAAGGGTCGGGGAGCGAAACTTTGGTCCGGGGACGGGATTTAGTGACGGGCCTGCCGCGGGAAGTGGCGATTACCGATTCCGATATTCGTGAAGCGATCTTTAACTCTTTGGCCGTCTTTGTCGACGCGGTGAAGGAAGTGCTTGAATCAACTCCGCCTGAAGTGGTCTCTGATATTATGCGCCGCGGGCTGGTTTTAACCGGCGGGAGCGCTAATTTGCGCGGCTTAGGCGAACTTTTAGAAAAAGAATTGGAGATTCCCATTCACTTAGCCGACGATCCCTTAACGGCCGTGGTGCGAGGCACTGGCATAATTCTTGATGATCTTGACCATTATCGGGATATTTTAATTGATAATGAAGATGAGTTACCCCCACGTTAAATGTTGGACTATCGCAATCGTAAAAACAAAAATCGTTGGTGGCTCGCGGCCCTTACCGCTTTGGCGGTTTTCCTATTATTTATTTTAAGCGGTTTTAGCCGGGATTTATTGACCGGCCCGCTTGTCTTTTTCGCTGAACCATTTTGGCAGGCGAGCGATAATCTGGGATCAGTGGCCGCGGCCCAAGTCGCTAGTTTAGGTCAGAACCGGGGGTCGCTTTTGGCTGAAAACAAAAACTTGCGCGAAGAGAATGATAAATTAAAAGTCTTGCTCTTGGCCAAAAAGAATATTGAGGCGGACAACGCCCAATTACGGGTGATTCTTGGCCGAAGTCAAGATAAGACCAGACCGATTGTAGCTCGAGTTATCTTCTTGCCCAATTTTGTCCCCTATAATAACTTGTTGCTTGATGTCGGTAAAACTAACGGCACCCGCTCACTTAAAGTCGGCGATTTGGTCGTGGCCAACGGGATGGTTTTAGTCGGGCGTCTCGCTGAAATCAGAGGCACTTATTCAAAGGCGCGGCTGATCTCGGCTGAAGCCGATTTGCCCGTAGTAATCGGCGGCAAAAATATTCCGGCTGTCGCCGTTGGGTCTGGGGCTGGTAACTTCATGATAATTTTGCCTAAAGATACACCGGTCCTTATCGGCGATCGGGTAACCGCGCCGTTGCTCAACGATTATTTAATTGGTTCGGTCGGCCATATTGAAAAATTGGCCAGCCGTCCGACTCAGACAATTTTGGTCAGAACGCCAATTAATCTCTTCCAGCTTAAGTGGTTAGAAATCTATGACGCCAAGATTTAGTCTTACGCTTCTGTCTATCCTCCTGGCGATAATCCTGCCTTGGTGGGCCAGCGGTTTTATCTTGCTGTTGTTTGTTTTTCTTTTCCCTTGGTATTATGAAGCCGCGCTGGCGGCGTTTACCTACGATCTCCTACACGGTTCAGCCGTTTTTTGGTTAACCATCGCCGTTCTCATTATTGTGCCCTTGGCCGAAGAACTCAAAAAGAAATTATATGTTTTTAGCTAGGCGAAGAAACAAAAAACGTTATCTTGATCTTTCCCCCGACGAAATTTTTGTCGACGCTAGTAATTTGCCGTCTTATGACGAACAACAATTTGAGGGGCGAATTGAAAGACCGATCGGTCGACAAACTTTTTGGGGCCTGGCTATTTTTTGTTTGCTGGCCGCGTCGGTTTTTGGCGGGAGAATTTTTTATCTCCAAGTGGTTAACGGTTTTAATTATGCGGAACGGAGCCGCAATAATAGTTTAAGTTTCACGCCAATTTTTGCCGAACGGGGAAATATTTATGATCGCAACAGCCAAGAATTGGCCTGGACTGATAAGAATCGTGTTTATTTGGCGGAAGAAGGATTAGGCCATCTTCTGGGTTATGTTAGTTATCCCAACACCAAAGAAATGGGCACTGGCAAATATGATCCTAAAGAATATTTAGGTCGGAGTGGCGTTGAGCGAACTCAAAATGAGACCTTGCTTGGCGAGCGCGGAGTGCGAATTGTCGAAATTGATGCCCGCGGCGCCCAATTATCCGATCACATTGTAAAGAAACCTTTACCAGGCAAAGAATTGAAACTCTCGATTGATCACCGCGTCCAAGCCAAGTTTTATGAACTGATTAAACAATTAGCCGCCGATCGCGGTTTTACCGGTGGTGGCGGGGCAATTATGGATATTCAAACTGGGGAAATTTTAGCTCTGGTTAGTTATCCGGATTATGATCCCAATATCATTTCGGCCGGCCAAGATGCTAAAACTATCAATCAGTATTTTTCGGATAAACAAAACATTATGCTTAATCGCGTTGTTGGCGGGCTCTACGCTCCCGGCTCGATCTTTAAACCCTTTGTCGCTCTCGGCGCTCTGGCCGAAAAAACGGTTGACCCCCTTAAAACTTTCGTCAGCACCGGCCAGATTTCTATTCCTAATCCTTACGACAAAACCAAGGAAACAGTTTTTAAAGATTGGAAAGCCATTGGCGTGGTCGATATGCGGCGAGCAATCGCCATGTCTTCGGACGTTTACTTTTATATTATCGGCGGCGGTTTTGACGGACAAAAAGGTTTAGGAATCACCAATATTGGGAAATACACCAAACTCTTTGGCTTGAGCCAAAGGACGGGAATTAATTTGCCGGGTGAAGAAGAGGGAATCATTCCCAGTCCGGCTTGGAAAGCTGAAAATTTTAAAGGCGACCCGTGGCGCCTCGGCGATACTTACCATACAGTCATTGGCCAATATGGCGTAATGGTCACTCCGATCCAAATCCTGCGGGCTTATGCCGCGATCGCCAATGAGGGCAAATTAATTCAACCGACCGTTCTCGCGATTAAGCCGGAACAAGCGGTGATTCAGGCCTCGATTCCCATTAGCGCTGACAATTTTAAAATTATTCATGAGGGGATGAGAGGAGTTGTTCTTGAGGGAACTGGACAAGCCCTAAATCTGCCGAATGTTGCCCTGGCCGCCAAAACGGGCACCGCTGAATTGGGCGTTACCAAGGAGAAAGTTAATTCTTGGGCGGTCGGTTTTTGGCCGTACGAATCGCCCCGCTATGCTTTTATGGTGGTGATGGAAAAGGGGTCAAGAAGCAACCTGGTCGGCGGAGTCTTCGTCATCCGCCAACTCTTGGACTGGATGAGTATTTACACGCCCGAATATCTTAAGCCTAACAAAATGTGAAGCACCGAGTGCTTCACAACATTTTGCTTTTCCTAATAATAAGTGTTAGTAGTTAATCAGGCCTGAACCTTGGAAAGGGGGTGGCAAATGCTAATCAGGACCGAATTATCCGGCGTTGGACATTACGGTGTGTGTACGGTTGTCTTTCGTGATGATCTAGAAAAACTGCTGGCACTTCTCTCTAGCTCCCCAGTAAGCGAGGGTTGGGAAAACTTCGAGTTGGATCCTTGGAAACCGATGGGGTTCAATGGTTCATTTCAAATCCTGACTAAAGATCAAGCGGAGCCGGAGATAAAGCTTGCTTGGTACCCAGGGCGTTTATCTGATGCCCTCGTTTCTCATGGTCTTCTCATGAGAGGTATGGCGTCTTTTACGGAGAAAGGCAAAAGTCCGAGAGCTTTAGAAGTCTTCTCGGCCAAAACCTCATCTGATTGGCATCTCCAAGCCGATTTCGGCGACGACATCTGGGACGTGATTGAGAGTTCTGACTTTGCTAAAATTCTTCCCAAGATCAACGCCGAGATTCGTTCTTGGTGGGAAGATCAAAGCGGCGTGCCAGAACTCGGGCAATACACGATAGTCTTTGGTGGGAGAAATGGGCCGACGCTCCAAGTTTACCAACCTCGAGGAAGTGGCCTGTGGATCTGTGGCAGTCGCCACGGTGGCAGTTCACACCAACTTACTGATCACAACACAGACAGTTCTCGCGATTGTTTCGCTCATGTGCTTTCCCTGTGTATGATCTTGAAACATTGTCGAGCTGTGATCGAATCTGCAGGCCAGTTCCAGTAATAACCGTTCTTCAAACGAGGAAATCGTTGGGAGGGCGGTTTTCTTTTTTAACCAGAAAGTTTGATTGCGGAAAATAAATCTGCTATAATCTTTCCGATATGGCGGCGACCAATCATTATCTTAGTCAGGAAAAATACGAGGCGCTTAAACAAGAGCTAATTTATTTGAAAACCGATGAGCGCAGAAAAATCGCCGAGAGTTTGGAGTATGCCAAGTCGCTGGGAGATTTATCAGAAAATGCCGAATATCATGAAGCGCGAGATAAACAAGCTGATATTGAAGATCGCATTGTCGAACTCGAAGAAATTTTAAAAAGCGCTCAGATTATTTCTGCCCATCACTCAAGCGTGGTTGAGGTTGGAACAACCGTTTCGACCAAGCGCGACGACGGCCGAAAAGAAGATTTTGCCATCGTCGGTCCGGAAGAAGCCGATTTGCCAGCGGGCAGAATCTCCCATGAATCGCCCTTGGGCGCCGCTCTCCTTGGTCATGAAAAAGGTGATACAATAAAAGTAACAACACCAAAAGGGGAAATTAACTATAAAATTATCGGAATAAAATAAATGGCTTCGCTTGAAGAATTAAGGAAAGAACGAATTAAGAAGCTCGAAATTTTGCAAGCGGCCGGTCATAATCCTTATCCGGCCCAGACCGAGATCAATATTAGTATCGAGAAAGCTCTGGCTAATTTTAATAGCTTAGTTGACAAGGGCCTGCCTGCGCAGGCAGGTAAAGAAATTACTTTAGGCGGTCGGATTATGGCCTTGCGCCGGCAGGGTGGCTTAATTTTTGTTGATCTACTTGACGACAGTCATCGTTTGCAGGGTTTGTTGAAAGAAGACGATCTTGGCCCGCAATTTGAATTATTTGTCGACGCGATTGATCTTGGCGATTTTGTTCAGATTACCGGCAAATTAATCACAACCAAGCAGGGTGAAAAAACTATCCAAGCCGTTGGCTGGAAGATTTTAGCCAAAAGTTTGCGTCCTTTGCCCGACCAATGGGCCGGTTTGCAAGATATCGAAGAGCGCTTGCGCAAGCGTTATCTCGATATTCTCTTAAATAATGACGTTCGAGACCTGGTAATTAAACGAGGTGAATTTTGGCAGGCCGTGCGTAATTTTTTGTTAAGTAAAGATTTTATCGAAGTCGAAACGCCGGTTTTAGAAAACACGCCTGGCGGGGCCGACGCGCGGCCCTTCAGCACGCATCATCACGCCCTTAATCTCGATGTTTATCTACGCATCTCGACCGGCGAGCTTTGGCAGAAAAAATTAATCGTGGCCGGTTTCAACCGCACCTTCGAAATTGGCCGGCAATTTCGCAATGAAGGCATGGATGCCGAACATCTTCAAGATTATACCCAGATGGAATTTTATTTGGCTTATGCTGATTGCGAGCAGGGGATGCAATTGGTGGAAGAGCTTTTCAAACATGTGGCCAAAAAAGTTTTTGGCACGCTCCAATTTACGATTAGCGAATTCAAGGTTGATTTAGTTAAAAAATGGGAGCGTTACGATTTTCGCGAAACAGTTAGAAAGATGACCGGAATTGACGTGTTTGAAGCCAAATTGCCCGAGCTGGAAGCCAAGCTCAAGGAATTAAAAATCGATTATGATCAGAAAGGTTTTAACGTTACGCGGGCGATCGATAATCTCTGGAAATATTGTCGCAAACAAATTGCCGGACCGGGTTTCTTGATGGGTACGCCGATTGAAATTTCGCCTTTGGCCAAGCGCGACGAGAAAGATCCGCGGCGAGCGCAACGCTTTCAATTGATCATTGCCGGTTCGGAATTGGGCAATGGCTACAGCGAACTGAATGACCCACTCGAACAACTGGGGCGCTTTAATGAACAAGCTAAATTGCGCGAGGCGGGGGACGAGGAGGCGCAAATGAAAGATGAAGAATTTATCGAAGCCCTCGAATACGGCATGCCGCCGACCTGCGGTTTCGGGATGAGCGAACGCGTGTTTGCTTTCCTCGCCAACAAATCAATGCGCGAGGCCCAAATCTTCCCGTTGATGCGGCCAAAAGAAAAATAAAAGTTAATGAAAAAAACACTTATTATTTTAGCTATTATATCTTTACCGTTGATTTCTCAAGCCAAGACCTTGGAATTTTCGGCTTGGGTGCCGTATTGGAAGAAGACGGTGGCGGTGGCGGAAACAATTGCTAATTTGGATAAATTAACAACCATTATGCCTTTTTCGTATGAGGTTAA
>Ga0315286_10000991_pt1 | contig 25217 bp, 27 predicted proteins | sample YL17G10_0_MG_FD_205038 | JGI IMG/M metagenome (GOLD analysis project Ga0315286, IMG submission 205038) | Sediment microbial communities from Yellowstone Lake, YNP, Wyoming, USA - YL17G10_0 | ecosystem: Environmental > Aquatic > Freshwater > Lake > Sediment | place: USA: Wyoming | collected...
GCAGGTCCGAACCCGTCATCGGCAAACAGGGGATTTCCACACCCTACGATCACGATCTCTGGATACAGCATTGAGATTACACTCACTGGATGAGCTTCTGAGCCACTAGCTTGTTGTCCTCATCCACTACGATCATGTGGGTAGCACATGATACACAGGGGTCATACCCACGCATGATAACCTCAGCAAGCTGCCATGGTGCACCCCTGAGTGCAGCGCTGCAGGTTGCAAAGTTCCAGGTGGTCGGGACCAGCATTGAATAGTACTGGACCTTCCAGTCCTTCACCCGTGCAATATGGACATCAGTTCCACGCGGGGCTTCGTTGGATGCCCAGCCGAGGGAACCATCGCCGTCAGGGATGTAGTCTGCAACGACTTTCCCGTTGGGGTTCAGCTCGTCAATGCAGTCGATCATCTCATAGAAGCAGTCCTGGTACTCCATCTCACGGGCAACGTTCTGTCCCTGGGTGCCTTTTTCATCATAGCCCTTATAGACCGCGAGACGTGCACGTGGGCCGACTTCAACGGGTTGGCCATCATACATCGGGATGCCGGTGCAGGCTTCCATCTGCGGGTTGACCTTGGTGCCGATCGCGGTGGTTCCGCCAATCGGGTAACGGGGTTCTTCGAGCGAGACTTCCATCTCACCCATATACCAGTCCCAGGGCCGGACTTCCTTGAATCGTTCAATGTCCCAGCTGGGGCACTCGTCCATACTGGAGCTGCCATAGAACGCATGGGTTGCGAGGTAGCCCTGGTTGTGGTAACCGAGATCCTTGGGCAGCGCGACTTTCATGCCGCCGACATCCACGAATTCTCTCTTGTGGTAGTTGCGTATTACCGCAATCATGAACTCTGACTGAGCGTGGGCAAGGACAAGTCCTTCCTTGGCAAGGTCATACAGTTTGGTCTTGGCATGCTCGGAACAGTTCCGGTACATACCTCCGATACGGGTGTTGCTCGGGTGGATCGCTTCGCCACCGGCTATCTGGCAGACGGTCTGGCTGATCTCACGGAGTCGCTGGATCCTCTTTGCAACGCTGCGCACCGGCTCTTCTGCCGTGAACGGGTTGATCTTGGTCTCAGTGCCCGGAATATAGAAATCGGGCAGGATCAGGATATCGTGCAGTGCAATGCTGTGACACCGGTTGCCCAGCTGGACGATGTGACGGAGCAGCTTTGCATCCTCGGGGATCTCGCACTTGATGGATGCTTCCATCGCCTCGGTACCCGCAAGGTTGTGTGCAACCGGACAGATACCACAGACGCGGGACGCGATCTTGGGGACCTGCTCGGGTGTCTTGCCTATTGCAAGCTTCTCGACGCCCCTCACCGGGGTAATGGAACACCAGTTGCCCGTCTCGATGATGCCTGCATCATTAACCTTCAGGACGAGTTTTGAGTGTCCCTCATGTCTTGTGGTCGGGGAAATCTCTACAACTTTCGACAATATTATCGCCTCATGTTATGTTGAGTTGTTCATACTGCTGTACAAAATTTGCTTTATACTTCTCTCATCTCTAGAGATAATTGACCGTACAAAGTACGTTCGATCTATCTTACACGATAGGTTTTATAACCCTTATTATACGCTTCCCGCAAGAGAATAACCACGAAATATTTTCAAAAAACCCGTGCTATAGCAAAATAAAGGCATATGAATCGATATTTCTCTTGTATCTTATTATTTATTAAAATAAAAAGAGAATTTTTTTATTCGGCAAATAATTTTAAGGTGAGGGATTTTTTATTCAGTTATCTGCTTATCACCGTTTAATTCATCGAACAATTCTGCGATGGTTGCCCGCCGTTCGGCATATGCGTCGTGCTGGTGAATACTCTCTTCGTTTGTCTGCTTAATCGTGACTCCCGAATCGCCGGCAAGGTACTCAAATTCAGCGAGCACTTTCTTTGCCATTTCGCGGACACAGTCTTCCACGAAGCGCGGGTTCTTGTGCGCGGCGAGAACCACCGAACCTTCGTCGCCCCGCTTGAGTAATTCGTAGATTCCGGCACTCATCGATTCTTTCAATATCCAGATAATCTTTTCAAGGTCCACGTCCTGGTCATCGTCAGTTTCAATGCAAAGAAATCCACGGCCCCGCTGATTGTGGGTAGCCATGGGGACTTCGTTAAAAAATGCCTCGATCTGACCACTGTCGACCCCAAGATCCTGGAGGACGCGATCTGCCCGTTCCTTCATGATGTTCTGGGCACAGGGGCATGCGGTCATACCGGTAACTTCCGCACCGATGCTCTTACGCACAATAGGATTCCGGAAGGTGCGCTTTGCGACAGCACGTGCATGCACCTTCACTACTTCATCACAGGTTGTGTGACTGACCGGTGTTTCGCGCTTCATCATGTACTCACTGCGCATGAAGACCTCTGTGCGGTCGGCATACTCATGATGGTCTAATAGTTTTCGCGCCACCACGCTGCAGAGTTTTTCGATCTTGTTTACATCGCCGTCGATCGCCTGCTGGAGGACTTCGTCAATCACCTCGAAGTTACGGGAGAGATTGGCTCCTTTCAGGCTCCCCGGCAGATCAACGAATACATCAAAATTTGAGATAAATATGACCGGGCGCTTTCCGTGGCGGTGTACTTCGACTAGTTTTTTTACGTTCTTCACCCCAACGCGGGTGAGGTTTATCCGGACGTCGGGAGATGTTGCCTGAATGTCAGGCAGATCGTGGGAAAACGTATGGTCGGGTCTCTCATCTGTGGACAGTTTTTTAATAAGTCATCGCATCCCGGTAATTGTTCCAGTTTTGCTTCTTTAGTCTTTTTATATAATATTTATGTGCTTTGTTGCAGATATCAAAGGGATCTACTATGTTAAAAAAATATTATGAAGCAGATGCGGATCTCTCGGTGCTGAAGGGGAAGAGTATTGCAGTGATCGGCTATGGCTCACAGGGACGGGGGCAATCTCTCAACCTTAAGGACAGCGGGCTTGATGTCATAATTGGCCTTCGCCCGGGAAAAAGCTGGGATGCGGCAAGCAAAGATGGCATGAAGGTGATGCCTGTTGCTGAGGCAGTGAAAAAGGCAGATGTTATCCAGATCCTCCTTCCTGATGAACATCAGGCAGCAGTTTACAAGAGCGAGATCATGCCCCATCTCTCGGACAAGAAGTGCCTCATGTTCTCCCACGGGTTCAACGTCCACTTCGGACAAATTGTTCCACCACCCACCATTGATGTGATCATGGTGGCGCCCAAAGGGCCCGGGTTCATGGTACGAAGGCAGTATGAAGAAGGGAAAGGCGTTCCCGCGCTTATTGCCATTCACCAGGACCACACCGGAAAAGCCCACCAGATTGCACTTGCTTACGCGAAGGGGATTGGTGCGACCCGTGCGGTTGTGCTGGAAACTTCGTTCCGCGAAGAAACCGAAACGGATCTTTTCGGGGAGCAGGCGGTTCTCTGCGGGGGTTGCACATCTCTTGTCAAGGCCGGTTTTGAAACGCTTGTTGATGCCGGTTACGAGCCGGAAATGGCATACCTTGAGGTACTTCATGAGCTGAAGCTGATCGTCGACTTGATCTACGAGGGCGGACTCACCAACATGCGCCAGTATATCAGCAACACAGCACAGTATGGAGATCTCACCCGCGGTCCCCGTGTCATAGGCCCGGAAGCCTATGAAGCGATGCAGCAGATTCTTGAAGAGATCCAGAGCGGCAAGTTTGCGCGGGAATGGATGCTTGAAAACATGGTGAATCGTCCTGTTTTCAATGCGCTCACCAAAGCAGATGAAGAGCATCTCATTGAGGAAGTGGGCAAAGAAGTCCGCGGTATGATGCCCCAATTTAAGAAATAATTTTTTTCTGATATCTTTTTTATTTCTTATTCCGATATAATCAGGATGAAAATTTGTATTATTTACCATAGCGAGACCGGTAACACCCGCCACGTTGCCCGGCATATTGCTTCGGCATTCGATGCACACCTGATCGAAATCTGCGATACGGCGTCCTACTCAAGGCTGACGCGCTTTCTTGTCCGGTGCAAAATGGCGAGAGGTGAAGAGAAAACCACGATCGAGCCAACATCGCCCGATGTGTCAGAATATGATCTGGTTGTATTCGGATCCCCGGTCTGGGCGTTCAAACCGACACCGCCAATACATGCGGCAATCGATGGTCTGGAAGGGTGTATGGGCAAACCGGCTGTTGCCTTTTCAACCCATGGTGGCAGGCCGGGCCAGACGGATGAGACGTTCAAAAAATGGATCGAAGCCCGTGGGATGATTCTGGTAGCGGTCACCAACATCCACCAGAATGCTATTGAAAACGAGAAGGAGATAAAAGAACTCGTCGCGCTTATCTCTGCTTCAATAAAAGTATAATCTTTATTTTTTTTGCGAACGAAAAGGGAACTGCACCCGTGTTTTCAGGAACTACCGGAACTGCCCCGCTACAGTCAGTAGTGGCACCGAGCCCCCTAAGTGTGGGCTGGTAGCGCTGAAAGGACCTGTCTGCACCAGTCTGCCGGTCGCTTCCATCACCTTTTGAGCATATGCATTCCGTTGTATCGGTCACCTGTTCGAAAATGAGAAAAAAGCAGATTTGATATACCGGGAATGTACCGGGAGAAAGCCTTTTGGCGGCATGGCGCCTTTATATTATACAACTATGACGGACGAATATGAAAATCTCCTTAAACAGGCATACTCCAATATTACCGAAAAAACAGAATCTTCAGAGCGTTTTGTAGTTCCTGAAGCCAAGGCATATGTTGAAGGCAAAACAACCGTCCTTGAAAATTTTTCTGAGATCGTGAGCAAGGTGCGCCGTGAACCGGATCACCTGATGAAATTTCTCCTCGGGGAGCTTGGTACGTCCGGAAAAATAGATGGAAACCGTGCAATTTTTAACGGAAAATTTGAGATCTCGCTCATAAAAATGATAATAAAGAGTTATGTTGAGGATTACGTTATCTGCTCTGAATGCGGTAAACCGGATACCCGGCTTGTTAAAGATGATCGTGTAATGCAGCTCCGTTGTGATGCCTGCGGGAGTCACCGCCCGGTGAGAAAGAGAAAAGCCCGCACCGAACCTGTCTCTGAAAACCTCGAGGAGGGGACTGTCATGGACGTGGAAATCCAGTCGATCTCGAAACGGGGTGACGGTGTGGTGAAGATGGGCCGCTATATCATGTATGTCGCAAATGCAAAACCCGGGCAGAAGGTAAAGATCAAGATCTCAAGGATTTCGGGATCAATCGTATTTACCGAACGGGCAACGGAAGAATAATTTTTTTTTAAAAAATTCATTGTCTCTTTTTTGCAGGCGTTTTTTATAAATATCCTGCAGCAGTTTACAAACACGCTGCTAAAGGCTTTGCCTCAGCGTGGTAACCGGATTTTTCCATTATGTGGTATGATTGAGATAACCAAAAAAAATTACTAAAAAAAAGGAATGTGGTGTGCTGCTTTAGTAATTGAAGGATTGTTTGGTCGGCCCCCCGGTCTTTGTGATGGTGATCTCGTAAGTGAAGGTCTGGATATTATCGTAAACAGGATCGTAACTCATCCACCGTCCGTCAACAACATAGGTCAGTGGATGAACTTCTCCTTTAGTCTTATTCATCGCAATATACTTGTCACCATCATAACGATACTCGACATAATCACCGTAGACGAATTCTCCTGTGGAATTCGTCGCTTTCTCAAGGACAAAAGAGGGGTCTATGAGACCCCACTGGACTTTCTTCGAATAAGATTCATAGTGGGGAATCAACTGCGATCCCTCCAACCCCGTTGCCTGTTCTGAATTGAGTGCATATCCCAGCACCGGCTTTTCAGCCTTGATAGTGATCCGGAATTTATCCCCGGGGTATATGAATTTAAAGCCTAAATCCTTGAAATCGTAGGTTTTATAGGTTTTTGTCGTGAGGATACCCGTATCATGCAGGATTTCCTTTTCAATAACAGCTCCCGTTGTTTGGGTTGTCACCACGGTAGTAGTTACGGGAACTAGGGTTGCCTCACTCGTGGCCGGAGGGATGGTCTGGATCACTGTAGTAGGTGCCGGGGTCTGGACAGGAGCAGGAGCGGAAGGTGACGCACATCCTGCAATAAAGATCGTCACTATCAGGCAGACACCAATCCACATCAAAGATTTATTGCCAATCATATAACCAGAATCTTTTTACTTCAGCTTAATAACTGTTCTCAATCCATCAGCAGGTTACTTTTACATTCATGAGATCATTTGGGTGGATAAAAGGAGTTTTTAAAAAAAATCTTATGTTTCTCTTGGTTTTCATTGATGGGGAAAAAATCTGAATATTACGAACACAGGTCTAATGTTAATGATTGGAAAAAAGGTGTCAGCGGGTTGGGAGATTGAAAAAGTGGGTTGCTGCCAAGTCTGAAAATTACGGTCACAGACAATTATAGTACATAGTTGGTTATAAAAAAGGATATCCTATCAGGAATGTTTCAAATTACTGTTTCTTCAAGTCTTTTATGAGCTCATCGCAGTGACCGGATATCCGCCTGCACGCCTTTTTAATAACGGGCAGGGGATTTTTCTTGCCTTTTGTGGTGACGAGAAGTTCCGGGTCCGAAAACTGGAACTCAATCATATACTTGGCCACATCCACATCCGGATCTCTTAGAATTTCCTCAACAAGGGCGTTCATGAACGTATGCCCTTCCCCCTTGATGATAAGCCGCACTTTGTCTTTTTCGAGATCGAGAACTTTTACAATCATGCACCTATGTTTGGGCACCTGAAAACTATTAAAGTATGGGTGGGGATGTACTCCGGAATACTTTTCCTGAAAACAACGCATCGGCCTTTTTTGCCAAAAATGGTTACCGGAACTCGAAAAGGTCTCCATCTTTTCCGATATGGGGAAGCTCCCAGGGAATAAGGTGGCTCAGATGAACGCAGCGATACTCTTTTGGTTCAAGACTCTGGGCAAGGATACAGGCGTCAAGATAATTCATGTGCTTGTGAATCCTGATATCGGAGGGCACAAGTGCATCCAGCAGCAGAAGATCGAGATCGGTAAGAAGGTCAAGGCTCTGTTGGGGAATATCGATGTTTGTATCTGACGTAAACCCTACCCGCGAGTCAGCGGTTTCAAACACTATGCCACAGGTAAATGCCGGGGGGTGTTTTACCATGAACAGCGTGATTGTTATCCCGAACATATCAAATGGCTCGTAGGGCTGAATCTCTCCTTTATCAAAGGTAAGAAACCGGAAGACTTCAGAACAGTAATTGAGGACCGGTGGAGCGGCAAATACCGGTGGGATCTTCTGAACCCGGTAAAACTCGCCAAATCCGATAAAATGATCATAATGCCCGTGCGTCCAGATCACAGCATCGATATGAGGGGAACCCTGCAGGAGAAGCTGCTGCCTTAGATCCGGTGACGAATCAATGAGGATGTGTCTTCCCTCATTCTCTACAAGAAGCGAAGTTCGAAGACGCATCGCACCTGTATTTTTTGCGTGGGTACACTGGGGGCAGTCACAACCCACCTTTGGCGTACCAATCGCATCGCCCGTTCCCAGAAGGGTTATTTTCATGTTATATCCATGTCAGGTGCCGGATTGCATCCCGGTTTTTCACCATATGAATACCCTTCTCGATATCTTCAGGGCCGATAGTCTTCCGGTTGGCCATAAGGGACGAAAGAATCGCCTCCTTGACCATCATGCGGAGATCGGAACCAGAAAATCCATCTGTCTGGGAAGCAAGCTGCTGATAATCGAGGGTACATTGGAAGGAGGAAGTAACCTTCATTAAGATATTCTTTCGCATCTCTTCATTGGGAAGTGAGAACTCCACAACTTCATCAAACCTTCGCCAAGCTGCCTCATCGAGCAGCTGCGGATGATTGGTTGCGCTAATCAGGATCACGTTGTTTCTTATCAGGTTGATCTTATCGATGTTTTTTAACAGGGAGTTGACTGCACGTTTCATCGCTCCATGGTCATCCGCGACACGGCTCTTGGCCACAAAATCGAATTCGTCAATAAAAAGAATGGAAGGCGCAAGTTTTTTGGCTAATTCAAAGATACGGTCAATATTTTTAGAAGTCTCCCCGAGATACTGGGATGTGACCATCGAGAGCCGGACCTCAAGAACCGGCATATGCATGGTCCGGGACATGGCAAGCGCAAGCGAGGTCTTTCCTGTTCCTGGGGGCCCAACAAAGAGGAGTTTTCCGACCTCATGGATCCTGTGACGGTGCAGGAATTCCCGGTGGTTTACCGCGAGCTGTATTTTTGCGATAAACGCGGTCTGTTCCGGTGTGCAGACGAGGTCGTCCATCTGCTGCTCCACTTCTTCCGGGGCAAGGATAATGACAAGGTCAAGTGCGCTCCGGAGTTTTTCATCTTCCCCTATAAGTTTTGAAACCCGTGCATCGAGGTATGCCTTCGTGTCTTCAAATGGCGGATTTGCTTTGCGAACGGTCTTGTAGGTTATTCCCGTCGAATCAATATTCTCAAAGAAGAAGGCGAGTGCGGGATTTTTATCAATGATCGGTTTACCTCCCTGTTTGAGGAACCACAGTGCTGCGGGTTCAAGCGCGGTGATACGGAGGCGCTGCCCGAACTCCTCGTAAGCGACAAAGGGGTTTGTGGATAGTTTCTCGTGGGCATCCGCAATAGCCAGTGAACGCCTGATCAAACCGTCGCTTACATAGACCGGCCGTTTAACATCTGTGGAAGTGGTGATAGAAAAAATCTCACGGCAGGTTGGGGTCAGATCATTTATATCAAGCTGGGGGTTCTGGTTGAATATTTCAGCGGTCAGAACAACTTCCATTATGCGCAGGATTTCAGAATCTCCAGACATGGCTGTAACCTTAATTATTCATTTCCTGAATGAATAAGGCTATCTCATCGTGTAGTTACGATGCAATCCTCATTGGTCACGATCACCGTATGCTCGTGCTGGGAAACCAGGGATCCCGGGATATCGGAAAGGACCGGATAAACATGGAGTACCTGCGATCTGACAAGTGAGGAGAGAGCGATATCCTGTTTTTTTTCATTAAGCCAGCGTCGTGCAAACGGCAGCCCATGGCGATCCTTTACCTTATTCAGGATGGCACGCTCTGCGGGGATCCGGACGGGTTTTTGTGAAACCTGCGAATAAATTTCCTTACGGTTTTTCTCCCCGACATGCCCGCTTCCCGTTGTTGCGAATGGTTCAATAGCAAACACCATTCCTTCCTCGAGTACAACACCCCCATTAACCCCGACATTGGGAATGGTGGGAGGGCGGTGGAGAATGTATCGATCAAGTCCATGTCCGGTAAGATTTGATATTGGCCGATATCCGCGCCCCTCAATCTCTTTCTGGATTGCTGCCCCGAGATCCCCTGCGGTCGCTCCCGGACGAACCGCTTTTATTGCAGCATCGAGTGCCCGTTCAGATGCTTCAAGGAGGAGTGAGTTGCTCCCAAGATCGATTGTAGTCGCCGTGTCAGCGATATACCCATCTATCTGGACACCAAGATCCAGTTTTGCTACATCACCTTTGGCAAATACCCGTGCATCTCCTGGTGATGCAGTATCGTGTGCAGCATCTTCATTTAACGAAAGGTTGAGAGGAAACGCAAGTACTGCCCCCTCTTCTTCGACCTGCAACTCAATTGATTCGACAAGATCCAGATACGACACCCCTACGCGGATTTCCTGTGCACTCCTGCGGAGAATTTTTGCGGCAAGAACTCCGGCATCACGATACTTTTCAAAAATCTCATCATTCATATGATCAGATCCTCAGGAAATACCGTGAAGTTTTCAAACCCTTTAGCCGTGACAACTCCTATGTCCTCAAGACGCACACCCCCGATGCCAGGATAATAGAGTCCCGGCTCAATGGTGATTACATTGCCGGATGCAAGGGGTTTTCCTGCGGGTCCGACCGTGGGCAGCTCGTGCACCTGAAGTCCCACGCCATGACCGAGATTGTGCACAAATCCGCGTGTGTTGCTCTCGTATCCATGGTCTTTGAAAAAGTCAACTACTGCCAGATGGATATCTGCTCCCGATGCTCCCGTTTTTACGCGGGAGATCCCGAGCTGTTTTGCTTCTCGGAGTGTATCGTACATCTCGAGGATATCCGGTGAAGGTTTCCCCTTGACAACGGTCCGGGTCATATCAGCATAATATCCTGATATCTCTTCTACGGGGAAGAGATCAATTACAATGGGTTCATCTGATTTGAGTGGCCCCGATCCAGTAATGTGGGGTATTGCGGTTTCCTCTCCGCATGAAACAATAGTATCCACCGCGCCGCATCCATGCTCCAGAAGCAGACTATGCATGGAGAATTTTACCTGTTCGGCGGTCAATGGTTTTTTGTCAATATGGAGGATTCCTTTTTTTACCGATGCGCTCTTGATCAGTGAGATTGCACGCCCCATCGCCTTTTCCGTCACTTTCTGCACATTCTTCATCAACAGGATTTCATTTTTGCTCTTCTTTGCCCGCATAGACTGGACCGTTCCACTGTCTACCAGAATGGTACAATGGTTACTCAGGGCATTTGCCAAAGCGATCGGGAAATTTGGCGGAACGAGGATTTTTTTTCCAACCTGACCGGAAATCATCTTTGCTGTCGCTTGGTACTGGTCCTTCTCTTTTTTGAGAATGCCGGGAAGCCCGGCCTGCGTTCTGGTCATCACTGCAGCAGAGGCTTCACGTGATGCGCGCCCGAGCTCCATCTGGGATACGATAATAACCCCGGGATCTCCCGGTTTTTTAAAAAAGACGAAGGGATCGCTTGTCGTAAAATGGGTCAGGTACCTCATATCGGCGTCACGTGATGACGCATATATTACATAGGCATCAGCGCCGCTTTTTTTGACCGCGTTTGAAAGTGGGTCCATCTCTCAGGATATATGTAGTTAAACGTCAAGTACTTTTATTTCGGAGTTGACTTACCAGTGATGGAAGAGGATACAAAAACCCGGTTCAAATGGAAATTTTACCAGCTTACTATTGAGCTCAATATCATTATTCTCCTCGTAGCCATGTCAATAATCGTATTTTTTATTATACACTCCCCGTATAGCGTTCCCATAATCATGGGGATGCTCATCCTGGCACTCATTCTTTCTTTGGATTTTTTTAAGAAATACAAAGAAACCAAAAAGTGGCTTGATAAACAGCCGGAAAAAGATAAAAAAGATGAGGGTACCAGAGAGAATGGTACGGTATAATAGCGTGGGATGAGGGCTTTAGAGGAGTACTATGCTCAAGAAGATGAAGGACGAGATTGAATTGCTGAGCCGTCATATCGATGTAGCAAAAGCGGTGGCAGATCACGAACCGATCGGTATCATGAAGCTTGCTGAGCTTCTCGATCTCCCCTCGCACCGTATCCGTTACTCCCTGCATGTTCTGGAACAACTCGGGTATATCCGCGCTTCACCCGAAGGTGCTATTGCTACCCCCCAAACGGTTGAATTATTCCAGCATCTCAACGGTGATCTGGACGAACTCATCCGGCTGCTTGCCGCGATGAAACGTTATTGATACGGTATGATGTTACAATACTTCTTTTGTCAACTTCGATCGTCATGAGAGTTACCTTTAAAAGCACTCACAAAGAATCTAATAAAGCGTATTGGTATTGCCTCCCTAACTCAGTTGGTAGAGTGTCGGACTGTTAATCCGAATGTCACAGGTTCGAGCCCTGTGGGGGGCGTTTTTGGGCCCGTAGCTCAGTCCGGTTAGAGCGCCCGGCTCATAACCGGGCGGTCATGCGTTCGAATCGCATCGGGCCCATTGTTTTTTTTGTTTTTAGTATTTTTTTTCGAGGGAATGTCATGTTTGACTTCCCTGCCTGGGATATTTTGAAAACCTTTCTATCTCTGTACAATCATACGGAGGAGCATGAAATGTCCTGTGTGCGAGATGGATTGCGTCGAGTCAGCAAAAGACCTTCTTGCCACACTTCCCACAATTTTTCCACCGTGTGCAGACTGCAGCATGCGGACCCTTGACAAACGCTCCCCGCTCCCCATGCTTGAATATGCAGAACCCTGCTCATGTGGAAAACGATTCATCGATGAAGTTTTTGCCCACATGTATGTCATCATGGTCGAGGAGGGTGATCTTAACCAGACAGATCCGCTTATCTCGGTGGGATCCCCGCTCGTGCACCCCGGATTCGCTATGGATCGTCCGCCGTTCCTTCCGGAAAAGTCACTTGTGCTCCTCACCACAAGGGCGACTAAAATTACTGCAGAACGTCTCGTTACGGAAGTTCCCGAACTCCGCGGTGTCGTGAAGAAAGGCGATTTTGTCCCGGGAATTACAAATCCTGACCTTCATTCCGTTCCAAAAGTCTATGAACTTCTTTCAGGATGTGATGTAAGGGCTGACGTTTTTCCGCTCTGGACGGGTCCTATGGTGATGTACAAACAACAGTCGCTTATCCATATCGAATTCCCACGCATGGGTTACCCGAAGATCCGCGCGGTCGAGCACCATGTGGGAAAACCTCCGGCTACCTGTTTCGTTGACGCGTGTTCCGGTGTGGGAACCCTGGGTCTCACCGCAGCATGCCTTGGAGTGCCCCATGTTGTGATGAATGATGCCTGGTATGCCTCGGCATTCTGGTCAGCATTCAATCTCGAAGTAAACCGGGGTTATCTTAAAATCAGCCGGGTGAAGATCTTTGAACAGTTACAGGATATGCAGAAACATCCGGTTACGATCGACCCGATAAAAATAGCAGAAACTGAAGGGGATCAGATAATCGAGGTGTATCAGGGAGATTTCCACCAATTATATAGTGTATTATCCCCCGGGAGCAATCCTGTGACCGCACTTGACATTTTCGATAAAAAAGATCTCACTTCCCTTGAACAGTTCAAGCGTGAATGGCTGGAACGGGTGGGCGGGGAGGTCTTCGTTCCTTAACTATTGTCATTGGTTGAAAGGGGAAACCTTGGGCACGAGATCCTGATTACGGGTAAAAAGCCTTTATTGACCAGTGCACAAAGGTATATGGGGACTAGCCCGGGTGGTTCGGCGTCACCTGTAACCTGAAACCGTCGGTACGCGGGGGGCGAAGTTTGACGAAGGCTGCAACGGCCTGCGGGAGCCTGTGCGTTCTGACTGTGAAACCTCGTCCCATGAGGTCGATGGCCAGGTATCAATATTCCGGAGGGAATGGCGACCTGTTGCTGCGGGGACCGGTTCAGGCCCGGAAGGGAGCAGACTTACCGTAGACATTCGGCGCCCATGGGGTAACGGGGCGGAGGATGGATGCTTTGGCAAACGTAGTAACGTACAGTCGACCGATAACACGTCCCCATGTTCGATTATCATGTCAAAAGTGACAATTGTTGGCGCAACCGGCAATGTGGGGATGTTTGCCTCATACGCGATATCAGCAAATCCTCATGTGCGGGAAATCCTTCTCTATGGGCGGGAAGGACGCGAAACTCTTCTCCGTGGAATCACCCAGGATTTTGTTGACTCATTTGCTGCACGCGGAACGAATATCAAGATCAACTGGACCACAAACCTAAAAGACGCTGCCGGATCAGATGTTGTTGTTATTACCTCCGGTATCCCGCGCACTCCTGGACAGGACCGTCTTGATCTGGCTCTGGGAAATGCAAAGGTTATCACCCCGCTCGCGCAGACTATCGGCGTCATTGCACCTGAAACCAAGCTTCTTGTCGTGACCAATCCGGTAGATGTAATGACCTGCGTTGCTTTGAAATATTCCGGCCTTAAGCCCAGTCAGGTATTCGGGCTTGGAACGCATCTCGATTCAATGCGTTTAAAATCTCTCATTGCTGCCTATTTCAAAGTCCATGTGAGCGAAGTCCACACACGGATTATCGGTGAGCATGGCGACAGCATGGTCCCGCTCTGGTCAGCTACGACAATTGGCGGTATCAAGATATCCAACCTGCCAGCGTTTGCAAACCTACCGGTAAAAGAGATTATTGAATCAGTAAAATGCAGCGGAAACCTGATCATCAAAGATAAGGGATCTACTGTTTACGGACCAGGAGAAGCGATTGCCTCATTAGTAAAGACGGTGCTTGGTGATGAAAACCGGATCCTGACCGTGTCAGCCTATATAAAAAGCGAGGTCCATGGTATTGGAGAAGGGGATATCTGCATCGGTGTCCCGGCCCGGGTAAATCGCAGCGGGGTATTCCCGATCACTATCAAGATCGATGAATCCGAAGTGATGGCATTCCGCGAATCGGTTGAAAAAATCCGGACGATCACTAAGAAGGTTCTCGCAAATCTTGAAGAATAAGAAAAGAGTGTTTTTTTTAACCTGAATCAGGTTAATGTCACTTCCACAATTTCTGCCCGTTCGACACCCGCTACTTCATTGAGGGACTTCTCGATTGCATCGGTCTCCCCCCCCGAGTCATTGACGACCGCAACTAGTTTAAGCGCCTTTAAACCAAAACCGATCGGTTCTTCCCTTATTTCATGAATGCCGGGCACCTTTTGTTTTAATGCCTTTTTCAATTGTTCAAGGTCCACTTCCGGCGATTCGGGCATAACCCTGACAATAACTGCTACACTACCCATGAATTACGGTCCCCCAAATCCACATTTTGGGCAGATATAGGGGATGCTCTGCTCCCTGCACCGGTAACACCGGTTGATCTCAACGCCACATGCGGGGCATCCGAATTCCGTTGCGCCCTCTTCTGCTAGCGGGGCATTGCAGGATGTACATTTTTTATCTGACATTATTGCTTCTCCGAGGATTCCTATAGTATCTCTTTTAGAACCATTAAAAGGTTGCACCGATCTCAGTACGGGGGACCAAATCCCCTTTCAGGTATTTTTCCACGCGATCTGGGTGTGATCCATTGATAATGGTTGTTTTTACGGTATTTTTTATCACAAACGGAATGAAACCGGGGTCGATTATATCTGATTCCACCGGCCCGATCACCTGCTCCTGGAGGATCCCATTGATGAAAATGCCATCAGTAGATTTGAGAAGGAGAAGATCGAGATGAAGGGTGCCTGCCACCCAGGCAGCGATAGTATCAGAAGTTACCTCCCATGTGTGTGGCAGGACGTCAGTTATTATGAGGCACCGATAAGGAAGAAAAACTGTTGTTTTCATGGGCACCGCCATTCTGTCCGTTGTTAAAATGCCAAATGATGAGATAAACCAACCAAACTGTTCCATTGCTGCGATGGCCATCCAGTGTGCCGCATCGTTATTTACCCGAACCTGTCGCACAAGATCGGCGAATGGCCCTCCACCAGGGATGATTAATAATGGGCGTTTTGATGCACTAAGGATCGGAACAAGGTAAGGGATCCGATTATACAGGCTTCCCCCCACTTTCACTATTAATGGTGAGGTTGTTTGATCTTTGTGTGATTCCCTGCCCTGTTTCATACTCCCGGAGAGTTATATCGCCAGATTATAAAAGGAGCATGGCGAATGGGAGTGATAATGCGTCTGCTCCTTGCGCTTCTCCTCACATTGTGGTGTGTGATGCACGCAGGTGCCGCAGTCCAGATCGTTGAGTTCTGTCCTGATCCTCATAGTTATGATGATGCGGATGAGTATCTTGTCCTCTCCGGTACCGGCTCCCTTGATGGTATCACGATATCCGATGGTGAGGGTGGGTTTCGTTTTCCCCCAGGAACAAGGGTTGACGGTTTACTTACCATTGCCCGCAGTGGAACAGCGTTTAAACAAAGTCATGGAAAATACCCTGATTTTGAATGGCTGGATTATTCTCAGATGGTTCCCAATGTGATCAATGGAGATTCTCTCCGTTTGGCGAATTCAAAAGATGATCTCATGCTATATGAGAAGGGGATACTTGTTCAGAAAGTTGCATGGCCTGAAGATGTGAAACCTCGCGAAGGGCAGATACATTATCTTGAAAAAGGGGTGTGGGATCCCCGCCCACTCATGATTGGGCAGTCGCGCTTTTCTCCAGCGGTATTCCGGAATGTTTCAATAACGACGTTTGTCTCTCCGGATTCCTCTAGTGAAATTTTTTCTTATGCAGTGAATCAGGCATCTGATGAAGTGCTCCTGAATGTTTATGAATTTTCGAGTCCGCTCATGGCAGATACGCTGATTACCGCACAAGCGCGTGAGGTTGATATTAAGATTATCATTGAAGGAGGACCTGTTGGGGGGATTAGTCCGGAAGGAAGAGATTTGATCCGGAAGTTGACCGACAGTGGAATTCCTGTCTACATCATGGTATCACGCAAAGGAGAACCTGCTCCCTATCGTTATGACCATGCAAAATATATGGTGATAGACCGGCGAGCAATCCTGATTACCAGTGAGAACTTCAAATATAGCGGATTCCCCCCTGAGGGAATGACCGGTAATCGTGGCTGGGGTGTATATCTCGAAGATCCCGAACTTGCTGAGTATTTTTCAACGGTCTACATGACTGATTATTTCGGAAAATCTATGACTGGTTATAATGGATCTGCAGGAAATCCTGAATCCATGCCTTCAGGGAAACATACGGTGGAGTTCCCTCCCGGATATTTTACGGGTGCCACGGTTCGACCTGTTATCGCGCCAGATACCAGCAGCCTGATTACCGATCTGATAAACTCTGCTGAACGGAGCATCGAGATCGAGCAGGCATACATCACCAATGAGACGCCGTATTCCCTCAATCCGTATCTTTCAGCGGCGATAAATGCTTCACGTAGAGGTGTTCATGTCAGGGTACTGCTCGATTCGTACTGGTATAATATTGAAGATGAAAAGGACAATGACGAGATGGTTGCCCTGATCAACCGCATCGGCGTTTCCGAACATATTCCCTTGGAGGCCCGGTGTGCTGATCTCTCAACGAACGAGATCGATAAAATCCATAATAAAGGTGTGATTGTGGATAGCCAGTATGTATTGGTGAGCAGTATCAACTGGAACAGCAACTCCCCCAACTTTAACCGGGAAGCAGGAGTGATTGTTGATCATCCCGGTGTTGCCCGTTACTTCCTTGATGTATTTGAAGATGATTGGAACCCGAAGATAAAATCACCTGGAATTAAGACCGATTACCTGAAAATCGCCGTAGTTGCAGTCGTACTCGTCCTTCTCGTCCTCCTGTATTATCACCGTCAAAGAGCATGACTCACCGTCACAACTTACTGGATAGCAAAGAGGAAAACAGGATCTAAAAAAAGTATCAAAAGTTCAGAACTTTTTTAGTGCACACTGGCACACGTCACACAAATTGATGTCGCTCTCACCCGTAACTACCGCAAGAGCCCAACGGTCAATCATTGAATCAAGCTCGTTGGAGATCTGAACTTCACTCACCCCTCTCTTTTTGCTCATGTACTGTGATACTGCTGCTCTTGTGACTCCGAGACGTTTTGCAGCATCACTCTGACTGAGCCCCTGCTTTTGCACCAACCGGGAAACCATCTCGGCTCTCATTGGTGGAAGAAGGTTCCGGACCATGGTATCACAATGCATCAAGGTGCAGGTGTGTTTCGTCATACACACACAGGTTGTGGCTTTATGGTTTGTGCATTCCGGTTCTGGTATATAATCTGACGGGCATCGCGGAAGTTAAACTTCTCGATGATCAGATGCCTTTCTTTGAGTTTTTTCAATGCATAACGCACGGTTCGTGGGGCAAGATGGGTTTTTTGCACGAGATCTTTGTGTGTCATTGCTCCACCTGCATCCAGTATCTCCATCACCGTCTTTGAAGAGGGTGGTAAGGTTGTAGAATACATGATGATAGTGTTAACACTGTTAACATATGAATCTATCGGTAATTTAAACGAGCCTCCTCAATACTCAATTATGTTCGAGCGCCAGGAACGTGTGGCAATTTTGCTTTTACTAGGTGTTCTGATAGTAGTGATTACTGCTCATCTGGTTCTCGGGACACTCGGAAAACAACCATTTGCACGACCCTTCACCAATAATTCTGCTGATGGGGAACTGGTAATTGTCAGTGGCACAATCGATCAGATTACGATTACCAAAACTGGTGGGCACATGAATGTGTATCTGGCTAATATCACCATTTTTGTGCCGGTTCAGATTGCACAGGAATTGACGCTCCAAAAGGGAGATACTGTATCTGTCTATGGTGTTGTTCAAACCTATCGCGGGAAAAAAGAGATTGTGGTAAGTTCCGGAAAAGATTTCGATATCATACCGATGAATAAATCGGCTATTTCTTCAGGAAGTACCTGAAAATTCGATAAACTTAAAAGAAGATTGCTCAAAATGACTATTGTATCCTGGAAACACCTGATGTAACTGCAAATCCCCGGTTTCTAAACTTTGGCCGGAGAATCAGTACTCATTCTGGTCTTTTCATTTTTTATTGAATCAAGAGCTTTTTGTGCTGCATCCCGCACTTCCGCATCCTCATCAATGAGTATCTGGGTTAGCCCTGCAATCGCCCGTTCATCAGCGATAGTGCCAAGAGCCCACGCAGCAGTTTTCCGGACAATTTTCTTGTTATCCTTGAGAAGCGGGAGAAGCGGGTCGACGGCACGTAAAGCCCGGAGTTTTCCCAGTCCCCATGCAGCGCCGGTACGGAGCCATTTATCATCAGATTTCAATGCCTCTATCAGAGGTTCAACTGCACGAAGATCCCCCAGTTTTCCCAAAGATTTTGCCGCGAGCCACTGGACATCAACATAAGGATCTTTGAGTGCCTCCAGAAGTGGTTCTATTGCTGTTTCATCCCCCTCATTTCCCAAGGCTTCTGCCGCCCGCCAGCGGTAGTTGAGATTGGGATCTTTGAGCAGGGTGATATATCCTTTGATGCGCAGTTTTTTACGTATTTTTATTATCGCAAGCTCATCGGAGGTCAGTTCAGGGAAAGTTTCAGCACTACTCATTGCTGTTCCTCAATAGCCACCCATACGTAATACTGGACTATTAAGGTTTTCAATAGTGAAGGACTCCCCTTTTATTGGAAGGCTATCCGGAATTGAAAACAAAATTCCAATGAAAATGTGAAGTGTTTAGGAAAACGGGAAAAAAAATATCACGGAATAATTTGTGGAATAATTTCAAGGTTTACTGACAAATTTTTTACTGAATGAGTCAGTACACCCAGACTGATCACATCGACGTCAAGCGCTGCATACCGTGGGAGGGAACTCTCATCAATGCCTCCTGAAAGTTCGATAATAACGCGATCCCGCAGACCTTCGCTTTTCAGTTCACTGATTGTCCGGGTAATCTGACCCAAACTCATGTTGTCAAGCATAATGATATCTGCACCCGCTTTTGCTGCGAACATAGCATTTTCAGGTGTTTCTACCTCCACTTCAATTTTTTTATAGGAGGTTCCCATTTTTGCTGCCTGGATAGCCCTACCGAGTGGAACCAGCACCAGATGGTTGTCTTTGATAAGAATTCCGTCGCTTAAGTTCATCCGGTGAGGATCGCCACCACCTATTTTTACCGCCTTTTTGTCGAGTATCCGAAATCCAGGACACGTCTTGCGTGTAGCTGCAACCCGGCAAGAGGGATTGACTGCCGACACGACATCTGCCATTTTTCGTGTCTGTGTTGCAATACCACTCATTCTTCCGATGATATTGAGGGCAGTCCGTTCAACAAGCAGAATCTTTTTTGCATCCCCGTTGAGTAAAATGAGGGAGTCATTCGGACAGACAGCATCCCCGTCTTTTGCGAGATGGTTCACAGACACGCCAAAATGGGAAAAAAGTGTGGAAGCCTCTTCGAGTCCTGCGATGATCCCAGCCTGCTCTGCCCGTATCACTGCATTACAGGTAATATCCGGTATGATTGCAGCAGATGTTACATCCCCGGATGGTGCATCCTCTTCAATGAACTGCAGCAGATAATCGAGCACTACCATACCGGGTTTCACCTATTTTATCGAATCATGTCCCCACGATTATAGGGTCACTGAGATTATTCAGGAGCGAGAGAATGGACAGGGCAGCAAGGTAGCTGGTAGCGGGATTGCCAGGACTGGGAACATTAGTGACTTTGATATAGGTTTCACCAAAGCTCCCTTCAATGAATAGTTCGTGAACATTGCGGTCGACTGACGGGTCAACCCAGAGCTCAACATCCGTATCATGTCCGGATGCAAGACTCATTGCAACTGATACATTGACATTTTTCGGGAATGCCTTAATGCACTCGTTGGCTTTCCCGGAGAATATCAGCCTCCGTTTATCAGCGGTAATACCCAGAGATACTGGACTTTTTGTGGTTCTTAAAAGTAACTTATTGATTTCTGAAATCTTTCCTATCTTGAGGTTATCGAGGCCAAATATCGCACCGCTGGGGATGTGAATTTTCTGTCCACATCTATTGGCCATTTCCCGGATCTCGTCCCGGAATACTGTGTCGGAAAGCGCACCAACACTCATGATCACCAGATCTTTATTGTGGGATAACACCAGTCCCGCATAGATTTTTACGGCACTGACAGATGCCGCTTCCACAACTATATCGATATCTGCTGTAATAAAAGACTCAAAATCTTCATATGCGTGTGCACCGGAAATCCTTGCGATCTCTTTTGCCCGCTCAAAAACCTTATCATAGACCGCTGAGATTTCGAAACTGCCCCCGTGCTGCGCGATGATATGTCCAATATTACCACAGCCAAGCAGCCCGATTCTCATCATGATAAACAGATTATGGGCGCCATTGGTTAAGTGTTGTGCTCTCGGGATGAATTGTGCCGGGGAAGTCTGGTATACTGGATAAAGATCTGATTTTTCATATTTTTTGGCTTTCTTCCGACTTTTTTAGTTTAACACTATTTATTGAAGTGCGTTTAATGGATCCAGTGGTGCTGAAAAAGTGGCAGAAACCCCAGAAATTAGGAGCGGAAAAAGTGCTGATATTCAAATTCTGGAAACGTTTCGCGACCGGAGCGTTTATATCGAAACGTATGGGTGCCGCTATAACTTCGGTGACACGGCAAAACTTATCGAGATCTTAAAGAGCAAAGGCAGCACCCTTGTCGATTCAGCGGAAGCGGCAGACGTGGTAATTATTAACACCTGTACTGTTGTTGGACCAACCGAGAGGCGCATGCTCAGGCGGCTATCACTGTTCCGGGAATATGACCTCTATGTGACAGGATGCATGCCGGAAGTGCAACGCGAGGCAATTTTTGCGGTTTGTACACCCACGATCCTTCCTTCGAAAACAATTCATGAAGCATACCGGCGCGTCAGAACTGTTGGTGGTGGGGGTGTCGCAATTGTACAGATTGCTCGGGGATGTGTGGGCAGATGCACGTACTGTCTGACCCGGATCGCCCGCGGACCTCTGAAAAGTTTTGCTGTAGAGGAGATCCTTTCAGAGATACTGGCGCATGCACATAGCGGGACACCAGAAATCCAGATTACTGCACAGGATGTAAGTTGCTGGGGACGGGATATAGGAAAATCACTTCCCGGTCTTTTAAAGAGCATCGAGGATCTGCCAGGACGGTTTATGATACGGGTGGGAATGATGAACCCTGCCACGGTGACAGGAATTCTTGATGATCTGGTCGATGCTTTTTCCAGCGACCGTATTTTCAAATTCGTTCATCTCCCCGTTCAGTCGGGATCTGATGCAATACTTGACCGGATGGGGAGAGGATATACTGTAGCAGATTTTGAAAAGATTGTTGCTGCGTTTAAGAACCGGTATCCGGAAATTACGTTAGCCACTGATATCATTGTCGGTTTTCCCGGCGAAACAAAACAAGACTTTTCAGAGTCACTTGAACTGATAGACCGGGTGCGCCCGAACAAAGTAAATATTACCCGGTATTCGCCGCGTCCTTTTACCCCTCTCTATTCAAAGGAAGACTTCCCTGACTGGGTTAAGAAGGATCGTTCACGTCTCATGAATTCCCGTGCTGAAAAGGTCTACACTTCAATCAACGCCGGGTGGCTTGAAAAACAAGTGCCCATTCTTGTGACAGAAACAATCAAAAAGGGATCGGTAATGGCCAGATCGCCCGATTATCTGGGAATTGTGATTGATGAGAATCTTCCTGTTGGATACGAGGGTCGGGCAATCCTGAAAAAAGACCGGAAGTATTTTTTCATCGGCCAACGGGTCAGGTAATAGTCAAAACCTGGTAATCTCAAGCTGGGGGAGTTGTACCGTATGAATTGATCACTCGTGTCTGCTGAGGCATAAGCACTTTAATGAATACTAGAGATGTCACCGCTATCCCTCCATTAAAACCGGATCATAAGATTGGATCATCATGGCTCTCCTAAAAACGAGCGGATTTAATACCTACGCAATGAACACTCCTTATCGTACAAAAACCGCTGTGTTAGGGTGAAGTCAATGGATGAAATTGAAGCTGGACTAAAAAAACTGGAGCAGAAGATACAAGACCTGCAGGAAAAAGGCGATTCGCTCTCACAGGAGATCAGGGAACATGACACAGACCTCCTGGCGCGGATGGGTAAATCTGCAGTTCCGGTTGTCAAGGTTGTCGGTCTGAATATGCTGAGGAAGGGTAAACAGGATACCAAGGGAGAAATCTACGATCCCGCATATTACCCTGGCAAGATGATCATTTTAGGGAAGTCTGTAAAGCCCGCTTCGTGCCGGCCGGACAACCCTCAGATGCCAGTCACCGACCAGTTCTGCGTGATGTCTGAAGAGGGTAAATTCTTCGAACTTATGTACAGTTTTGATGGGTTCCTTACCGACTCGTACCTTAACCCTATTGATGCAAAGACCGCAATCGATCATTACGGCTATGATATTATGTTCATGCTGTACCGCGCGATGCATGATTACCTGAAAGGTGAAGAAGCGCTTATTGAAGCACTTGAAAAAGTGATGGGATATATCTTTGCCAAAAAACCATAACCACTGAAACTCTTTTTAAAAAAATTCCTGTCATTGAGGGGGATTGAGATTGTGGTTGAAGATTGCCAGTTTCCTGTGTGAAAAATGCCGAAAAGTAATATCTCAAGTTCAGCACGGAAGAAGATCGTTGAAAAAAGGATTTTGTTGGCTAGACATCCTTTATTGGGAATAGACCTGTGATCGTGTAAAAAAACTGAACAAAGAAATAAAAACGTACCGGAATATCCTGGATGGGCCCGATGTGATTCGAACACATGACCTCCCGGTTATCAGCCGGGCGCACCACCGGGCTATGCTACGGGCCCAAAAGTTTGCCTGAAATTTACCTTATTTACTACTCCATCAGAGTTTTTATAAGTTGTGAATTGCAGAATGAGATGGCAAAAACATTCAGATAGGGATATGTGTAAAAAAGCCACGGTATAAGTACGGATCTGAGATCATGGGACGAAAATATCTCCTCGGGAATGAAGCGATCGCCCACGCATGTGTTGAATCCGGCGTGGATTTTGTAAGCGGATACCCTGGCACACCATCATCTGAAGTGATTGATGTGCTGCGTGTACAGCCGGACCGATCATACTATGTTGAGTGGTCAGTCAACGAAAAGGTGGCATTGGAAAATGCCCTCGCTGCCGCATGGTGCGGCATCCGTTCGCTCTGTACTATGAAACATGTGGGACTCAATGTTGCTGCGGATCCACTGATGACGAGTGCCTATACGGGGATCACCGGAGGACTCGTAATAATGAGTGCGGATGATCCATTCGCCCATAGTTCTCAGAACGAACAGGATACACGGTGCTACGCACATTTTGCCCGGGTGCCATGCCTCGATCCTGCCAGCATACAGGAAGCACATGACATGATCCCTGAAGCATTCGGGCTTTCCGAGGAGTTCGGGCTGCCCGTTATCTTCCGCCCCACGACACGCATCTGCCACTCGAAGGGTGACGTGGAGCTGGGCGAGTCAGTCGTGAGCATGCGGAAAGGAGAGTTCCATAAAGATCCGCGTCAGTATGTCGTAATCCCGGCGCATACCCGTGTCCTGCATAAAAAACTTAACGAGAAACAATCTGCAATAAGGAAGCGTTTGGTCGAACGGGGATTCAACCACTACAAAATACGGGGAAAGATCGCAATCATCGCGAGCGGGATTGGCGCCACCTATGTACAGGAATTATTACCGGAAGGAGTCTCGTTCATGAAAATCGGGGCGTACCCGATAGATGAAGAATGGCTGGGTGATTTCGTAAAAAAACATGAAAAAGTGCTGGTGATTGAGGAACTCGCGCCAGAAGTGGAAGAGGTTGTACGCCAGGTCGCCGGCTGTGTCCCGGTCTTTGGGAAAAAGAATGGGTACGCACCGTACGAAGGGGAGCTATCTCCCCCGGCAGTTGCTGTGATAATGGAAAAGGCAGGGTTTTTGCCAAAAAATCCATTCCCCCAGGTTGACCCCATTCAAAACCTTCCACCCCGCCCCCCGATCCTTTGTGCCGGCTGCCTGCACCGCGGTGCATTCTATGCAATAAAAAAAGTATTCAAGGATGCAATATACCCCAGTGACATCGGGTGCTATACACTCGGGCTCCAGCTCGGTGTTGTTGACACTACCATCTGCATGGGAGCGTCGATTACTGTGGCGAGCGGCATTTCTCATGCCGGGGACCCGCGTGACATTGTCTGTACAATCGGGGACTCTACGTTCCTGCACACAGGAATTCAGGGTTTAATAAACGCAGTCTACAACGGAGCAAACATCACCGTTGTGATCCTTGATAACCGGATCACGGCTATGACCGGACACCAGCCGAACCCGAACACGGGGGTGAACGCATGTGGCGTGGAGAGTCCTCCGGTATCCCTCGATGCATTGTGCCGCTCCTGCGGTGTCAGTTTTGTCGAGAGCGTTGACCCGTACGATATTACCGGCATGGTCAACATCTTACAGGAGGCAAAGAAACGCAAGGGCGTGAAGGTCATCATCGCCAAACAGATGTGTGTTATCTCCGCGCGTCGTGCCGGGGTGAAACGTGGGAGGTATAGGATCAATCCTGAGATATGTACCGGTTGTGGGACCTGCGTCCGGTTTGGTTGCCCTGCCATTGAATTTGAAGATGAAAAAGCCCGGATTAATGAATTGTGCAGCGGGTGTGCGGTATGTGCAGAACTCTGTCCTGTCGGGGCAATTGTCCGGGAGGGGAAGAAATGAGCGGAAGTTTTGACATCCTGATCGTCGGAATTGGTGGCCAGGGAACAATTCTTGCCTCCAATATTCTCGGCGAAGCCTGCCTGATCGAAGGGAGGCATGTGAAGGGCGCGGAGACGCACGGCATGGCACAACGCGGGGGGTCAGTCGAGAGTCATATACGGATCG
>Ga0315286_10000993_pt1 | contig 25202 bp, 30 predicted proteins | sample YL17G10_0_MG_FD_205038 | JGI IMG/M metagenome (GOLD analysis project Ga0315286, IMG submission 205038) | Sediment microbial communities from Yellowstone Lake, YNP, Wyoming, USA - YL17G10_0 | ecosystem: Environmental > Aquatic > Freshwater > Lake > Sediment | place: USA: Wyoming | collected...
CAAAGTGTTTTTCCGAATTGAAATCAAAAACACATCATAATCACCATATCGTTCATGTTAGCAATGGTTTACGGTAATCATGATTTCTTTCAACCGGACAGTCATGATCCGCAATCGGCAATTGACAATTGACAATCCATAATGCCTTTTCTCCACACGATATCCCGCAATGTCATTTCCCCGATCATCGACTTCATCTATCCTCCAATCTGCGTCTCCTGCGACGAACTTCTTCCGGACGGATCGCAGCAGGTCTGCGAGCGTTGCTGGGATTCCATGCAACGGGTGACGAGAGAGATGCCGTTGTATCATGAAACCAGGACGAACCTTTTAGAAACAGGATACGTCAGCGACCTGGTTTCACTCTTCGTGTTCGAGAAGGAGGGAGCGTTTCAGCATATCGCCCACGCGCTCAAGTATGATGGATTCGAATCGCTTGGCAAGGAACTGGGCAGACGCTTGGGAGAACGGATGAATGAGTGGAACGTCACCGCCGACCTTCTGATTCCAATTCCACTTCACAAGGTGAAGCAACGCGAGCGGGGATACAATCAGGCGGATCTGATTGCAAGAGGCATTTCCATGGTGACGGGAACGCCAGTGCTGTCAAACGCAGTTCGCCGGATACGACATACAGCTACGCAAACACAGTTGAGTCTCGACGAACGCCGCAAGAATGTGGAAGATGCTTTCGAAGTCAGGAAGTCTCCTCTATCAGAAATTGCCACAAAACGATGCGTGTTGGTCGATGACGTGTTGACCACCGGCGCCACGATCCAATCATGTGCACAGACACTGATGGGAGCCGGAGCTTCGGAAGTTATCGCTGCTTCTGCCGCGCTGGCACAGTAGGCCTTGGCTGACCTGTTGAAGGAATCCGGCCCGTGGACAAAAAAAAGGGGGGCCAAGAAACTGACCACCCCTTTCCGCAGAACAGCCTACACAGCTTCTACTAGCGCATCAAGACCATTTTCTTTGTCGCATTGAAATTTCCGGATTCAAGTCTCATCAGATAGACGCCGGATGCGACATATTCGTTGTAGTCACTCTTGCTATTCCACTCAACTTTGTACGAACCTGCCGCGTATTCTGTGTTCACCAGCGATCGCACGGCTTGTCCCAGGATGTTGTAAATAACAATCTTCACATCCGACCGGTAAGGAACTTTGAATTCGATGTTTGTCGATGGATTGAACGGGTTCGGATAGTTCTGGCTGAGAATAAATTCCGTCGGAATCGAATTCGAGGCGATTTGCACTGCCGTGGTCGGGAACATTTTCGAGTAGTATTTAATCAATGTGTCGGCCAACTGGACGTCGGTCGCTTCTTTCCAATTGGTGAGCGTGGCATCGGTGCCGATGCCAAACTTCGGCGCAGCCGATGGAGCTCCGGTGCCGTTGCGATGGCATGGGAACGAACACGAATTGATGACGCCATTGTTCAAAGCGCTATTGGTGGAAGTGAACGTGGAGTAATCCTTCGTCTTCTTCGGCGGTATGACGCCAAACGTGTGAATCGAAATGTCGTACGATAAGGCAGTAACCGCCGTCTTGGTCATGTGACATTTTACGCAATTGCCGCTACCTCCGGTGTTTGCCACATTGGCGGGATCGTAAGTCTTGTGTTTGGTGTGTGCATTCACGACTGCTGCGATCGAGTCTTTGTTTGCCACGGGGTTCTTGACCCACGTCTTCTTGAGGCTGGCAAATGGACCAAACGTCGCGTGACAACTGAGGCAGAATGTATTGTCATCCGTCTTGGTGGCAAAACTTTCCGTTCCGACGAGCAAGGAATCCGGCACCTGATGTTTGTTGCCCGTGTTTTTGTGCGTTTCGTGGCAGGTGAAACACGTGATTTCCACGAACGAATTTGTGAAGTGTTTTGACGAGAGGATATCGTGATATTGCTGATGGTGCTGGCGCGGAATCGTGGTGTCCGGCCATGTGCCCCTTCCGCCGGCACCATTGGGCGCTTTACTCAAGTCGAGGAACTGTGCCAACGGTTTACTCGGATCTGCCGGATTGAAGTACGTGTTAGCAGCTTCATTCTTGGGAAATTCATGTGTGCCGCCCTGGGACTGAGCTCGGTTATGACACTGCCCGCACACTTCCATCTTTGCTACTTTTGTCGAAAGGTTCTTCGGATTCATCTGATGGCCTTTTCCGGCTCCGCCCGTTGACGGTCCGTGGCACGCTTCGCAACCGACGGTCATATTGACGTCAGAGCTGGTGTTGGCCCATGTTGCAACCCATGCCGTGTCTGAGGCTGTAATAGTGCGATCGGATTTACCTCCGGTAACGTGGCAGCCCTGGCAATTGCGATCCCACGAACTCTTGCGGAAGCTGTTGTCCAGGGGAAGGAGGGTCCCATCTGTCTTAAACCACTTGTTGGGATTGTAGCTTGCCCAGGCACCTGTCGAATTGTCGTTATATCCACTGAGGTTCCACTGGATCGGGGGAATATAATAGCTGTTTTCAATCTTCACGAGATAACGCTGTTTGAAGCCAAAGCCGTAGGTGTAGACAATCTTGTACTCGGTTCCCCCTGCCCCAATCCGTACCCAGAAGCCGCCCGCATCCTTGCGGATGTAGGCCTTTGCGTTTGCATACGAAGAACCCATGCTGATGCTATCACCGGCAGTGAACTTTGCCAACGGGCGAATCGTGGCGTCGGAAGCCGGCAGATGGATCTTGTTATGGAGCGTGTTCGCCCAGGTAGTGTATTGCGTTCCGGCACCGCCGCTGTGGCAGTTCTGGCAATACTGTGTGCCTTGATAGCTCTGCGCCATAAGCATAGCAGGCACGAGCAAGGTAACTATCCCCAACACAATAGCAATTCGTTTCATTGGTCACTCCAGTGTTTAGAGGTTGATGGATGCAGCCTGCACATGGAATCATCCGACAGGCTGGTGGTTATGTTGTAGTTCATCAAATTCTCACAGCGCGATCTCGCGGTAAGATCGTGTTGACATCCATAATTTCGATACGTGCCTAATCGTTCAGATTCCGCATTCCAGCCGCCACAGCCATTTCTGCAATCGTCGGCAGAGAAGTATTGTGGATTTCGAGTTGCAGCGCTAACGTCGGACATCCCTGAACGCAATCCGAGCAGCCGTCGCACTGATCGGGTATCGCTAAATACGGAAACGTCATCGCGGACTCAACAACCGCTTCCATGGTTCTGTCCAGACTCGCGTGAAGATGTGTCAGGAGTTTTCCTTCAACGGTGCGCGAAACGGATGTTCGCATCGAGATAGCGCGCGGCATGCACACGTCCATGCATATTCCACAGGAAACACATTGCTTGACATCAACGCGAAGCTTGAACATCATCCGCCTTCGCTGGGTTCGTTGAGCCATACACGGTCAATACCCGAAACGTTGCGACCGCAAGTACAATCATTAAGAGCGAAAAGCTGATGTAGAAAGAAAATGCGCTGAGTTCCGGATTGACATTGGAACGCATCGAAACCAACGTCATCCAGAACCACGAGTGGGAGGCCGAATATTCTCCGCCGGGTGCCTCCATAACAAAGACGTAACCGATCGTATTCAAGAGAGCCCCGAATGTCACTAAAAGCGTGGAACGTCTGTAATGTTTGTTCACGTCTTCGCTGTTCGCAAGCACTTTCACCAGCAGAGCCGCCGCGAGTACAACGGTCCCAAACGGCACGAACGGCAATCCAATCTTTATGTCGGCCATGAGGTCCATGTTCAGATGAAGGAATCCAAACAAGACCGCCAAGAGCAGCGACCCGTCCCTCAGCATGATGTACACAACCCACCAGAGGTCGGACGCAACTCTGAGCGTAAATCGTCCAAGAATCCTCTCAAAGTATGGCCTGCCGATATGCAGCAGGAACGACAGAATTGAAAAGAGTATCCCGATATTGCACAGCGTTTGTGCCGTGAAAATCTCTAATGATTTATGGAGCGGCATCTGTAATTCGCGTTGTTTATCGTATAATATAGAAACAATGTTCGCCAAAAACAGCGGGAAGGCAACTTAATGTTCTCTGAAGACTTTCTTAAGGGAGGGGGATTAGAGGGGGTTAGTCGCGAGAGCTCAATGCCTGTCGGTCAGCCGACATGGGAATTCGTATTCGCAGGATCGTGCCACCTTGTGGACTTTCAAGAACTTGCGCAGTGCCGGCGTGAGCACGGACGATCCACTGTACGATGGAAAGGCCAAGACCGGTACCGCCGCTCGTGCTCGAGCGTCCCTTTTCCACACGATGGAAACGCTCAAAGACCTTGTGCCGATCTTCGATGGGAATTCCCGGTCCGTGATCTTCAATATCGATCTGCGCAATCTTATCCGCTTCTTCGGTCGCACAGACCAGAATATTCCCTGAATCGCTATGCTTGACTGCGTTGTCAATCACATCCATGATCGCTTGCCGCAACAGCGTCTTATCGGCAACGAGAGATAGATTTGCCGGACCTTGCACAGAAATGGTTTGTCCCTTTTCTTCTGCAAGAACACTCATCAGCTCTGCCACCTCTCGAAGCATCTCTGAAAGATCAATCGATTCCGGATGGAGCGGCAGCCGGCCTTCATCAGCGCGGGAAAGAAACAGAAGTTGATCCACAAGGTCGGTCAGCCGTGAGTTTTCTTCGAGCATGCTGCCGATGGTTTCGCGATACTCAGTGGCGGTTCGTTCCCGCTGAAGCGCAATCTCGCCGACGCTTCGGATGGCCGTCAAGGGTGTGCGCAATTCATGCGACGCATCCGCTGTAAAACGCTTTAGTTGTTCAAAGGATCGCCGTACCCTCTCCAGCAGATGATTGATAGTCGTCGCCAACGATCCGAATTCGTCGCCGGGGTTTGTGACAGGCAAGCGCTCGCTAAGATTGTTTGCACTGATCCTTCGCGCCGTCGCAACCATCATCGTAATTGGTTTTAACACTCTCCCGGCAAAGGAATACCCGCTTAACGAAACGAGAAGAAGAACCACAGGGGCAAGCAAGGCAAGGGCTCTCGCGGCTTTGTACATTTCGTCATAGAGCGGCTCTTCGCTGACCGCAAGGCGAACATACACGTCGCGGTCGAGCAGTCTGTGAATCATCCCGACAACCCGCCATCGAGCACCATCAATAAATTGCTCTGTATGAAAATCAAACTGTCGCTGGGAAACAACATTTCTCGGAGATGGTCCAAGTGCCTCGCCGCGTAGTTCCGGGCTACGGAACAGAAGCGTTCCGTCGGTCGACCACACTTCGCAGAAGCGTTCATACCTATTCGGATCGTGTGTTTGCAGACGCGAAGTGAATTCCTCATCCAATGGTACGTGGAGGAACTGTGCGATAACCTCAAGATCTTCCTTCAGTGCTGCATCCTCATGTTGGTGCAGGTAAAGATAAAGGAATCCCAGGGATCCAACGATATACAGCAGCATGATCCCGCTAAACACAGCAGTATGGACAATGGTGAGGCGTATGCGAACGGATAATCGTTTCGGGTCGATCATGGCTTTCTCTGACTCAGAATGAACCCGACACCACGGATGGTATGGAGAAGTTTCACGGTCTGATTCTCATCAATCTTTTTCCGAAGATGAGCAATGTGAACGTCGATGACGTTATCGAGAGGAGTCGCACGTTGCGTTTCGTGCCAAATCTCCTTCGCCATCATCGCTCGGGTCACAACCGTGTCTTGATGACGAAGCAGATATTCTAGAATGTCCGCCTCTCTGGTCGTCAGGTGAATTGCGGTACCGTGCCGGAGGACGGATCGTGTGTCAGGATACATCTCAAGATCACCATATCGAAGGGTGTGTCTCGATTCCCGTTGGCCACGACGAAGCAAAGCCTTCATTCGTGCAAGAAGCTCCGGGAATGCAAATGGCTTGGTGAGATAGTCGTCCGCGCCGGATTCGAGACCAATCACTCGATCCTCGGTGGAATCGCGCGCGGTTAAGACGATCACGGGAACATGGATACCTAGTTTTCGGAATGTCCGAAGAATCTCAATGCCATCGTGTCCGGGCAGATTGAGATCAAGAAGCATGAGATCAAACGACCCGGAATTGGCCTCAAAGAAACCGGATTCGCCCGACATTGCGTGGCGAACTGTACAGCCTTCACGCGTCAAGCCTTCTTCGAGCGCTTGCGCGACCTTGATTTCATCCTCGACGATAAGAACCCTCAGTCTATCAAATTCCATCGGTTACTTCCAAACTGCACAGTGGATCAATCATGAAGCAACGTATCCAACATAGAGATGAACAATTCAAAATTCAAGCAGATTTTGTGGGGTGGATTTGATTGCCGTCGTTATTTCCATGGTGTCGACTGCTGCTGTCCCGGCATACGCTCAATAATTGAAGGGCACCGGGCTGTCGAACGTCATGGATGCTGCCGCGCTCGCGCAGTAGGCGAGACACTTGTGATTCAATCAATCCTGCAAGTTCCTCAGAACAAAGGTTTCTACCCCGCAATCAGGCCACACAGTGCCCTGACATGCACACCATCGTCTTGGGGTCCGTTCGGTCATGCGACAATGAGACCGAGGCAGACGATATCCGATCAGAGTTGAAGGATTAGCCATCTTGATAATTAAGGGAATTGGCGTATTGCTATTGGAAAGGAATGACTCTATCCTGATAGAGTAACTCAGTACGGTCAGCTAACCGGGGGAAGATAATCATGAGTACGTATCGAATGCGTGGATTAGGGCTTTATGACTCCCACAACCGCAAAATCGCGACAGCCAGAGGGCATGCCATCTTTGATGCCAGTAATCGCCAAGTCGCCGGTATTCGAGGCAATGATCTCTTTGATCTTGAGCAGAGGATTATGATGTCTGTGCGTGGCAACGACATCTACGATGCAGACAACGCAAAGGTCGCCTCGCTCTCGGAGGTCGGTGAATCGATCAAAGGTGCACCGGACGGTATGCTGCCCGTGGCCATGTGGTATTGCTTCGTTCGGTAGTGGATTGAAAATGATCGCCCCAAATTAACCATAGCACTTCTGTTTCAGACTTCTTCGAATAATGCTGTAAGTTCCGAGGCGAGCTGTTGGATGAACTTCTGAAGAACTTCAAAGGTTGTCCTCAAACTTCATTTCCTCCTCTTTCTGTTTCTTCGGTGGCGCGCCGAAGTAGTACGTCAACCCAAGATACACCACCTGTGCGTCACGCGAGTTGACGACGATTTGCCGGAGTGTCGGAATATCCATCCTTGTCTCTCGCCGCTGCGTTTTGAAGATGTCAGCCACCGTTGCCGTCGATATCGACCTCGATCGACGGGATATTCTGCAGCAATTCGCTCACCGATCCTGCTTTGCTCATCACATCCTGGCTTACATTGAACACCTTGCGGTCGATGGAGCTGTTCACGAGAGATCGCTGCGACGTGATCAGTACTTCATCCAGGTTCACCGTTGTTTCGGCGAGCAGAATTGTCCCGACGTCGATACGCTCGCGTTCCGCAGAAAGTGTCAGCGGTCTGCTGACGCGTTCCGTATACCCGAGCAGCCGAAACTGAATACGATAATTGCCGAAAGGGACGCTCGTCAACTCGAAGCGGCCAAGCTTGTCGGACACACTTCCGGTGACGATCGTACTGTCAGGCGATCGGAGAAGAACGACATTGACGAATTCCAGGGGGCGTCGCGTAGTTTCGTCGGCAAGCGTACCGGCTATGGAACCGGAGGAAAATGGTTGTGCAAATGCAAACGCTTGAAGGACAAGAATGCAGAGGACGGAGGCTATTTTCATGTTGGACTATTCCCTTTGCAGGAACATGAACGGATGGCGAATCAAAAGCAATCAAATAGACGAAGTGCGCCGGCAATGGTTTCTGGAAAATACAATCTGCGAGACTTCAAAGGAAGGTTGGCAGGGCGACGTCTGGCGCGTTCATTCCTTGCGGAATTTCAGACGCGGACTGTTTGCGAGATGGAACAATAATATTGCCCGATGTTCGAATGTGGTGAACCTCCGACTTCTCAGAATTGGGAAGAACGTGTGAGAAGAAAACGATCGGCGCCACGGCCACATAGCGTGTCATTAGACGGTTGCTGTTTTAGCCGTAAGTGAGCAACAAAAGTAGGAGTTAGGGGGATTTAGGGAGCATATTGACGGAAAGGGGGTTTGGGGAGATGAAAAAAACATCGTCGATGTCCGAGGTGTAGAGATGCAGAGACAAAGAAGAATGGTAGGCGATGGATACGCGAGCTAAGCACGGCAACTGCTTGACATATGACGTCGGCAGGTGTATATTGATGTAAACTCCATCTGCCACAGGAGGCGTTATGCACTCACCGACATTTCCTCCCCCGGGTTTTCTTCTAAACGAGTCACACAAACCGACCGCCAATCTCAAGCCCGAATCAACCCCAGTCTTGAGGTCCTTTCTGCTTGTTCTTGGTGCGAGCATTCTCCTTTCTGCAAGTCTCGCATCGCAGGAAGAGGTCATTGCCCCTTCAAGTGCCAACCAGTTCGCAACCGATGGCCCTGTCCTGAGCGCCACGCTCCTCAATATCAACAATATCACGATGTGGGTTCGAAGTGACGGAGTCACATCAAGAAATCCGAACGGAACAGGATATGGACTCAGGTATCCACGAGGAACAGGCGGACTGATGTACATGGATGGACTTTTCTGGATAGGCAAAGTCAATGACGGTACATTGCCCAGCCTGCGAATGGGAGGAGTGGGCAACTACAACGTTGGGACTGTTCCGGGTCCGATTGTTGCAGGCAGTTTTTCGTTTACTCGGATGGCGGACGCTTCTGAGCGAAGTTCGCTGCAATGATGATCCATTCTTCTTTTTGTCATCTTTCATTGTTTTGCGGGGTCATCCTCTGCTTTGCCGGCTGCGGAATCGTTCCTCAAACGGAGTTACAGGACGCAAGCATGCTTGGGGAGGGAAGAAGTGCCTTCTCCATTACTCCCTCCCCGTTGCTCGAAGCGCGGTATCAATACGGTGTAACGAATTGGAATGATGTGAGCATTTCAGGGTATACAAATCTTTTTGTTCTTCTCATCAAGGGATACGAAGGAGCTGTAAAGTTGCAATCGAAACAGGCTCTCACAAATCAACAATCAGAGAATAATTGGGCGGTTCTCTTCTCCGGGCAATGGTATACCACAAAGTACCGCTACGGAGGTTTTCCGGAGGGGGGAGGGCCAACCGATGAGGTTGAATTTAGGTCCTTGAGCCCGGGTGTTGGAATCATCTATTCGCGCGATGTTTATTTCGAGCCGGTGAAGGACGTGGAAACGGGAACGGCTAAACGATGGCTCATTGACAGGTTTCCCTGGCTCAACGTGAAGTCAATCTATGGCGGTATAAAATTGATTTGGATGCAGAGCGATGCGCGCTACACCAATCTGGCGCTACCGGCAACATCTGTGGTCAACCGTTCCGATCTTTTCGTACAGCCATTTGTCGGCATCGTCGCCGGGAATCAATGGCGGTTTCGATTCGAGATTGGAACCGGAGTTTTCATAAACACGTACGACCATCGACCTCAATCGTTTCCATTTCCCTCAATGACGATCGTCTATCAACTCGGCGCCGACTGAAACATCGCCTTCTCACACTTCTACTTCAACGGAAGAAAATTCTGTATTTGAACAAGTGGAATTCCCTCTTGACATCCAGGATGGATTCTTTCTGTTTTCTACGACGGGGATCTGACGGGCTCAACATCTCCACTGGAATTGAATACTTCAGGCCCGAGCTTCCGAACGTAGAATTCGATGCAGAGGTTGGTTACGGAACCGTCAAGCTTCAGTCTATTTCCATCGGTGCATTGACATATGGCGGAGGAATTCACTTCTATTCTTGACCCCGCCGACATCTGAGAATCCTTCCTACCGAAACTCTCTTGCGTTTTGCGCGTCTTTCTTTCATTTCTCATTGAAGAAGTGCTATTACTTTGCTATATTTTTCAGCCTTTTTTTAGACCCTCATGCCCCGCATCTATATAGAAGACCTTTCGAAACACGTCGGCCAGGAAGTTCAACTTCAGGGTTGGCTCTACCACAAACGTTCGAGCGGCAAGATCCGATTTTTGCTCTTGCGGGATGGAACCGGGATTATCCAATGCGTCATGGCCAAAGGGAATGTTTCGGATGAGGTTTTTTCTAGGTTTGACGCGTTGTCCCAGGAATCATCGTTTTCCGTTCGTGGTACGGTCCGAAAAGACGACCGGGCGCTCTACGGTCCGGACCGAAATCCGACAAAGTTTCCTTTTGCGGGCAATCTCCTCACTCGCACCGGGTGGTTAGATGTATTTTCTGTTGGCGCCTACCCCAGCTACAGTGCGCAAGGCGAGCGAAGATTCTGGGTGAACTCAGGCCCCTTCTCGATGGCACTCGGCGACACACAGGATGTAGTGATCGCCGTGGTGGCAGGCATTGGAGAAGACAGTCCGCACAGCGTACAAGCAGTGAAAGTACAGGCGATCATAGCGGCAGACTTGTATTCGAATCTCAAAGACTACGTTGATTTGGAAGCATCTGGACAACCCCCTGGAACGAATACTCAGAATTCGCCGACGAATTACAGACTATATCAAAACCACCCGAACCCGTTTAACCCATCGACGCGGGTCATGTACGACCTCCCGATTGGTGCAGATGTCAGAATTGTTGTGTACGATCTGCTTGGAAGAGAAGTCGCAGTCGTGCAGGATGAAATGAAGTCAGCCGGGTCCTATTCTGTCGTTTGGGACGGTCGCAATAAGTCTTCTCAACCAGTGCCAAGCAGTGTGTACGTCTACAGAATGACCGCAGGTCACATCCAGATTTCGAAGAAAATGGTATTGGTGCGATAGCTCCGGCAAGGAAGATAGATGGGTGGTCGATTCCGAAGTTTGTCGACGAAAAATCCACGTACTCCTTCCGATTCTGGATCAATTACGCCATTCTTGCTTTTCAGGCCATTTCTGGCTAACATTCTTCCCAGCATTTGGTAAAAGACGCAGTACTCTGAAACCCTACTACCCGGGAGATTGACATGGCTATCAAGGTTGGTATCAACGGATTTGGACGCATCGGACGGCAGATCATCAATGTTATGGCCGACAAGGGAATCCTCGGCAAGACGCTCGATGTCGTCGCAGTGGTCGACGTAAGCACGGATGCAAAATACTTCGCCTATCAGCTTAAATATGACTCTGTCCACGGACAGTTTCGAGGGACATTGAGCAGCGAGAAGAGCAATCCATCGCTCGAAACGGACGATATTCTTGTGGTCAATGGCCACAAAATCAAATGTGTGATGGCACAGAAAGATCCTTCTCAGCTTCCCTGGAAGGAACTCGGCGTTGACATCGTTATCGAATCAACCGGTCTGTTTACCGATTCCGAAAAGGCAAAGGGTCATCTTGCCGCAGGAGCGAAAAAAGTCCTCATCTCCGCTCCCGCCAAAGGGGACGTGAAAACCATTGTGATGGGGGTGAACGAAGCGGAATACGACTCAGCAAAGCACACGATCATCTCCAACGCATCCTGCACAACGAACTGTCTGGCCCCGGTCGTCTATGTCCTTCTCAAAGAAGGAATCGGCATCGAAACCGGCCTGATGACCACGATTCACTCCTACACGGCAACACAAAAGACAGTGGACGGACCTTCCAAGAAAGACTGGCGCGGAGGCCGAGCGGCGGCGATGAATATCATTCCATCCACCACGGGCGCGGCAAAAGCAGTTGGCGAAGTCCTTCCCCAGACCAAGGGAAAGCTCACGGGTATGTCGTTCCGTGTGCCGACACCGGATGTTTCGGTCGTGGACCTGACCTTCCGTGCAACACGCGATACTTCCATCGAGGAAATCGACGGTTTGATGAAGAAGGCATCCGAAACCTATCTCAAGGGAATTCTCGGTTATGCCAAGGAAGAGGTTGTTTCATCGGACTTCATCCACGACGACCGTTCGTCCATTTACGATTCACTGGCGACGGTTCAGAACAACCTGAAGGGCGAAAAGCGGTTCTTCAAAGTCGTTTCATGGTACGATAACGAATGGGGCTACTCAGTCCGCACGGTTGATCTTACCAACCTGATTGCATCGAAACTCTAGCTGCGGCGTCATCGCCGTTTGACGAAGCGCTGTTGCAAACGTTCAATCAATACGGGCTGTGTGCGTTCAGGCGTGCACAGCCTTTTTTTTTGCACTGAGAAAGGATAACAGCCATGAATAAGAAAACGGTTCGCGATCTTAACTTCACCGGAAAACGTGTACTGATGCGCGTCGATTTCAACGTCCCGCTCAAGAGTGGCGTCATCCAGGACGACGTTCGCATCCGGGCGGCATTGCCAACCATCAACTATGTACTCGAACAGAAACCGAAGTATCTCATCCTGATGTCCCATTTGGGTGATCCGAAGAAAGACGCCCAGAAAGCAAGAGAGAAAGCCGAGAAAGACGGGAAGCCCTTCGACGAGGTAAAGTTCATCGAGGGAAAATGCAAGATGAAGCCGATCGTGGAACGCCTTTCGTCGCTCCTCGGCAAGCCGGTCAAACTCGCCCCCGCGGCCATTGGCGCTGAAACAAAGGCAATGGTGGACAGTCTGAAGGACGGAGAAATCCTGATGCTCGAGAACACCCGCTTCCATAAGGAAGAGCAGGGGAAAGAGGCGGCGGACCGCGAACGGATGGCGAAAGAACTGGCCTCGTTCGGGGATGTCTACGTGAACGACGCGTTCGGCTCCGCCCACCGTGCTCACGCTTCCACAGAGACCGTTGCGAAATTCCTTCCCGCCGTGGGAGGATTCCTGATGGAAAAAGAACTCGAATACCTCGGAAAAGCAGTCAGCAATCCGGCACGTCCGTACGTGGCCGTGATGGGAGGGGCGAAGATTTCAGACAAGATCGAAGTCATTCGCAATCTGATGTCCAAAGTCGACGCACTCCTTATTGGCGGCGGCATGATGTTCACGTTCTACAAGGCGCAGGGATTCGAAATCGGCAAGTCGCTCCTTGAAGCGGACAAAGTTGACTTGGCCAAGAGCATCCTCGAGGAGGCAAAGGCGAAAAACATCCGGCTGCTCCTTCCGACGGATACCGTGATTGGCGACAAGTTCGACAACGCGGCGGCGACGAATACCGTGAAGGTCAACCAGATTCCGGCGGGCTGGATGGGACTGGACATCGGCCCCGAAACGATTCGTGTTTTCTCCGACGAAATCAGGAAGGCAAAAACGGTCGTCTGGAACGGTCCAATGGGCGTGTTTGAAATGTCCAATTTTGCCAAGGGAACGATGGCGGTCGCGCAGGCGTTATCAGAAGCAACAAAGAGCGGTGCGATAACGGTCGTGGGGGGCGGCGATTCGGCATCTGCTATTGCCCAGGCCGGACTCGACAAAGCCGTGTCGCACGTTTCTACCGGTGGCGGTGCATCGCTTGAATTTCTCGAGGGAAAAGTCCTTCCGGGCGTTGCAGCGCTGAACGACAAATAGGAAAAGAAAGAGCTTGGTAATTTGGTAAGTTGGTAATTGGGAACGTTGGCAATCTGTGAACTTGGCAATTGAGTAATTTGAAAGTTTTCTAATTCAACAATTACCCACATCCGCATTCATCAATCACCAATCACCAATCACCAATCACCAATCATCAATCATCAATCATCGATCTTCAATCGACAATCTTACTTTCTTGAATGGCTAACTATTCAAATCAAGGCAACTACTATCGACCGTCGATGTTCGGAGGATTCTCGTTCTTTCCTCCCGTCATCAAGATGCTGATCATTGTGAATGCCGGCGTCTTCGTTCTCCTCTGGTTCTTCGGGTCCTTCACGCTGGATGGGATGAGCCTCCGGGGGGTGTTCAACGAATACCTCGGACTCATGCCGATCGGACACGGGTTTTATCCATGGCAAGTGTTGACATATCAGTTCATGCACGCCGATTTCTGGCACCTCCTCTTCAATATGATCTTCGGGCTCTGGATGTTTGGCATGGAAGTGGAACAGACATGGGGATCGAAAAAGTTTCTATACTTCTATCTCGGATGTGGCGTTGCCGCTGCCATTGCGCAGCTGATTGTTGCCCCGATCATCGAACCATCGAGTCTTGTGAATCCGTTCGGCGGCGGCATCCCGACGGTGGGCGCATCCGGAGCTGTCTACGGTGTCCTCATCGCTTTCGGCACCCTCTTTCCTAACCGCTATATCTTCATCTACTTCCTGTTGCCGATCAAGGCAAAGTACTTCGTCATTATCCTGATCGGCTTCGGTGTGCTCTCGGTTGGCGGACCGGGCAATGTGGCAAATCTTGCGCATCTCGGCGGCGCGCTTGCCGGCTTTCTCTACCTGCAGTATGACATCCGGAGATACAGAATCAATCGGACGGTCGGCGGAATACCGGGCTGGTTTTCGTCCGGCAAGTCGAAACAGGAGACGGGATACAGGGATGTCGTTGAAGCGAAGATCTTCGACATTAATGAAGGACGGAAAGACGACCGGAGCGAGTTGCAGAAGCGGATTGACGATATTCTTGACAAAATCAGTCGGAGCGGCTATCAGAGCCTCACTGACGATGAAAAGAAGATCCTGTTTGAAGCGAGCAAGAAACTGAACTAAGGGGATCGATGGAGAATGCAGAGAGCACAGTAGGAGTATCGGCGGAGCGTCAGCCGACATACAAGGTTGGCGTGCGGCGCAAAACGCGGCAGGTCGTTGTCGGCGGAATCAAGATCGGCGGCGATGCCCCGATCTCGGTCCAGACGATGACGAAAACCAAGACCGACGACATTGCCGGTACGGTCGGTCAAATCAAGTCTGCAGCCGAAGCGGGATGCGACATCGTGCGTGTGACGGTAAATGACAAGGAAGCCGCGGAAGCGATGGCGGCCATCGTGCGTCAGTCGGCTCTCCCGATCGTTGCTGACATTCACTTCAATCACATTTTTGCCCTGAAGGCGATCGAAGCTGGTGTGGCAAAGGTCCGGTTGAATCCCGGAAACATTGGTTCCAAGGATAGGATCCGCCAGGTTCTGACGGCGGCGAAAGACCGGGGCATACCGATTCGGATTGGGGTCAATTCCGGTTCGCTTGAAGAAGACATACTCAACAAGCACGGTTATCCCACGGCAGAAGCATTGTACGAAAGCGCGATGCGCCATGTCGGCATTTGCGAGGAGTTCGATTTCAAGGATGTCGTCATTTCGGTGAAGTCGACAGACGTAAAGCTCATGATCGAGGCCTACCGACTCGTGGCTCAGCGCACCGACATACCTCTGCACCTTGGTGTCACCGAAGCGGGGACAACGCGCGTTGGTACGATCAAGTCCGCTGTCGGCATTGGCACACTCCTTGCGGAGGGAATTGGCGACACGATTCGCGTTTCACTCACCGACGATCCGGTCAAGGAAGTTGAAGTTGGCAAGGAAATCCTTCGCTCACTCAGTTTGGCTTCCCGCAATGTCGAACTGATTGCATGTCCCACCTGCGGACGCCTCGAAGTAGACCTCTTCAGTATCATGGCTCAATTGGAAGAAAAACTGGCCGGAGTCAAGAAACCGGTTTCGATCGCGGTCCTCGGCTGCGTCGTCAACGGTCCCGGTGAAGCAAGTGCAGCGGATATCGGCATTGCCGCGGGCAAGGGAGTTGGAATTCTCTACCGCAAGGGAGAGATGATTAAACGCGTAAAAGAAGATGAAATCGTCAAAACAATCCTCGAAGAAGTGGAAAAGTTCCAGCCTGAGGCCTAGATCGCACCGGAGTACCGGTGAGGCACACAAAAAACCACTTTTCGGCCTTCCACAATAAACCTTTTCCCTGTTGGATCCGTCTAATGGATGTCTGAAATCACACAAACCATCCACAAGGAGAACGAACATGAAACGTACTGTATTCGGAATCATCGCAGTAGCCATCCTCGCGGTGAGCGCCTTTTCCCAACCAGAACCACAGCCCCCGATGATGGGAATGGGCCACATGGCCAAGATTGTGAAAGATCTCAAACTGACGGACCAGCAGCAGAAAGAGCTCGACAAGATCAAAGCGGACATGATGAAATCCATGATCGCCAACGGTTCGAAGCTCGCAACATCCCGCGTCGACATGCAGCAGCTGTTGAAGGCCGACAATCCGGATAAGGCCGCAATCGAAAAGAAGATCGATGAAATGGGTGACCAGGCCGCGCAGATGGGAAAAATGATGGTCGCTCAATGGTTTACCGTGAATAAAATGCTGACACCTGAGCAACAGAAAGTGTGGAAGAAAGCCCTCAATGATCGACCGATGATGGGAAGGTTCATGCAAGGGGGAAGAATGAGGGGCATGGGACAGATGCAGGGTCGGATGTTCAATAAAAGAATTGAGATCAAAGAGAAGGATGATGACGAGGAAGAAAAGCGCTAGTTACAAGCCTCTCACATCCAACCGAACATAGGCAGGCACAGAAGGTCGGGGAACGCTCCTCGACCTTCTGCATTTTCAGCCCTTCCCTACCATTTGATTTCCAAACCAAATTTGGCAACATTACCGTATCAAGGAAGTTGGCCATAGATTCCATTTATAGGAGGACTCCCAATGGATAAGGACATCAAGAAGAAACTGTATCCTGAAACCGAGATGATGGGATTGGGGTACAAGCCTGAATTGTCGGAGGGGGCACTGAAGTGCCCGATCTTTCAGACATCAACATTCGTGTTTCGAAGCGCAGAAGAAGGCAAGGACTTTTTTGCGCTGGCGTACGGTCATCGGGAAAAGGGCCCGTCGGAAGAAATCGGATTGATCTACAGCCGCATCAACAATCCCGACGTCGAAATCCTGGAAAACCGCATCGCTGCCTGGGATTCGGCCGAAGACGCAGCCGTCTTCGGGAGCGGCATGGCGGCGCTGAGCACCATTATGCTGGAATTCCTCAAGCCGGGCGATCTTCTTCTGTACAGCCGACCGCTCTACGGCGGAACCAATCATTTCATACGTCACGTTCTGACGAAATACGGAATTCATGTTCTCGCCTTCTCGGCAATGGATAGCGCCGATCAGATTCGATCGCTGGTGAAGAAATCAGGATGCGCAGACAAATTGTCGATGATCCTCGTGGAGACGCCGGGGAATCCGACGTGTGCCATGATTGATCTCGAGATGTGCGTTCTACTTGCAAAGGAATTCTCCGCCAGGGACCGAAAGGTCATAACCGCTGTGGACAACACCTTCCTGGGTCCATTGTGGCAACATCCCCTCCAGCTCGGCATCGACCTTGTCGCATATTCGGCGACGAAGTACATCGGAGGGCACAGCGACGTAATCGCGGGAGCCATCGCCGGTTCCAGCGAGCTTATCAAGCGCGTGAAGACCCTCCGCACATTCCTTGGAAACCTGTCGGATGCATGGACGGGGTGGCTGCTCATGAGAAGTCTGGAAACTCTGAAAGTCCGGATGGATTGTCAGGCACGCAACGCTGAAACGATTGCCGGATACCTGCAACGTCATCCCATGGTTGAGAAAATCTACTATCCGGGTCTGCTGAAGGAAACCGATCCACAGTACAGAATCTTCAAGAAGCAATGCACAAGCTCCGGGGCGATGATTGCATTCGATATCCAAGGGGGGGAGAAGGAGGCGTTCAAATTCCTGAACAGCCTGAAAGTGGTGAAACTGGCGGTGAGTCTCGGCGGCACGGAATCTCTTGCTGAACATCCCGCCACGATGACTCACTCCGATGTCGAGTCAGACGAACGACGGCTGCTCTCGATCACGGACAAGATGGTGCGCCTCTCCGTCGGTATCGAAAATGTGGAAGATGTCATCCAGGACTTGGATCAGGCATTTGCCGCGGTGTCGGGCGACAAACCGCTCGGGCAAGAATCACACGGGATGCTGGAGAAGTCGATCTAGACACGCGGAACGGATGAATATCGATTCGATACGCGAGTACTGCCTGAGCAAAAAGGGCACAATCAAAGAAGACATGCCCTTTGGGGATGACGTACTCGTCTTCCGGGTCAACACCAAGATCTTCCTGCTGATGCGATTGACGGTGCATCCGCTGACCATCAATCTGAAGTGCGACCCGGAACGGGCCATCGAGCTGCGGGAGCGGTACTCGTCGGTGATCCCCGGTTATCATATGAACAAGAAATACTGGAACACCGTGATTCTGGACGGCAAGGTGCCCAACAACGAGGTTCTCGCGATGATCGACCATTCGTATGACGAAGTGCTGAAGGGAGCACCAAAGAAGAGGGTCCAACGAAAAAGGGTAAAGAAAAAGGTAAGAAATAGGAAGTAAGTAGTCAGAGGCAAGAAGTCGGAAGTGAAAAGTAAGGAGATAGAGGCGGCTATAGGGCGTTGAACGAATCAACGACACTGTAGGAAAACACAAAACGCAGACTCCTTCTCCGGATCCATGTAGAATCCTCAAAATGATTTCAACTCTTCACTCAGAACTCTGAACTCGTAACTCTCAACTCAATCTCTCAACTCTTCACTCAGAACTCTGAACTCGTAACTCTCAACTCAATCTCTCAACTCTTCACTCAGAACTTTGAACTCGTAACTCTCAACTCAATCTCTCAACTCAATCTCTCAACTCAATCTCTCAACATCTCATCTCTCATGGACGTTTTTTTCTACGAAGCCTTTGAAGAGGAGGCGACGGAACTCAGAAACCTGCTTGGGACAAGTATATCGTACGACCTGAGTGAAAAGACTTTGCAGGATACCGGACACCGCGAACCCCCGGCACGCTTGATCAGCGTCCGCACACAATCCATCATACCGCCGGCGTGGGCCGATAAGATTGACGGAGTGTTGAGCCGAAGCACGGGGTACGATCACCTTGTCGTCTTCCGGGGGCAAATCAGCCGCAAACTCCCGTGCGGTTACCTCGATGAATATGCCTCTCGCGCCGTCGGCGAACAAGCGATGCTCCTGACGCTGTCACTTTTCCGAAAACTCCCTCAACAGATGAAGCAGTTCGGCGCGTTCGAACGGGACGGACTGACCGGATTGGAGTGTCTTGGCCGAAATCTGCTCGTGGTCGGAGTGGGACGAATCGGAAGTGAAATCGTCAAGATCGCCAACGGAATGGGATTCGTCGTGCGCGGTGTGGACATTGTTCCAGATAAGCCCAACGTCTCCTATGTCTCACGCGATGAGGGAATCGGCTGGGCTGATGTAATCGTGTGTTCGATGAACCTCACACCCGAAAATCGGGGTTACTTCAATTACCCTCTCCTCAGCAAGGCCAGGAATGGGACGATGTTTGTCAATATCGCTCGGGGAGAGCATTCTCCACTGAGTGATCTGGCCCGACTTGTCGAAGAAGGACATCTAGGCGGCGTTGGATTGGATGTGTATGAAGATGAGCAGAAACTAGCGACTGCCTTGCGAAATCCATCCGCAATCAGCGGAGTCGGCCTCGATGCGCTCAAGCGCCTTGAAGGTCAAGCAAACGTAATACTTACGCCCCACAATGCCTTCAACACTACCGACGCTGTCAAGCGAAAATCCCAGATGAGCGTCGAGCAAGTGAAGCATTTTCTCCGGCTGAAGGATTTCATCTGGAAGCTCACGTAGGATCGGGTGCCGGGTGAACTCGAGCATTACCTTCATCAATCACGCTACCGTCCTTCTCCAGCTTGACGGCGTGAACATCCTGACAGATCCCACCTATAATCGTTCTGTCGGCCTCGTCGCACCGCGGATGCAGAAAGCGGGGATTCCGATTGACGAGCTTCCTCCGGTTCATTTGATACTCATCTCGCACAACGACTATGATCATCTGAGCGTTCGAACGCTCCGGAAGCTTCGCCGTCGGCATCAATGTCCGGTCATTGTTGCTGTTGGCGATGGCAGGTTTGCCATGAAGGCGGGATTTGAGAATGTCTCCGAAATGTGCTGGTGGGAATCGAAGGATGTCGCTGGTACAACGGTTCACGCAGTCCCGGCGAAACACAAGAGCAACCGCGCTCCATTCCAGCGGAACAAACTATTGTGTAACGGCTACGTTGTGGAGCGAAATGGTGTTGGCGTCTATTTTGCGGGGGACACGGGATACGGAGACCACTTCAAGGAAATCGCAACCCGACATGCAGTCAAGGCGGCGCTTTTGCCCATCGGGGCGTATAAGCCGCACGACTGGTTCCGTGAGCTCCATTTGAATCCGCAGACGGCGATAAAGGCGTTTCTTGATCTCAAGGCCGAGATGCTGATTCCAATTCATTGGGGGACTTTCAAGATCAGCGACGAACCTCTGAAAGAGCCGCCGATACTGTTAATGGAAGAGGCGAAGAAATCCGGCGTGAGCGACAAAGTTCGAGTCTTGAAGAATGGCGACACGGTCTCGTTTTGAAACAAAAAAGCCGGACTCATCATCCGGCTTGCGATTACTCAGATCCAGTCGAATTACCGTTGGCACATCTGTCTGGAAGTCCGGCCCGCTTCGTATTTCTCAAAAGCTCCTATTCTGCCGGGTTTCTTCTGTTGAAGAGGTGTTATGACACAGCAGAACTTGTCATTGTGGCAACCGATGCAGATTCTTCGTGCTCCATGAGAATAAGATACATGCCGAGCGCGGCGAGCATGGTTAAGTACTTCTTGACATAGGGGATTGGATTGATATCGATCGTTGCCTGGGTCTTAAAGATGTCCGCCAGTTTGCCGTGCTCAAGACCGGATTTGAAGCCAACCAATACGTTCTCGTCGGAGAGAACAAACGACCATGAATTTCCCCAAAAACCTGTCGACTTCCACTTCATCGTCAATCCATGAGGAAACGAGAGCACTCCGCCTCCCAATAATCGCGGCTCGTAGACGGCGAGATCTTCCTCTTTGGCGGAACAGCGGACAGTGATATGGGGATTGAGAAATCCTACCCTCTTGAACGTCCAGGTCCCGTCGGCTGTGATGGCAGTCGCGAGTGTGCCGAATTTCGATTCAAACGCCAGGGTTGCGACAACCTCTTCGTTCTGACGGATCTCGAAAAACCGATCAAGCGTCTTTGGCTGGACGCAGGACAACACCGTGTGATTGAGGTGCGATAGCGATTTCATGGTCGAATGTCCTTTCCTCAGCGTTGCTTCGATTGAAGCTCGACGAGCTTCTTCAAACTTTCGGCAATCGATTCCAGGGCAGACAGATGGCGCTTGGTGAGACTGAATCGCATGAAGGCGATTGGTCCGGCGACTGCCAACAAGACAACAAGAATAAGAAACAGCTCCAGTGTATTGCTCATACCATGTCCTTTCCAGAGATTGTTGTTGAATTCAAGTCGGCGTCGATGAGGCCGTACTTGTCTACTTCTTTGCAGATTCTTTCCGTTCCGTTTCGCGCAGTGCGGGGAGAACAATGGCGAAGATGATGGCGAGACGGAACGACGTCTCCCAATCGATGACCCCTGTTCCGTGCGCCACCAGACTGTACAAGTATGTGACGATGACGCTCACGAGGACCACGAGAGAAAGGACTCGTAACGAGTAGGAGAGAATTTGAGCGAACATCATAGAGCCTCCAACGTAAGGTTTGGGAATTCCCGGGTACTTCGATGCTCGTCGCGGCCTATCGGACGGACGATGACACTTTCAAGATCCAATCAGACATTGTATCGAGAAAACCGGGTACGAACTCCTTTTTTGCTCCGGCATACTCCTTCGGGCTTCCGGTTGTTGCAGTCAGGAACAAGTGATTAGTCTTCGGGAACACTTTGACTGTGTAGTTCTTGTTCTTTCCCTTCTTCAGGGCTGCTTCCATGGTCTTCCTGTTCAGTTCTGCCGGTACCTGAAGATCGAGCTCGCCGAACAACAGGAGCACCGGGCATGCTACTTTCTCCAATATTGGTGCGGGTTCATACGTAAGAAAGAACTTAAACCATGGGGTGCGGAGCGATTTCATCTGTGCATCGACCATCGCCTTGAGATATTCCTCCTCATTCTTGACGGCTTTCTTCTGTTCTTCCGGCATGGTTTTGAGGTCACGTTCTGCGTTCTCGCGCAACGATTGTGCCAGATCATCCCATCCTTCATCCGCCTTCGCAACGGCAAAGGATTTTCGCGTCATCTCGAGCGCTTTCTTGATCTTGTCTTCCGCCGTCGTGTCTGCCCTCATGATCAGCTCTGACTGTGCCAGGATGATCTCCTGTCCGTTGACACCGGTGCCGGCTATGCAAATTATGAAGGCGATGTCTTTGGACTGCGAGGCGGCCAAAGGAGCGACGATTCCTCCTTCGCTATGTCCGCACAATCCGATGTACCTGCCATCGATATCACTACGGGCCTTCAAATATCGGACTGCGGCGAGGACATCTGACGCAAAATCAGCACTCGTCGACTCCATCGTGCTCCCCGTCGAGCCGCCGACTCCGCGATCGTCGTACCGAAGAACGGCGATTCCTTTCCTCGTGAAATGATCGGCGATTATCTTGAACGGCTTGAATCCGAACAGTTCTTCGTCTCTGTTTTGCGGGCCGCTCCCGGTGATCATAATGACCGCCGGGTGAGGTCCTTTCGTCGGAGGAATGGTCAGCGTCCCGGCCAACTTGATGCTGTCATTCATGAAGATGACTTCTTCCTTCTTGTAGGGAACGATTTCCTCCACGGGTGCTTGGGCCGCTTTTGCCTCACCCCGTCCAAGATAGAACGAGCCCGCCATACCCGACTGCATAAAGAGCCCTTTGAGGGAATCTCCCTTCATTTCACCGTCGAAGACGGCGAGGCCCGGTCCGGCAGCCAATTCAAAATGGACTTTTGGCGATTCGAATGAGACGGTTTTCAAGGCAAGTCCGGTCGCATGTTGCTGGGGAATGTCCATGAAGGCTTTCAACTCCCCCCCCTTGATCTTGAACGTCACGGACATGCGAAGCGACGTACTCATGATATCAATAGCGCCATTCCAGACACCCACAATTGGTTTGTATTTTGGCGGGACTTCTTCGACAACGTGCGGTTTGCTGAAATCCACGCGCTGGATCGTGAATGACCCGACAATGCCAGCCTGCGTAAATGTACCGGCGATTATGTTATCCTTGAGTTCTCCATCAAACGTTGCGAGTCCCGGTCCGGCCGGCAATTCGAAATGTGCACGGGGAACCTGGAATCGAACGTTCTTCAAAGAGAGGTTCTTGGCGTTCTGGGGCGGAATGTCCATCGTTGCGACAAGAGTGTCGGCGGACGCCTTGAAATCAACTTTGATGAGCAGTTCTTGTCCCTGAATATTGATAGCTCCCTCCCAATGACCGACAATCGCTGATTGAGCGGTCAAAAAGGAAGACGAAGCCAGAAGCAGAAGGAAGAGCAAAAAGATTTTGGCTTTCATGGAAGGCCTTTCATGGCAATAAAGATGGAAATCAAAAACGCACTTGAAGAGAATTCGCGCGTGTGACATCGCGCGTCCACCGTAAGATTGAGAAAAACTGGTCATCTTGATTCTTCCTGTTTTGACTCATCAATGGGCCTGTTCTTGAGACGCCCCGCTTTGCGAAGAACTTCCGTCAGAAGGAATTCTATCTGGGCGTTGACGCTGCGCAAGTCGTCGGCTGCCCAACGTTCGAGCGCAGCGTGCACCTCAACATTCAATCGTAACGGAAAGTTCTTCTTGTCGCTCATTAGTACAACGTGCCCGTATTGATGATCGGCTGTGCCTGGGTTTCGGAGACAAGCGCCACGAGGAGGTTGTTCACCATCGTAGCCTTCTTCTCTTCGTCCAGCCGAACGATTTGTTGTTCGCTCAGCATCTGAAGTGCGTGCTGAACCATGCCGACTGCTCCCTCGACAATCTTCTTCCGCGCGGCGATGATCGCTTGCGCTTGCTGGCGGCGGAGCATTGCTTGTGCAATTTCCTGCGCGTAGGCAAGATGACTGAGCCTGGCTTCAATGATCTCAACGCCGGCAACTTCCAGCCGGGCATGTATGTGCTTGCGCAGGTTATCCGCCACTTCCTGAGGATTACCACGCAACGATGTACGTTCCTCGTCCTGCGCGTCGTAGGGATACTCCATCGCAAGCGAGCGGATCGCGGTCTCGCTCTGGATAGCGACAAATTGTTCATAGTTCTCAACGTCGAAGAGCGCCTTGGCAGAGTCGACGATGCGCCAGACAACGACGGCTGCAATCTCGATCGGGTTGCCGTGCAAATCGTTTACCTTCAGCCGCTCGCTGTTGAAGTTGCGAATGCGCAGCGAGACGTGGCGCTTGGTGGCAAAAGGATTCGACCACCAAAACCCGGAGTCGCGCACGGAACCGGTGTACTTGCCGAATACGACGAGCACCCGTGACTCGTTGGGTTGGACGAGATAGTATCCCGATGGGATCAGAAGGATGAGCAGAAACACCGGTATGATGAACCAGAGAAGCGTCAGCTCCTTCGAGAGAGCCAGATCTCTGATGAACCATACGTCGATGACGATGAGCAGTACAAACACTGCAACCATAATGAATCCATTGACGCGCCAAGCATTTCGTTCTGATATTGTGGGCATGTGCCTTCTCCTGTTGTTTGGTATCAAAATAATATCATTCTGATATCAAAAAGTCAAGAGAAATCTTTACAATCTGTCGTCGATTTCTGACGAATTTGGACATTTTGGTCCACCATTCAGACTTGGAGGGGCTGATTCGCTTCCGTGGTGGTTGAGCGTGCAGACCGGAATATTGTCCTTGTTTTGTTGTCGAATGTTTGATAGTTTCTCAGGCACAACCTCTCCCACGGCGCTTCATGGAATGAACTCGAGCCGAACCTTAACTCACAATCTGATTCAACATCATCGAAGGAGATTCATATGGCTGCACCAGTGACTCATTTTGAAATCAATGCCATCAACGGCAAGCGGGCGATTGAATTCTATTCAAACCTCTTTGGATGGGATGTGCAGACAATGCCCGAGATGGACTATGGCATGATTGACACCGGCGTAAAGATGGGAATCAACGGCGGCATTGGCCAGGTCGATCAAGGAAAGCAACCGAGCGTTGTGTTCTATGTGCAGGTGGAAGATGTTCAGGCCTATCTGGACAAAGCGGTCAGTCTCGGGGGCAAAGTCGTTGTGCCGTTGAAGGAAATCCCGAACATGGTAACGTTCGCGATGTTTGCTGATATCGATGGGAATGTGGTTGGACTCATCAAAGGTCCGCAGGCACCGCCGAAAGAAGCGAAACCGAAAAAGGCGGCGGCGAAAAACAAACGAGTAGTTCGGCAGACAAAGAAGACGGCCAAGAAAGCGAAGAAAGGGCGACGGAAGTAGTCGTTCGTAGTGACTTGTTGACACACGAAGGCGCTGATGAGGCGCCTTTTTTTTG
>Ga0315286_10000995_pt1 | contig 25200 bp, 28 predicted proteins | sample YL17G10_0_MG_FD_205038 | JGI IMG/M metagenome (GOLD analysis project Ga0315286, IMG submission 205038) | Sediment microbial communities from Yellowstone Lake, YNP, Wyoming, USA - YL17G10_0 | ecosystem: Environmental > Aquatic > Freshwater > Lake > Sediment | place: USA: Wyoming | collected...
TCATCTTCCGCGAGTGTTCGTTTTGATAGATAAATTCCGTAGGCAAGAGCCAATAGAGCCGTGAGTGGGGCAGTGAAAAGAGCGATGATTTGAATGTCCATAAATAATTCCTCCTATTTGAACCTACCTATTATATATATAACTCACCTATAAATCCAAAGTAGCGGACTTGGCGTGCGTTTGGATGAAGCGCTTCCTTGGTAATACTTCATCACCCATCAGCATGGTAAACACCTGATCAGCATTGACTGCATCTGCAATCGTTACTTGACGCATGATACGATTTTCCGGATTCATAGTTGTGTCCCATAGTTGCTCTGGATTCATTTCTCCAAGACCTTTGTAGCGCTGGATATTGGGTAATCCTTTGATTTCACCTGCGTGAGCTTTGAGGATTTTATCACGCTGTTCGTCTGAATACGCATAATAGGCCTGTTTCGCAAAACTGATTTTAAACAATGGCGGTTGCGCAATATACAGGTGTCCGTGTTCAGCTAGATACGGTAAATGGCGATAGAAAAATGTTAATAGAAGCGTCATGATGTGTTCGCCGTCAACGTCAGCATCCGTCATGATGACCACACGATGATAGCGGAGTTTTTCCGGGTTTAAGGTGTCAGCAATACCCATGCCAAGAGCAATAACTAAAGCTTTGAGTTCTTCAAATTCAATGATTTTATCTAAACGTGCGCGTTCAGTATTGAGTACTTTTCCCCGAAGCGGCAAGATTGCTTGGAATTTTCGGTCCCGTCCTTGTTTGGCGCTTCCCCCAGCGCTGTCTCCCTCAACGATAAAAAGTTCTGATTGCGTTGCGTCCCTACTTTGACAATCTGCTAATTTTCCGGGAAGGGATGCCCCTTCAAGAGCTCCCTTTCTGATGATTGCATCTTTAGCAGCTTTTGCGGCAAGCCGTGCTTTTGATGCAAGGAACACTTTTTCCAAAATTGATTTTGTATCGCCCGGGTTTTCTTCAAAATACGTTTCTAATCCCTCTTTCACTGCCGCTTGCACAAACGGTTGTATTTCAGCGTTTCCTAGTTTTCCTTTTGTCTGGCCTTCAAATTGGAGATTTTGTGACGACATTTTCATGTAGACAACTGCTGTTAATCCTTCACGCGTATCATCTCCGATAATATTGTCATCTGCATTTTTAGTTACGCCAATTTTTTTCGCATAATCATTAATGGCGCGCGTTAGTGCCATTCGAAACCCTGTTAAATGGGATCCCCCTTCAGGAGTCGGAATGACATTGACATAGGATTCAACGGTTTCAGAAAAACTATCATTGTATTGAATGGCTATTTCGACTGTTGCACTTAATTCGCGAGAAGTCTTTGTTATATATATTGGCGGATGAAGCGTTTCCTTATTGCGGTTTAATGCTTTCACCAGTGATATGATTCCGCCTTCAAAATAAAAGGTTGCAGCGTCACCGGTTCGATCATCTTTCAGGTGGAATGCAATTTTTGCAACGAGGTATGCGCGATCCCGTACTGTTTTTTTCACCATATCGAAGTTTAGTTGTGTTCCTTCTTTAAATATCTCACTATCAGGATAAAATGTAGTTATTGTTCCTGTATCGCTGGCTTTTCCAACTGCTTTTACGGGGGCAACGGGTTTCCCCTTCTTGTACGATTGTTCATATATTTTTCCGTCTCGATGAACTTGTACCGTAAGAAGTGTTGAAAGGGCGTTGACAACTGATGCACCGACACCGTGGAGTCCTCCTGATACTTTGTAGGCTTTCCCGTCGAATTTTCCTCCGGCGTGAAGTTTAGTCATGACAATTTCAAGCGCTGAGGTGTTGTATTTCGCTACTTTATCAACAGGGATTCCCCGCCCATCGTCTTTGACGGTTGCGGATCCGTCTTTGTTCAGGGTTATCCAAATATGGTTTGCGAATCCCGCTAAGGCTTCGTCTATAGAGTTATCAATGATTTCATTTAAAAGGTGATGAACGCCGGCAAGCGAGGTTGTGCCGATATACATGGCGGGACGTTTCCGTACGGGATCAAGTCCTTCTAAAACAACAATTTGTTTACTGGTATATGCGTCTGATTTTGTCATGCGTTTTATAAGGCAGCAATAAAAAAAATAAGCTTACATTATGAAGCTTTTCTTATTCCATTGTATAGGAAATAGATGGTCTTGTCTAGTGTATTTTTGGAAAAAAAATTATTATATTATTTTATATCGTCGTGAAGTATCTTTCTATTTCCCAGTCGGTTACCGAGATTCTAAACGTATCCCATTCTTCCTTTTTAGCCTCAATATATCGTCTCCACGTGTATTCACCGAACGTTTCTTTAACAATTGTTCCTTTTTCTATTTCTCCTATTGCTTCCTCAAGACTTGCTGGAAGTTTGTTAATGTAATATTTTGCCAATTTGGCATCATCAAACTCAAATAGATTTTCCTCGACGGGGTTAGGTGCTTTCATCTTTTTCTTTATTCCCTCCAAACCTGCTTTAAGTAAAACAGCAAATGTAAGATAGGGATTGCTTGACGGATCAGGACTTCTTATTTCCATTCGAGTCGCTCTGCTTTCTAAACCTTTGGAAACTTGTGGTATTCTGATGAGAGCCGATCGATTAATTCTCGCCCAACAAATATAGGAAGGAGCTTCATACCCTGGAGTTAATCTCTTATAAGAGTTGACAATGGGAGCAAAAACCCCAGAAATCTCTTTTGCATATTGTAATTGACCGGCCATAAACTGGTAAGCTACCTTTGATAAACCGTATTTATCGCCATCCGCATAAAACATATTCTTACCGTTTTCCCAAAGACTTTGATGAACATGCATTCCGCTCCCGTTAATTCCAAAAAATGGCTTAGGCATAAAAGTGGCATAGAAATTATGTTTAGAAGCAATGAATTTCGTAGCCATTTTAAGGGTAATCGTACTATCGGCCATCTTTAATGCCGTATCATAACGGATGTCAATTTCATGCTGTTTATCCGCTACCTCATGAGTACTCGTCTCTGATTCTATCCCCATAAGACGAAGAGATTCCATAATCTCTCTTTTAATGGCATAGGTTTCATCCACGATCAGATTAAAGTAAAAACCGTTACCGTGTGACTCTCGTAAAATATTTCCTCTGTCATCTTTGGGAAAAAGAAAAAACTCACACTCGGGCGCTGCCTTATATTCAAATCCTAATTTTTTCGCTTCTGCGATGACTCTTTTTAGAATATTTCTTGGATTTCCTTCAAAAGGTTCATGATTTGGTGTATAGACATCACAGATAAGCCTGGCGACTCGACCGGTTTCGACATTATTTCGCCAAGGCAAAAGCGCATACGTTTCCGGATCCGGCATAAGATACATATCAGATTCGTGAATTCTGGCAAAACCTTCAATCGAGGAACCATCTATCCATACTCCTGTCACAAGAGCTCCTGCAAGGTTATTTATAGGGATTGTTGAACTTTTGATATTACCTAAAAAATCGGAAAACTGAAGGTCCACAAAAGCCACTCTATCTTTTTTGGCAAGAGAAAGTACTTCTTTAATTTGATCTTTTAGCATGGTTATTTGTCAAGAATTAATAATTGGATCATTATGAACACTTAGATGATCAATTACAAGTTTATATGAGACATTAGCGGTAAGGTATTGAGAAGCAATGAGCAGGCGTTGCATAAAGCGAACATAGGGAGATGGAGAAATTGCTTTGCGGTTGGAATGAAGCGTGTGAATAGCTTGTACAATCCATACTTTTGCCTCTTCTTTATTCGCTATTTCCGTATCAAGAAGATCAATTTTTTTCCCGATAGAAAGATGGTCATCACAAAGTTGTAGGATGGTTTGAAGTGATGGTTGATACGTTTGCTGGGGAGTTATTGTGGTAGTTGTGAGGTGTATAATCTGACAACGAGAGAGAATGGTTGGAAGAAGCGTTGAACTGGATTGTGATTCTATATAAATTCTTGTATGTGTTGGGGGTTCTTCAAGCGTTTTAAGAAGCGCATTTTGCGCCTCCGTTGTTAACAGTTCCGCTGATGGAATGATGCCAATAGTATAGGGTGACGTTAGTGGAGTAAGAAATAATTCCTTTTGCCACGGCCTAATATCCGATATTCCAATGGAAAGTGATTGTTCTTTTGGGACAAGACGATGGATATCATATGACGCAACGTGTAAGTCATTACAGATATGTGTGATATGTTCCAATCGATCAATCGCGTTTCCGCCAGTTATATAAAATGTGTGCATAGGTATCAATGTTTCTCTTGCAATATATCATAAAAGAATGAATAATGAATAGAGATATGCCTGCCCTTACGCAAGAATTATTACAGCTTTTAGTTAAAGAAAACCTTGTAACCAAAGAACAAGCGGATGCTAGCTATTTGGAATCAATTAATTCTGGAGATCAAATAGAAGCGCTTCTTTTGAAAAAACACCTAGTAAACGAAGAAGATCTTCTTAAAGCCCGTGCGACCCTCAATAACATTCCCTATGTCAATCTTTCTAACGTTGCGTTCTCTCCGGAGTTTATCAACTATATTCCAGAAGCGGTTGCTCGAAAATATACGTTACTTCCATTTGAATTTGATGAAACTACCAATACACTCTCTGTTGCTATGGCAGACCCACTTGATGCTCAAGTTATTGATTTTTTGGAAAAAAAGACGGACAAATCCATTCGATCATACATGGCGATGAAAGAGGATGTTATCACCTCGATTAATAATCTCTATACACAACATTTAGGTGAAGATGTTACCAAGGCGCTCAAAGAATCAACACCATCTGAAATTAAAACATATGAAGCAGGACATTTAAACGAAGTGATACGTGAAGCACCTATCGCACAGATTGTATCAGCTATTTTGGAACAAGCAATCAGAATTAGAGCATCAGATGTCCATATTGAACCACAAGAAACAGAAACCCGGGTTCGCTATCGTGTTGATGGAATTTTGCAGGAACGGTTACTTCTTCCCCGACGACTTCATGAATCTGTTATTTCCCGTATCAAAATTTTAGCTGATATGAAAATTGATGAAAAACGCATTCCCCAAGACGGACGGTTTAATTTCAAAATGGGTACTGAAGAAATAGATCTCCGTGTGTCATCACTCCCTACTGTTCATGGTGAAAAAATCGTTATGAGACTTTTGAAAAAATCAGGAGGGGTTCCAACGTTGCCTGAGTTAGGACTTCGAGGGTTAGCGCTTAAGCACCTGGAAACATCTATTGCCCGTCCACACGGTATTATTCTTGTTACCGGTCCAACAGGTTCCGGAAAAACCACAACACTCTATTCGGTGCTTAGCACGCTTAATAACGCGCGTGTAAATATTATGACACTGGAAGATCCAGTTGAGTATCAAATAGGAGGAGTTAATCAGGTGCAAATTAATCCAACTGCAGGGCTAACATTCGCTACCGGTCTTCGGTCATTTTTACGGCAGGATCCAAATATCATTCTGGTTGGAGAAATTCGTGACAAGGAAACAACAGATCTCGCGGTTCAAGCAGCCCTCACCGGACATTTGGTTTTTTCAACGCTCCATACCAACAATGCAGCTGGGGCAATACCCAGGCTTATTGATCTTGGAGCCGAGCCGTTTCTTATTGCTTCGGCTTTAAATTGTGTTGCTGGTCAACGAATTGCCCGGAAAGTATGCCTGACGTGTAAAGAAGAATATGTACCCGAACCACAAGTGGTTGAGGATATGAAAGCAGTATTAGGACCACTTTTTCCAAACACATCTGAAATGAAACTCTATAGAGGAAAAGGAGCAAACGGTGATGTTCAATGTACCACCTGTGCAGGTTCAGGATATAGCGGAAGAATTGGTATGTTTGAATTATTTCCTATTTCAGATGCAATCAGTAAATTGACGCTCTCTCGTGCCACCATGCAAAACATCGAGACGCAAGCAATTACTGAAGGCATGCTTACCATGAAACAAGATGGGTATTTAAAAGCATTAGAAGGAATAACATCTATTGAGGAGGTATTGCGCGTTGCGCAAGATTAACCCGCAAAGCGAGGTAAATTATATGACCATGAATGAACTATGTGCTGAAGCAGCCCGTTTAGAAGCATCGGACGTGCATATAATATCCGGATATCCTCCGATGATTCGTGTTGCCGGAAAATTACAACCTGTTAGTAAAGAATCAATATTGACGCCTACCATGACGCAAGATCTTTTATTGACTATTTGTTCCAATGAACAAAAAGAATTATTTTTGACAAATAAAGAACTCGATTTTTCTTACGTCATTGCCCAAGGACGATTTCGGGTAAATATATATAATCAACGCGATACAGTTGCAGGAGCATTTCGGTATATCCCATCAAAAATTCGCAGTATCGAAGAATTAGGACTTCCTACAATTTTGAATGAATTTATTAAACTTCGTCAAGGATTTATTCTTGTCACAGGTCCGACAGGTCAAGGAAAATCAACGACACTGGCCGCCATAATTGAACGGATTAATCAAACAAAATCCAATCACATCATTACCATTGAGGATCCTATTGAATATATGTATTCTCCTGCGATGTCCATCATTTCGCAACGGGAGATGCACGGAGATACCCATTCATGGTCAGTAGCCCTTCGAAGCGTGCTTCGGGAAGATCCAGACGTTGTTTTGATTGGGGAAATGCGTGATTATGAGACCATTGCAGCGGCAATCACCATTGCTGAGACAGGGCATTTAGTATTTGCCACTTTGCATACCAATTCAGCGAGCCAAACAATTGATCGTATTGTTGATGTATTTCCGGAGCATCAGCAAGAACAAGTTCGATTACAACTGTCAAATGTGTTAGAAGGGGTTATATCGCAGCGTCTCATACCTACGCTGTCTGGCGGAAGAATGGCTGTTGCTGAGATTATGACCGGGACTCCCGCGGTCAGGTCAGTGATTCGGGAAGGGAAAACACACCAACTGGATAATGTTATTCAGACATCTGCTGAATTTGGCATGATGTCACTGGAAACTTCATTGGCTCAGGCAGTGAAAGATGGAAAGATAAGCATTGATGTCGCAACAGCATATGCACTGCGACCTGAAGATATTGGTCGGTTATTAAAAAGGGCATAACCAGCATGGCATTTTTTAAATACAAAGCAATCTCTTCAAATGGAAAGCCAACAGAGGGTCTCGTTGAAGCACCTAATGGAGATCAAGCGTCAAAATTATTAAAAGAGAAACAACTGTTTGTCATTTCTCTCACCGAGACGAATGAAAATTCTATAATGTCGAGATTTGATAAGCTCCAAAAAGTTGGCTTTAACGATATTGTTAACTTTACAAGGCAACTTGCTACCATGGTGGTAGCCGGTCTTTCTATTCCTGATTCTTTAAATATTCTTCATAACCAGACATCAAATGCTCTTTTTGCTCAGGTGTTATCAGATATCGAACGGTCGATTGTTGGAGGGGGAAATTTTGGCGATGCATTATCAAAATACCCGCAATATTTTTCTCCGATATACATTTCTCTTATTCGTGCCGGTGAAGCTTCCGGTATGTTGGATAAGGTGTTGGAACAGCTTGCTGATACGCTTGAGTCACAACGTGAGTTTCGGGGAAAAGTCATTGGTGCTCTTATTTATCCAAGTATTATTGTGATAGGAATGATTGTCGTCGTTATTATTATGATGGTGGTTGTCATGCCAAAATTGACGGATTTATATAAAGATTTCGGTATCGAGCTTCCGTTTACTACAAAATTACTCATAGCATTTTCAAATTTTATTATTCATGATTGGTGGCTTGTTATTCTTATTTCTCTCGGAGCTACCTATGGTTTTTCCCGATGGAAAAAAACAGAGATAGGTTCGTATACAATTGATAAGATTGCGTTAAAGATTCCTATATTTGGAGAACTTCAGGAAAAGACGATATTAGTTGAGTTTACCCGAACACTCGCAATGCTATTAGGCGCCGGAATTCATATATTAGATGCGCTTAAAGTATTAAAAGGGTCGCTTAACAATGTTCATTTTCGTAATGCAATAGATGATATTTCAAAACGTGTTGAAAAAGGATTCCAACTTGGTGATACATTTGCTTCTCATAAAGAATTCCCTCCGATCGTAGCCCAAATGCTTAAGGTTGGTGAAGAGACTGGGAAAATTGATAGTACGCTTTTGAAATTATCGAAATATTTCCAAACAGAAACGGAAAACATAGTCAAGGGGCTGACAACAGCAATGGAACCAATTATCATGGTGATTCTCGGGCTCGGAGTTGGATTTATCGTATTTTCAGTCATTACGCCAATATATAATTTGACGGCGCAATTTAAATAGGCTTCCTGTTGACATTATTAACATAAGTTCGTACAGTTATTATAGGGATATTTTTATAAAGGAGGTGATAACAATATGAAAAGACAAAAGGCATACCTGCGCAGGCAGGGTTTTACGCTCGTTGAGCTTCTTATCGTTATCGCCTTGTTAGGAGCTCTTGCAATTGGTCTTATTGGTGCACTTGACCCATTTGAACAGCTCAAAAAAGGAACGGATACCGGAACACGGGATTTGGTCAACCAGGTTCAGACAGCTGTTCTTCGGTACTTTGCAACAACCAATAAATTTCCATGGGAAAATACAGCAGCTCTTAGTGGTGACTTTACTGCGCGACCATTGGACAGTGCCGATTTTAATGAGGCAGTAAGCAATATGGTCACTGCAGGAGAATTAAAATCAAATTTTAGGGAAATTTACGGCAATAAATTAAGTGAAATAATTGTGACGTATATCCGGTCAGATACAGCAACGTCAGCAACGGTTATTGCGTGCTATCAGCCGCAGTCAAAGTCGTTTTTGGTCGATCCAAATACCAAATACAGCAATGATGGTACGACGACAAATCAAGCAGCTTGTAAATCTCAAACAGGTGGTACGGATAATTGTTTTTGGTGTGTTCAGTAATGGGTAAGACATGGATACGATAAAAAAGCGTAGTATTAAACCGCGATGGGAAACTATCGCGGTTTTCGTTCTCCCCATGCTTCTTTCATTGGGGATGGGTTTTGCATATATCAACACGCAAATGGTCGGTCTTTACGGAGGAGATTCAGGTGGTTTGGTTGCCGCTTCATACCGCTTCGGTATCCCTCATCCTCCCGGGTATCCAATCTATACATTGCTGTCAGCAATTATTTCTCACTTGCTTACATTTGGCACAATTGCATGGAGAGTTGGTCTTATGTCATCAATTCCCATGGCAATCTCTCTCTATTTTTTATGGAAGAGCGCTTGGCAGTTGACGAAAAATATGCTTTGGTCTTCTATCGGAGTAATTCTTTATGGCATAGTATTTCCCGTATGGCTTCATGCCATCGGTCAGGAAGTATTTGGATTATTTGCGCTCTTTTCCTCTCTGCTTTTCTATCTGTCTTTGCGATGGTTTGAAGAAAAGAAAGAGTGGCAGCTTTTGTCATTAAGTTTTTTCTTTGGATTGGCATTGACTCACCATCATTTGATTGTTCTCTCTCTCTCTTCGTTTCTGGTGATAGTCTATCAGTACAGAAATCAATATATCCGTCAAATACAAAAGAATTGGCTATATTGCGCCCTGTTATTTTGTCTCGGGTTGACTCCCTACATATATGCTCCGATTGTTTCGTTTTCCCATACCATTCTTGAACCGGGAAATGCCTCAACAATCCCGGGATTTTTTCAGCTTGTGACACGCGCTTCCTACGGGACATTCCGTGCGGCATCCAATTTGTCCGTTTCACTTATTGACCGCCTATTAAATATATATACGCTCCTTCAATTTTCTTTTCGTGATTTTACACTGCTCGGATGGGTGGGAATCGTAATTGGAGTGTTTTCGTTACGAAAGACCAATAAGCAGACGTATTTTTTCCTTATCATTAACGGCTTTTTATGGCTATTTTATTATTTTTACGCAGGATTTCCGCTTCTTCTCAATTATCATATGGGCACAGTCGAGCGGTTTGTCATCGTGCCGTATCAAACACTTGTACTCTTATTTATTGTCGGATGTACGCGTGTTGACCGGATTATTCAACTGAAATTCACCAATAATACGTTTATGAAATCAGCAGGTTTGATTGTGCTATCCGCAATTGTTATCGGGTGGTTTGCCTGTTTGGCGTTTTTCTATATTCCTGCACTTGGGTATCTCCATTCGAATCGTTCAATGGAACAGCTTGGTGCGGATCTTGATGCCAGCATACCGCAGCGTTCCATCGTGTTTTTGTATGCAGATACGACGGCCTACGCGTTTGACTATTATTATTATGTACTGGGAAAACGGCAGGATGTACTGTTTATCCGATTAGAATCATTAACCGATCGAGTGTACCGGGAACGTATAGCGAAACAGTATCCGGAGTTAGTGCTTCCTTTGTATGATGAGACCAAAGCGCCGGGATTTTATATTGCCGAATTTTTCACAAAAAACTTACAACAGCATACAATCGTTACCGATGAGCCTCAGGAATGGTTAAGTGGGGTTTGGGTTCCGCATGGACTTCTGTATGTGTACGCACCTGATCAGTCATTCGTTGCGCCAATTCCAATTATTGAGGAAAAAAATACGTACCTTTGGAATCAATTTGCTCCGGATCCGCAGTTACGGAAATATCAAAAGCAGTTATTGCTTCTTTCAGATATTTTACGGGTGTATGCTCAGAGACGTTTATCATTTGCCTTATATGTAGTTGAGCATAACGGAACAGAAGTTGTTTTGACAGACGCATTTACGAAGGCCCTATCAGAGGAAATTAGCGTCATACCGGAAGCGTATGTAAATGTCATTTATACACTTTTAGATAAGAAAAACTGTACTTTAGCCCAGCAGTTTCTTGAACGGGTCTACGAAAAATGGGGATCGGATTATATTGTCCTTTCCGGGTATCATAGATTTGTTGATAAATGTAATACAAATGATGAAACTATCCGTACCCGTGATGCCATGTATCATAAAAGAAATCCATCAGATTCATTGTTATCGAAATAGCAGAAGGATTGAAATAGCAAGAGATATGAAGCTGATAATAGCTCCCCAAATCAGAGATCTCGGAACATACTGAAATTCTATAACCGATGACGCTTGCGGTACAACAATTCCCATGTTTCTGATGTTTACCGGAAATATATCAGTTACTTTATTGTCAACCCTTGCGACCCAGCCCGGATAATACGTTGTCGCAATGGTAAACAATGAATCCCTTGTAACGTTCCTGACTTTTATTCGTATGGTGGCGTCTGTCTGTGATAGTTCGAATATGACGGATGTATTTTCGTCGGATACGGTTCCATCGGATGGATACGGTTGGATGGAAATATTTTTTTCCAACAGGACGGAATACTGTGGAGCAAATGTTGGATCTTCAAGTATTTTGCCCATATCAGATAATGTTGAAAAGACACGCCATGATGAGGGAAAGAATGCCCACGGTGTTTTATTAGGTATAGAATATAAGTACAGAGATGCATCGTCATCGTTTATTGTTTGTTTGAGAGCGTATACACCATCTGAATCAATTGGTTCTCCTGAAATAATCCAATCGGTAGGAGTGAGCGCAAGAAGCGCTCTGGCAGTGGCAGCCATTGTCGCGGTTTTATTATCCTCACTGACGGAAGCCAGGAATAATGCGTCCAGGATTGCCGGCCGTTTCAAAAATCGGCTCGGGTACGCATCACTGATGGTGTAATTCCAGAACACGTTGGTATTGGGCATCAGTGTATTTTTGTAGAAATCGTACCGTTTCATGTCTGTTGACCCAAAAATAAAATATCGCGATCGTTGGCTTTGACTCACGTTCAATCGGTAAACATATGATGACTGTGGAATGATCGATGTTATGGGTGGCGCTTCATGAATTTGTGACGGAGATTTGAGTGGGTGATAGGTTGTCCAGAATGGGTAAAACAACGAAAGATTGATTATCCACAACAAAAGCATGATGAATCGTACATATGTTGGTTTACGGTGTATAAGAATAGCACTTGCTTTTACCGCAATAACGATAAAGCTAAGTGCAAAAAGATAAATAAATCGTGATGGAACACGAAACAGATTTAATGGAAAAAAATTATAGACAAAATAAAACGGTGAAAATTTCCCAAGCATGAGGAAAAAAGCAGCAACGATCGTCAGGACAAAAAACAGGATGTCTTTCCGGATCCGTTTTGAAAACAACGCATACAAGGTAAGAGCAATCGGAAGAAGTCCCACGTATCCTATATTCTCCCAGTATATCGAACCGGGATCAGAGCTTCCTTTGTATGTTCCGGTAGCAGGATTTCCGATAAGAAACGGATGAATAAACGTGAGGAGAAACTTTATCGGAAATGAATATTGCATCGGCCAATCGGGATTATTCCGTTCCCATGATGCGATTTGACTTAAGAATTCCAGTGAGGGCAGGAATTGGATAGCAGAGACCCCTACTCCACCGATTGTTGCTAAAAGGTAGATGAATAGTTGTTTCCGGCGTTTTGGCTGTTTTTGGATGAGGAAAATATAATAAGAAAAGCTGAACATTCCTCCGATAACGACAGCTTGGACAAATCCCGTACAGAACTGCTGGGATACAATGATGATAAAAAGAAATATCCATGGTTTTGGTTTCCCTCGTGTCATGCCGAGTGTTGCCGCCATAAGGAGCGGAATCAGGGAAAACCCTTGGAGAAGTGAGATATGCTGGAGATGGAAGAGTGTAAACCCTGATAGTGCAGTTGTAAGGCCGCCGAGAATGGAAAGTCCCCATGGTATGCCAAGCATCATAAACCATACATACATGCCAAACGCCATAACGATAGGGACAAGAATAAGAATGAGATTATAAGCGAGCGCTGGATTTTGAATAAGACTAAATACGATGATGTTCGGAAGGAAAAAAATTCCCGCTTGTCCTTCCCCAAGCATTGGAAATCCACCGCCGATTTGATTGGACCAAATCGGAAGTTCGAAAGTGTGCAGTTTTTGAAAATACCACCATTTGCTTGCGTACGAAAGTTGTATTGCATCATGAAGTTGAAACTCAGGAGTTGCTATCAGCTGCAAATGCGGAATAAAGAGTCGTGCTTGAAAAATAAAAGAAACAATAATAATGATAACAACCGCAATAAGAAAAAGTCTTTTTTTCAAAACAAGCTTCATAGTTTTGCATTATAATAGAAATATGACGTTTTGGGTATTTATAGTATTTATTCTTGGATGTTCAATCGGCTCGTTTTTGAATGTTCTTATCGATCGGTTACCTATTGGACAAGATGTTACAAGAAGCCGTTCACACTGTGATCATTGTAAACGCACCCTTTCTTGGTATGAACTCATTCCTGTTGTTTCATGGATCATTCAATTAGGGAAAAGCCGTTGCTGCGGAAAACGATTTTCGATTCAGTATCCGTTCGTTGAACTCATAACAGGTTTTGTGTTTGTAGAGCTCTATGTATTATTTTTTTCTACCCCTCTTCTTCTCATTGCATATTGTTGTATTTCCATGGCTGTCATTGTTCTTTTTGGAACAGATTTGAAATATGAGCTTTTCCCTACTCCACTTCTTCTGCTCTGGGGGTTTGGAGCAGCTCTGCGCTTTATTGCTCTTCAACTATCATGGATAGACGTATTGTATGTTTATGGTATCCCCTCTTTTAGTGCTGGATTATTTTTCTTTTTATTATGGTTTTTTTCAAAAGGGAGAGCAATGGGTGATGGAGATATGTGGCTAGCGATTCTTATCGGACTGGTCACTGGGTATCCGGGAATAATCATTGCATTATATATAGCTTTCTTGACGGGTGCAGTAGTGGGTGTCATACTAATTTTAAGTCGGGTAAAGACATTAAAAAGTCATATTTCATTTGGGCCGTTTTTGTTATTTGGCATGGTAGTTGAACGATGTGTTGGGAATATGTTTTATATATGGTGGAATACACTATGGCTATGAAACGAAAGGGTTTTACTCTCATAGAATTATTAGTTGTTATTGCAATAATTGGTATATTAGTTGCTGTTGCGACGGTTTCCTATACTACTATCCAAAAGCGGTCCCGAGACAGCCGGCGGGTCACTGATCTCAAAGCTGTTCAGCAAGCTTTTGAACAGTACTATGGAGATAACAGTATGTATCCAACTGGTTGCTCACTTTCTGAAATATATCTGCCTTTGGGTTTTCCGATTGATCCGAAAAATAGTGTACCCTATGTCTATAGTGGTTCTTCTTGTAGAGCGGCTGGGTATTGTTATTGTGCACTTCTTGAGACTGGAAGCGGAAATGCGGCAAGTATAACCTGTGGGGTCGGATCAGGAAGCTATTTTTGTATAAAGCAACTGCAATAACTATGATTCATAATGGAGGAAGATATATGAAGAAAGCCATGCCTGCCGGCAGGCAGGGTTTTACACTTATCGAAATTCTTATCTCAATAGCCATCATTGCGGTATTAACAGCAATTGGTATTGTTTCTTATGTCAGTATTAATAGAAATGCACGTGATGCGAAACGCCGTGGAGATATTGAACAAATCCGATCAGCATTGGAATTGTATCGTTCTGATTACGGATATTATCCTGCTCCTGCAAGTGGTGGCTTGACTAATTTAGTTGATACCTATCTTCCTAGTATTCCATCGGATCCAAAAGGAGATACTAATCCGTATGTGTATCAAGCAACAAACCTATCAGCCACAACAGGTCAGTATTATGGATACTGTCTCTTTGCTTCGGTAGAAAATGCAAATTTAACAAATACGCTCTGTGATCCGAAACCAAATGGTTATAATTATGGCACAAAAAATCCATGATGCCTGCCCCGCGAAGCCTTGGCGAAGTGGGGGTTTTACATTTATTGAGCTTATTGTTGTTATTGCCATTATTTTGGTTCTATCCGTAGGCGTTCTTGTTAATTATAATTCCTATACTGATCGGGAGCGGGTACGTCAATCCGGATTGACCATTAAATCAGATCTTAGGCTTGTTGTTTCTAAAGTGAACTCTGGGGTGAAGTCTGCAACGTGTACGACACTCGTAAGCTATGGTGTTACATTTACCAGTATTTGTTCTGATGGTAGATCGTGTTATACCATCACACCTTATTGTTCAACCAACAGTGATGAGCCAATGACGGTCTATCTTCCAAAAGAAATTCATTTTCAATCTGCTGATCAAACCATACGATTTCTTCCATTATCAGCAGGAACTGATTTGACAACAGATGCCGTGATTACATTACGTGGTATTTCAACCCCAGATTATGTTATTTCGATCAGTCCATCCGGTATGATCAGTGATTACTAATATGCATACAATATTTCATAGAAAAGTAGTTCGTGGAGTATCACTTATTGAATCTGTTGTTACACTGGGTGTAGTAGTGCTTCTGATTACGGGCTTAGTTGTTGGGATGACGTTATCGCTTCAAAATGCTCAAGCAAGTAAGGCACGGTCTCTTGCCATCCAATATGCGCAGGAAGCATTAGAACTAGTACGGCAAGAACGTGATACCAATTGGGCTACGTTTGCATCGCGGGATACGACAGGAATACGCACTGATTATTGTATGGGAAGTTCTGGACAGTTAAGTACGGTAACTGGGGGATCCTGCCCTCCGTTTACCGGAACTTTTTCCCGAATGGTAACATTTACAAGAAATCTTATTGATCCGGGACAGATGGATGTCGCGGTTTCGGTATCTTGGATTGAGGGAAGTACGACAAAAAATGTTGCGCTTAAAACAAAATATACTGATTGGAAATAATATGAAAAAGGGCCTGCCCGCCAACTGGCGGGGTTTTACACTTCTTGAGTTACTCGTTGCTGCTGGTGTCATATCTTTTCTTTCCGTGATTATTACTCAAGTGCTTTTTTCAAGTATTCACTTAAACACAAAAACCGAAGTAATAAAAGAATTAAAACAAACAGGAGAGACGACTTTGGGAGTTATCAGTCGAATGATACAAAATGCTGCAACTATAACCGCTACTCAGTGCAATGCAAGTACAGACGATCCAAAACAAATAGTGACAGAAATCACAATAACAGGATGGGATGGTGGAATTACTACTCTTGAATGCAATGATGATGAAGTTAATGGTGTTTCGCGAATAGCTTCAGTTAGTGCTTCCACGTTATATCTAACCAATAGTAACGTAACGTTGATAAATAATAGTGGCGTAAGTGGATGCACCAATAATCAACCATTGCAATTTACGTGTGTTGGGGTAGGAGGAGTTCCAACCTCAATTAACGTATCGTTTCGTCTTCGTCAAAAAAACTTAACAGCAACATCATATGAAAGTGCAATTGAAACTTTTCAAACAACAATTAGTGTTCGAAATTCAATAAAAGAATAACTTGCAGGAAGCTATGAATGACTTTATACTAGAAGTATGATGATAAAATATCCTCATGGTCAGGTATTACTTATCACAGTACTGGTGTTGAGTGTAGCTGTTACCATTGCGTTGTCACTCATTGGCCGAAGTGTTTCCGATGTGAGCATGAGTAGAAACTTAGAAGAATCTGCACGTGCATTTAGCGCTGCTGAAGCCGGTATTGAAGAAGCGCTTCGAACAAATACTCAACAAACGAATACTTCTTATGGAGGCGCCGGATATACATCAGAGATTTCTGTTATTGGAGACAGTACCGGTGTCTATACATTACCAACAATTTCAATAGGTCAAGCAGATACTGTTTGGTTGGTAACACATAATGATTCAAATAATATAGTTTTTCCTCCATCATATTATTATCCAAACGCAACAATTGATATCTGTTGGAGTCATGCAACACCAGTTCCTGCTCTTGAAGTAGCAATATATTATAGATCTGGACTTTTATATTTAGTAAATCGTGGCGTGTATGATCCCGATGCAGCGACGAGACCATCGAATCGCTTTTCAACAGTCACCGATCGAGATAATGTAAGCGGAGGATGTGGAGGAAAGACAAATGCATATCGGCAAACAGTAACTATCCCGACAGGTGTCGGGATCATTCCCTTATTTATGCGGATCCGTCCGTATTATGGAAACGCGGCGGTCAGCGTGGCTCCGCTTGGCGGCAATAAACTTCCAAAACAAGGAGTAGAAGTATCTTCTGTCGGTTGTATGCAAATAACAGCCAGTGGGTGCACAGAAGGTGGAGTGACGCGTAAAATAGTTGTACGGCGTCAATATCCGGGTGCTGCCACAATATTTGATTATAGTATTTACAGTCAAGGATCGCTTGTCCATTAACAACTATTCCTGCCTATGCAAAGTCTATTAGGAATCGATATTGGGAGTCGTAGTATTAAACTCATTGAAATTGGTGAGGAAAAAGGAGTACGAACCCTCATGGCAGCCGGAAGTATGCCTACTCCACTCAAAAGCACGTCTTCAGTAAATGCAGACATTGATGCGACTTCGTATATTATCAAGCAATTAGTGAAAGAAACGGGAGCTAAATCTGATCAAGTAAATATTGCTCTTCCTGAAGCACAAGTATTTACCCGTGTTATCGAGGTTCCCCAATTATCAAGTCGTGAACTCAATTCTGCTATCCAGTGGGAAGCTGAACAATATATTCCTCTTCCACTCGATCAGGTAAATTTAGACTTTACGATTCTTCAAGATGCAAAAACAACCGGTACTGGGAAAATGCAGGTTCTCCTTGTCGCTGCTCCCAAAGCATTAATTGAACGATATATGACGATTGTAGAATTGTCTGATTTAGTACCAATTGCAGCAGAAACAGAGATTATTGCATCTGCGCGGGCAATTCATGCATCGGTAGCCAACTTAAAAAATTATCTGATTGTATCAATTGGTGCGCAGACAACAGATATGTCAATTTTGCACAATGGCCTATTAGTGTTCACCCGTTCAATTAGTGCCGGTGGAGAGGCGTTAACAAGGGCATTAATACAGAGTTTAGATTTTAATCCAATCCAAGCTGAAGAGTATAAAAAAACATATGGGTTAAATAAAGATGTACTTGAAGGAAAGCTCGTTATTTCTATGGAACCGATTATGGCATCAATCATCAATGAAATGAAACGTGCTATCGCATTTTTTGGAGAACGCTATCCAAATGAACGGATAGAAGCAGCGATAGTAAGCGGTGGAAGCTCAAAACTTCCCGGCATCGTTTCCTTTATAGCTCAATTGGTAAATATTGAAACACAAATTGCCAATCCTTGGATAGGCATTCAAAAAGAAGCGCGGTTTGCGGTACTTGATACCGAGGGACCGATATTCACTGTAGCGGTGGGACTTTCTTTAAGGAGATAAGTATGGGTCAAGGGAAATCAATTAATCTCTTCGATACCAAAGCAAGCCTTTCTCCCGGTTGGCAGTTGGTTGAAAAATATCTTCTTCTTATTCGACAATACCTTTTGGGGTTCGTACTGGTTGTTGGGATAGTGTTAGTGATAACGTACAGTGTTGTTCGTTTTCGAATTATGCAGTTAGATATTGATCAAAAACAGCTTTCTCAAACAATTCAAAATCAAAGCGTGAAAGAGGGGTTACTACTTGCTCTTCGGGCGAGAATTACTTCACTTAAAAAAATTCTCGATGTGCAAATTTCTCTTGCTCCGTATATTGATACGACACTTCTTTTAGCGCGTCCTCCCCGTTTAACCTCTTTTTCCATTGGTGAAAAGAATACCGTACAGATATCTGTTGATCTTCCTGATATTGGGCAAGCTGTTTCACTGATGGAGGGAGTTGTGAAACTCGTAGAAGAAAATAAAATCAGAAATCCCAATCTTACATCGCTAATTGTAGATAAAGATGGGTCTATTAAGATGGGTATTACCTATTCAGTATTACTAAAACCAGCATTATGAGATTAATCCGACGAATTATACGACTGTATCAAAGTTTTATTATATCCGGTGTCATCATCCTCTTTTGTTTGATTGCTGTTTTTATTGGTATTATTCCGGGATCCCAAAAAATTTTTGGCATGGTTAAGGGTGTATATGAACAAACAAAAACAGTTCAATTATTAAAAGAGAAGATCAATATATTAAATGCTCTTGATACCGAATTACTTCAGTCTTATGCAACCGCTGCAATTTCAGCAGTTCCGGCGGATAAGTCACTCGGAACAATTTTTTCAACAATAGACGGATTAACATCTCAGGAAGGAGTTGCTGTCGGAGGCATCTCTCTTTCTTCAATAGGATCAGTTGCCACAGAAGCAGCACAGAAACTATCAAAAGAAGAACAACAAATAGGGGTGAACATCGTTCCCTTTTCCATTATTGTTGTTGGACCAATTGAACAAGTCAGAAATGTGGTAGAAAAAGCGGTTAAGATACGCAGATTATTCAGGATACGTAATTTTGATTTGTCTTTTGATAATACGTCCGGTACTACAAAATCAACGATTCAAATGGATGCGTACTACGTTCCCTTTCCCAAGAGCCTTGGAAAAATTAGCGATAGCCTTAAAGCGTTGTCTGATGATGAAATCCAAATCATTAATAAAATTTCTGCATTACCACTTGTAACAAGAGAAGTACCGGTAAGTACAGGGAGTGCACAAATGCAGACAGAACCACGATCTATGGATCCGTTTGCTCCGTAATCAAATCACTGCGTCGTAGTTTGGTTCGTTTTTGTGACTCTTTCAGTTTCCACGTCTGAATATGTGCGTGATGACCGGAAAGAAGAATAGCCGGCACGCTGCGTCCTTTATACGTTTGCGGTGTCGTGTACTGTGGATATTCAAGAAGCGGGGTAGCGCCTGAGAACGACTCATTCGTTGTTACTCCCTTTTTTTGTAGCGTACCGGGAAGAAGACGGACAATGCTATCAGTTAGAACCATCGCCGGGATTTCTCCACAAGTAAGGATATAGTCGCCAATGGATATTTCCTCATCAACAAGAGCTCGGATTCGTTCATCGACCCCTTCATAATGGCCGCAGAGAAGAATCAAATGATCATAGGTAGTCAGTTGAAGTGCAATTTGCTGCGAATAGGTTGTTCCTTGGGGATCAAGAAGGATAGTATGGGTATGAACATTGGTATGGAGCGATTTTGCATATTGAAGAGCAATGTCTACAATATCTACGCGAAGAATCATTCCAGCTCCGCCGCCGTACGGCCGATTATCAACACTTTTGTGTTTATCCTTCGCAAAGTCACGCATGTTGACGTAGGAGATAGCGACAACCCCTTTTTCCTTTGCGCGCTTGACAATTGAAGCATCAAAAGGGCCGGTGAACATGTCGGGGAATAATGTGAGAACAGTAATATACATGCGTTACACTGATGCTGGTTGATTGTTTGTTTCGTCTTCTTTTAACACAATATCAACATACGTATGCTCTTTTGCTGCCATGAGTTTCACAAGATCTCGAAGTGCCCGAATAATTCTTCCTTGTTTTCCGATTACCTTGCCCATATCTTCCTGGTGCACCGTAAGCAGATAGATAATTCTATCCTGATCCTGCTCTTCTTCAATGACGATAGATTCCGGGTGATCAACGATATGCGTAAGAATGTAAAGAAGTGTGTCTTTCATGAGTTTTATGCAAGTATTTTATTAACACCGTCTGTTTTTTGCGCTCCTACGGATATCCAATACTTGAATCGTTCTTTATCAATTGATAATTGTGGAGGTGTAACGAGCGGGTTATAAAAACCCAATATTTCGATCGTTTTTCCATCCCTACGCTTTCCTTCTTCCATAACAACAATGCGGTATGTTTTGCGGTTTCGTTTGCCAGTTTGAGAGAGTTTTATTTTTACCATAGGGCGTATCCTATCATATTTTACCCATCTTCTCAAGCGCATTTGCGGCCGCTGCTTGCTCTCCTTCTTGCTTTGATTTCCCTTTTCCTACGCCCAGTTTTTTCGTTCCGATATACGCTTCGATATAAAATAGTCGATTGTGATCCGGTCCTTCTGATTTAGCTACTTGGTAGATTGGTGACACTTTTGTATCTTCTTGTACGATTTCCTGAAGGAGACTTTTGAAATCAAGATAAGATTTTGTTTCAACAATTTCTGCTGTTTTAGAAAACAGATAGGTAGTAAGAAACTGTTTGGTTGTCTCAATCCCTTGGTCAAGAAAGAGTGCTCCTAAAAATGCCTCAAAGGAATCCGCCAGAAGCGACATGTTATTTCTTCCGCCGGATTCTTCTTCTCCATGGCTTAAAAAAAGTAGATCACCAAATCCAAGAGCTTTGGCAGATTCGCCGAGGCTTTTCGTTTTGACTAGGCTCGAACGGATGTTCGTCAACACTCCTTCCGGATAGTTGGGATAGTTGAGATATAAAAATTGTGAAGTGAGAAACGATAATATTGCATCTCCTAAAAACTCCAGCCGTTCATTCGATTCTTTGATCTGTTTTGCTTCATTGAGATAGGAGCGATGATAAAACGCATGTTGCAACAGTTTGGTATCATGAAAAGTTACATGGACGGTTGATTGGATTTCATCAAATGTCATACTTTTTGAATAATAGTTCCAAGGACACCATTGATAAATTTTGGACTATTGGTATTTCCAAATGATTTGGCCAGTTCAATTGCTTCATCGATAACTACTTTTACCGGAACTTTTTTGGTTTGTGTTATTTCATATATAGCAAGCCTGAGTATTGCTAAATCAATTTTTGCAATTTTATCAATTGGCCATTCCGGAGCACAGGCGGCAATGAACGTATCTATGGTTGGTAAATGAGACGTAATAGCGCTAATTGTTTTTGAATCTTCAGGACGGAAACTGTAGGAAAATAATTGTTGCATCATATTGATGCGATGTTGGTGACGTGGATCTTGGGCGGTCTTCATGGAGAGTTACTTTTTCTTTTCTTTTTTAACTTTCTGTTTTATCACTTCTTTTCCGTTATATTGTCCGCAGGTTGGACAAATCGTGTGTGGGCGACGTGGTTTGCCGCAGTTTTTACAAAAGAGCATGGCTACAGCGCCAAGTTTAATTGCTGCTTTGCGTTTGCCTCCGCGTCGTGTTGAATGTCTTCGTTTTGGTAGTGGTGTCATAGGTTTACCCCGCTTTGCGGGGTTAATCTTGTGAAACGTTATCTATTTTACTCTCATTGAGCCGCTCCCTCAAGAGGGGAAAAGCATGAAACGTAGGATCAATGCTTGTTAATTTTGTAACAGCTTCTTGTGTTTGAGTCACAAGCTTGGTATCTGCGAGAGATCCAAGGACCAATGTTGGGATTCCATGTTGGCGGCTGCCAAAGACATCTCCTTGACCTCTTAGCGTAAGATCGTACTCGGCTAGTTGGGTACCATTATGCATCGTTTCAAGCGATTTTAATCGTTTCATGGTATCCGGATTGGTATTTTCAGAAAATAGTAGACAATAGGACTGTTTCTCTCCCCGACCGACCCGACCGCGAAGTTGATGAAGTTGTGCTAAGCCAAATCGATCAGATCCTTCAACAAGCATAATGGTTGCGTTGGGAACATCAATGCCGACTTCAACAACGGGTGTAGCTACCAGGATAGTGATGTCCCCTTTTCGGAATGCGTCAAGAATAGTAGTTTTTTCTTTTGCCTTCAGTCTTCCATGGAGAAGTCCAAGAGTTAGTTTCGGAAACACCGTACTCGTTAACCGTTTAAATTCAGTTGTTGCTGCTTTGATTGTGGTCATGGATTCTGATTCTTCAATAAACGGACAAATGATAAATGCTTGCGATTGATGAACTTTAATTTCTTTTGTTATCCATTCGTATGCATTATCACGTTTCTCCGGAGGAACCACCCAAGTTTTAATGTTTCTTCTTCCTTTGGGCATTTCAATTAGTTGTGATAGATCAAGATTGCCATATAACGTAAGGGCAAGAGTTCGTGGAATGGGAGTAGCGGTCATAGTCAGAAGATGCGGTGTGGTTGTCCCATTACCTTTTGTGCGAATCAGGTTTCGTTGAAATACCCCGAACCGTTGCTGTTCATCAATAACGACAAGTCCTACATGATTAAATGGGATGCTTTTTTCAAGAAGTGCGTGCGTGCCCACAAGCACTGTTGCATCCTGTTCTTTGCGGCTGCTTGTTACAAGCCCGACGGTAATGTGAAACGTTTCGAGTAATTGTTTAATAGTGTTGTAATGCTGCTCTGCTAGTATTTGAGTTGGTGCCATGAGAACTGATTGCAGATGATTAATCGCTGTTATATACATAGCGATAGCCGCAACTACTGTTTTTCCGCTTCCCACATCTCCTTCAAGAAGTCTATTCATAGGAGTTGTTGATGAAATATCTGTACAAATTTCTTTGAGAGCATGAAGTTGACTATTGGTTAGAATAAATGGAAGGTTCGTAATACATGAATCAATGTCTTGACTGGTCGCGCTAAGAGAAATCGCATGTTTTGTTTCTTTCCATAACCGTTTTTGTTCATAGGACGTGCATTGCATTATAAGAAGCTCATCGAATGCAAGTCTTCGTCTTGCTTCTATCCCAATGGGGATTGTTTTTGGGAAATGGACATCATGTAAAGCTTCCATAATAGTCGGAAGATCATACGTAGCTCTGATATCATCAGGGATATATTCATTAATAAGTGTCGGTACTTCTGTTAAAAGATAATAAATTCGCGTTCGGAGCCATTTGGAGGTGATTCCGGCAGTTTCCGAATATACCGGGACAATACGGCCGGTATGGAGGAATGGTTTCCCGGGGGTTGCAAGTTCATAATCCGGAGATTCTAAGACGAGTTTGTTTCCGAAAAATCCGACTGTACCGGACGCTGCTAGAATGTCACCGGCATGGATTATTTTTGGAAGATAGAGTTGATTAAACCAAATAATCGTGGAAGTTCCTGTTGGATCCTCAATACGGCATTCCTGAATCTTTTTTCCGGTTTTAGTGAATATGTTTTTAATACTTAGTACTGTTCCATGGATACTTACTACCTGTCCGGGGTACAAGGATCGAATGGGAGTAACGTGAGAAAAATCGTTGTAGCGAAAGGGTGCATAAAAAAGTAAATCTCTTACTGTGCGGATACCTAATCGTTCTAGCTTTGTAGCTATCGCCGGACCCACACGGGGAACATATTGGATAAAGGAATCTAATCGTAGCGTCATGCGATATTAGCGAATAGACAGCAGCGGTATAAATGATGTTGCAATAAGAGCAAGTGATGCAATCACCACCACTACTTTCCAAAATTTGTCATGTTTTCGAAAAAAGTTCATATGATATGTATTTTAACAAATTTCTTTTTCCCGATTTTGATTATATCATTTGTTTTTATTATTACCTCAGTTGTTTGGAATTTGATGCCGACTCCGTTTATCTCAACAGCATCCTGTTCGATAAGCCGCCTTGCTTCTGATTTGCTTACTGCTGTTTTTGTTTCCACTAACAATTCCGTGAGTTTCCATAGGGTTTGTTTGGTTGAGAATACAGGGATGTCACTCATGTCCAATGATTTTTTTTGGAATTTGGATTCAAATGAGCCTTGGGCTTTTGTCGCATCAGTTTTGCTGTGGAGCTCGGTTACGATTGCAAATGCCAGCTCTTTTTTTAGAATCATCGGGTTTTCTCCGGATGACAAGCGCTGTTTCACTTTCACAATTGTGATCATCGGAAGATTCGTTGCTAGATGGTAGTACTGCTCGATAAGCGTGTCTTTGAGGGACATGATTTTTCCGAACATGTCAGACGGCTCATCAATAAGCCATATACCGTTGTTCCAGGTTTTGCTCATTTTTCTTCCGTCCGTGCCACTCAAAAATCCGTTGGCGATAATAAACGATTCTTTGCCACGTAAATCTTTTTGAAGGACGCGGCCAGCCTGCATATTGAATGTCTGGTCCGTGCCGCCGAGTTGGATATCGGTATCCATGAAATAACTGTCATATCCCTGCATGACTGGGTAGAGTAGCTCGTGGAGTCCGACTTTTTTTCCATCTGCTAAGCGCTTTTTAATGAGTTCCCGTCCGACGAAATCTCCGGCTGAAAAATGCTTGGTGAGTTTAACAATGTCGGCAAATTTCAGATCTTTCAGCCATTCGCTGTTGTGCCGCACGGTTATTTTAGAAAAATCCAAAATTTTACTTGCCTGTTTTTTGTAGGTTTGAAAATTTGTTTCTATTTGTTCCGACGTCAATACCGGACGTTCGGCATCCTTATCGGAGGTATCCCCTATTAAGGCAGTAAAATCGCCGATAAGAAATGTGACGTGGTGTCCGAGCTCTGCAAACCGTTGGAGTTTCCGCAGTGGTACTGCATGGCCGATGTGGATATTGGTTGCGG